>Ga0210059_1006410_pt1 | contig 18869 bp, 14 predicted proteins | sample Ectturendosymbi2_FD_188042 | JGI IMG/M metagenome (GOLD analysis project Ga0210059, IMG submission 188042) | Ecteinascidia turbinata endosymbiont from Florida, USA - Sample 2 (SPAdes) (version 2) | ecosystem: Host-associated > Tunicates > Ascidians > Unclassified | place: Key West, Florida... | reverse complement strand
AAATCTACCCCTTGGTCGGGGGTGCCAAATCTACCCCTTGGTCGGGGGTGCCAAATCTACCCCTTGGTCGGGGGTGCAAAATCTACCCCTTGGTCGGGGGTGCAAAATCTGCCCCTGATCTGTCTCGAATCAAAGGGTTCCGTATTAAAAAGCAGCTCGGACTACTGACCGGATTTTCGCTGTGCTTAGCAAGTATTGCGTAATTGCTTCCAGTGAAAGCTGCTGGTTTGCAAGATAACTTGCCCTGGAATGTCACATTGGTTTGCGTTTATCCAATAAATTTTTCAGTCTTCAACAAACCAAGCATTTTTTCTTTCGCTCCAAAACATGAAACGATTTCAACAATTGCTCTGACCCCGTACCCCCCTTGGCCGTGGCCAGGTTCTTCATGCAGGTCTCGACGCCTGAATGCACCACCACGGACGGAATGGTCCACAGTCTGTCCTTCATGAACGACGCCAACGTACAAGCGCTTCACCGCCTGCTGTGGAACAACCAGGAAAAGATCGGACGATACCTCGCCAAGAGCAGGTCTGGTTTCAAAGACTGGAATGTGTAAAGGTCTTGTTGTTGTGAGGGGGCTCTTGTCCTTTGAAGTCGATTTTTGGTTTGTTACTACAAAACGTTTCGCCCCCCAACCGTACGATTCGAATTTTAACCTGTCGCTCACAGCGCCAAACTTTATATGTGAAAAAACGCGGCGTCTTGTTTCTTTTCTTCGATTGGGGAGGATTCAGGCAATTCAAAGAAACACCATTAAACTGTAACTTCAACCACCTGTCTTTGGTTATAGGAATGGTTACAGTACCCAAGTTTAACAAAAGCGCCAGAATCGAAATTTTTTTGGCCAACGCAGCAGGCTCACGTGACCTCGCTAGTGTTCAGAGACAAAACGGCTTCTCCTCCAGATCATTCCTTTCATTTTTCTTCATGCGAAACATTTGTGTATCAGCGCTATCTTTGCTTGCAGGGACGCCAAAGCCGCCGGCAGACGCCCGTTCGACAAAATGGTCACTTTGCTGGCCTACCTCGGGCCCCCGGAATACACCAGGTACAATGCCATTAGTTGTTAGACCTGCTCGTGTAGCTATGTGGGCATCGAAAGGCCCAAGTTTTTTTTAATTTCATTTACTTAAGAATACGTTGGAAAGCTCTTCTTTCATGACCCTTCCTAATTTTTGGAGATCAATCGAATGGTGTTCTTAATTTTTTTAGAAATGTTCCTGTAAGCCCATAAAGGAAGACTCGGGCCCTTTACGACCCTGTGGATCCCTGATCTATACTCCGTACCATACCAGGCACCCGGGGGGGCTTATGATCCCCTACACAGAAATTTTTTTGCCGGATTGACATCGGAATGTCGATCTTTGCAGTGGATGCCTTGAAAACAGAACAGATCGGAAACGCGCATAACGTTTTTTACGGTCAAATGAAAATTACCCCCCAAACGTCAGCCCCATGGGGGCGCTAAATACGAAATTATTCTCTGAATGTGCATTTCGCTGCGCGTGTGCGAATGTGTTGTGAAAGAAGTCGTTGCAGTGGGGGGGTAACAAATGGTTGGGCCGGAAAATACAGGGTCACGTGTCCCGGGAAAAAATAATCTGATTTCGTGCCGCACCAGACCCATGGTGGCCCCGCGCTGGCCCGCAACCAAAGGGGACTACCTGGGAGTTGCCCCATGTTAAGTTTCTAGGTACGACAACAAGTTGCAGTCAGTTTACCCCCTGAAATATCAGCTGGTTGGGGCCCTGACCCCACGTCTCGCCAGGGACTAACGTTGCTTGAGCAGGGGGGTGAAGATCATGCTGTTGTCACATCCGACCGTTTGTGGGATACAGAAGGGCCCGACTTTTAGTGTGTTGGCAAATGATCCGAACATGTATAAAGCAACGGCGCAACAGCAGCTGAGTTGTGGTCTTGGCACCTGCAGGCCCGTGTTGGAGACCCGCATTCCGGGCCAGAACATGACCCCGTGCAAGTTCGAGGAGCTGATGGCGAAAAGGAAGATTTCCGATTCGGAAGAATACAAGCTGGTGAAAGGCCTGAACATCTTCTACCAGGTCTGTTGCGAATAGTTCTGTGAAATGTCAACCACTAACTCCCCAACACTCATCTCTCACCCTCCCCTACCCGCAGTTCGGCAGGTCTAAGATGGGCTACCCAGTCTTTTACTACATTGCCCGCCGCTACATCAACACCGACATCAGGGAGGACATCCTCATGTATTACATCCTGCAAGCGCTCAAGCCGTACTCCGCCAGGAAGTTTGACGTCATAATCGACCTCACACACGTGGAGTCGAAAAACGGGTGAGAACTTTTTCCTTCTGGTCAAATGAACATTTTCGAATAGTTTTTATTCCAAACTAAACATGCAAGCTTCTGGCTCCGTCAGACTGGCAATTCCACACTGTCCAATTTGGCGGGCGGTGGGACAGTGTGCGGGTTGGGGGGCAACATGCGCCAGGTGAGGTGGTGCATAGTGTGTTGAATGGTAATATTTCGTGGACAACTGCTGCAGAGGACAAACGTGGTCATTAGGGAATATGGTCGACCTGGTATTTTGTTCATATGTGTCTATCGCATTGATGCTCAAAGTTAGCGATGACTGTTAACCTAACCTGTCAGTGGAAAACAGTTTTACTTCATTTGGTTTCGTGTCAAGTTTTTACATTTTGGAGCAACTTGAAACTGGTGTGCTGAAAGTACTTTTGTTATATAATAAAGACCATTGTCAAATTCGTCCCTGTAAATTTCACGCTCCCCTCTGTATTTGTAATGCAGATGTTCAGAGCGTTCATATTTGATTTACCTATGTCTGATGTAATAATTAATTCCAATTAATCAAATTTAACAAAACAAAGAGGAGTTTGAAAAACGGTTTGAAAGACATTTTTACAAAGCAACATGGTTTCCAGCAGGTTTTCATCGAAGTCCGCACTTTTAGACCGAATAATACAAAGAGCAAGTTAAAGTAATTCAACATTCACTTGTGTTTGTAGCAAAGTGATCGTTGTGTAAGGAATTGTTTGTGACATGGCTGGGTAGATTGTGATGTTAAGCCAGCCTTAGTATGACCGGTTTGCTGACAAGTTGTAAAACACACACATAGCACATATTTCGAGTCTGTGTTAAGGCAATTTAATCGATTAGATAAGAATTCTCGAGATTTTATTCCACACGTTTCATTCAAAACCGCAGTTTTACTCAACCGGAAGTGAGCATCGCTACCTTCATTTTGTGCCAGCTAATGTGAAACGTTTTTGTTGAAGTTTTTAAAAGCGATTATAGATGAAGTATATGCGTCACCCCCCAGAAAATATGATGTAATATATGCGCCACCCCCCCCGTCCCCCCTGGCAACAACAGCTTTTAGAATGAGGCCCTCCGTGGAAAGTGTTTCCCCACGTCTGAAAGTTCGACAACATTCCCACGACTTGTCATGTTCGCCAGGTTCCGCGCCCAGTACCTCCCCAAATGGTTCGTCATCTACACACCGATGATTTACAAAAACCTGGACAAGATTTACATTTACAACCCGAACACCTGGATCAGAGGCTATGTCTGCCGCCATCAACAGACATTCGATCAGATCAAGCAGCCAGACAGGTGAGAAACCCCCAACTCGCAGGGGTTTGCACATTGCACACGGTGCGGCGCTAGAGAGTAACGCGACGTGTGTTGGTGCGCGTGCGCAGAGTTATGTTCATCAGCAAGCTGTCTGAGTTGCAAGAGTTCATCGAGGTCGATCATCAGAAGGTGCCATCCGCCACCAGCAGTTTGGATGAAGACGTCACCGTGTACCGAAATGCTTACAGGTTTGTCGCTTTAATCTTTTATTAAATGAGCCACGCACGTAATTAAGCAAATGCGTGGCTTCGTCTCACAATCACGCAAGCAAGGGTCCATGGGCAGCTTAATGTGGCCCAAAGAAGGGTCTATCTGCAATTTAGGGTGGCCCAAGAAGGGTCCGTCTTGCGACTTAGGATGGCCAAAGAAGGGTCCATCTGCAACTTAATGTGGCCAATCAAACACAAAATTCCATCAGCTCCGTTGTGTCAAACATTTGAAGCGAACAAGAGAAAAAAACATCTTCTTCAGCTGAGGTTTCGTAAATATCGGAAATCAGGCGTTGACGTGGTTTGTGGATAAAGTGAAATTTAAAGGAGATATCTTCCACAGTCATAAATGTGCCATACACCAACACTCACAGTAATAAGTACCGTCAAGTTTAACTGGGCTCTGGCTGAGACGTATGTTTGTTCTTACTGCTGTATATTGTACGGTTCTGACCAAAAGGTGCATTTTCATCCACTTGTATGAGATTACCTGCAACAGGGGTCAACAACCTTTCTTGAAGCTGAGGGCTACTCTTGTGTACGGATTAATGCGAAGAGCTATTAATTTGATACACACTTCCGAACTGAAAATGTTGCTCAATTTAATTATTTTTTATTTATTCAAGTAGGGTCTTAACAATTAAGATATTCCCCAGTGAGAAGACACTGATCACGATAATGTTATTTTTAGAACAGGACCGCGCGCAGTGACGTGGCCAGCCTGCCGAAATTTTGGGGGGAAATGTTTTGACTTTCAGCGAGCAACAGTATTTTGTTAGGGGCAACGCCTCTCAAAGCAAAAAACGACAAGGAATGCTAGAAATTTGGGGGACCATGGCTCCCTTGCTTTCCACCTGGCTACGCCTATGTCCGCGTGTGACCCACATGGTCCATGCGGACGACCTGGTGCCTTCGGGCACCACGTTGGTGACCCCTGTTCTGCAATCTCATCGCGCACATCTTGGTGTTGATCGTGCGTTTTCATCAACGGGACTTCCCCTATTGTGTTGCAGGTGCGCGAGTCACGCGAGAGTCGACATCAAGCTGGGATGCCGGGCTGTTCAGTTCACAACGATTGATAAGTGCAAGGTCGACGCCTGCTTTGAGTTTGTTGCCAGCATCAACAGCTGGCGGTTTGGTAGAGGATGCTTCGTAATGAGAGTTTAAACGAGTCGAGTTTGCATCTTTAACAGCTAGATGTTTGAATGTCACCACGGCAATTATGCAGCAACAGGATTTGCGATTTGTATTTTTCCAACGTTTTCAGTTGCTCGGGCATGACGTCACGTTGAATGACATCTATTACTCCCACGAGATCGAGTCAATCCAGGCGCCCGAAGACTGCAACACATTCTGTTTGAAAGTCGCCAGCAGCAACACGGTGATGATGTTCTCGCATCCGGAAGCGACAAGAATAGCACAGGTGTGTTGTGACCAGACAAACGTGTTGCCGCTGGTGCGATGACCGTGTCCGCTGTGTTGGCGCCGACCTTCGTGGCTTCGATTCCATCCATGGAATCGCCTCCGCTTTTTCAATCGAATCTTCACAGCGGCCCACGGGCGTCGAAAGGACTTTTCCCAGGGGGCAAGAGGGTATTTTCTACAGGGGGCAGCAGTGGTGAAAATTCATTTTAGAGATCTCAGTAGGAGAGTGTCTGTCGCAATCCTTTTAAAATAAAAAGTCTGATTCTTCTCTTGCTGGTAAAAAACTAAGAGAAAAACAGTTTTCTACTAAAAACTTAAAAAAATAACACATTTTAAAATCCAGGGGGACCTGAACCCCTCTTGCCCCCCGCTTCCAACGCCCATGAAGCGACCTAAAATCGTGTTCATCTAATTGTGTTGTTGCTGTTAGCGACCGCGCATGACGTGCGCAATGCTGACGTCATCGCTTTTTTCAGGGCTTGCGTCATATCCGGGCCCGATGGGAGCTGAGCCAACCAGAGCAGGATATTTCCACTCACCATAAGATCGAGGCCAAAGACGTCCCCGGGACCTTGCTCAACATGGCCCTGCTAAACCTCGGTGAGATTGTTAGAGGCTGAATGTCGTTGTGAAGGTTGTCGAGTGCGAAGGAAGTTTGTCAGTAACAAGAAGCTGTTAGTTGCAGCGGCGGTCGATGGACTTCGCCTCATGCGCAATCGTCTGGGGTCCCGTTGATGTCATTAATGGATGACGCAATTGCTGTGTGCCGTGATTGTTATTGAATAATATTTGCGAAGTTTTGGATGATCCTTTAGTTTTTTTTTGTGTCTTTACCAGATGTTTGGATTTCAAGATTGATTTTAAGAGAAAAGGATATGAACATGTTGTTACAGCAAGTAACGTTGGTGAGGGTCAGGCTTGTTTGAACAAAGGCAACTTTGCTGCAAGTTCACCAAACACAGAGAAGTCCGATTAATGAGGCTGATGTATAGCAGATTGAACCCTAGTCGGCAAACTGGCATCATACAATGCAGGATCACTGGCACATGCAACCGGGCCTGTTCTCCTTGTCCATCTAAGCCAGGGTCCCCAACCTTCTCTGACCACACACCCCTTCAGCATTTCGACAGATGAGCATGTGCCACTAAAATTTGGTATGACAAAATATTTTATCGTGACTAATCAGATATATTTAACTACAAGCATAAAATCATTTCTTAAAGTAGTACTAACTGATGCATGTATAAATGTTTGGAAATAAATAATCTAAATATATTTTCACCGTATATTGTCAACCTTAAATGTACCCCAGGTTGGGAGCCCCTGATCTGAGCATGCGCGGTTCGCTCAAAGTCACTCACTTTACTGACTACAACAAGGAATTGCAAGATGTTTAAGCGCCGCGTGGTCAAAGCCCGAAACGTAAACGCCAGGTGTGGCCAGTCACAGGCGTCGAAAGCAGTTGTTCAGACGGGCGGGATAATTTCAATATAAGACATAGGGGGTAATTTGAATATAAGACATGGTGGGATAATTTGAATATAAGCGGGAAAGTTGCCGTAACACACATGGTTGAAAATACTCTTTCGCAGCACGCCTCTACACTGAGCAATGTTCGCTGTATTTTTTGCGGACATGTGGGAACAACGTCTAAACAGGAATTATTGATCCTTTACAGGGTTGCCACGTTGGTGGAAAATATTTAAAAATGTAGTTGTTGTCAGAAGTTACCGGAAATTTTTTTAAATTAGCCAGTACTGGAACTGTCTTTGTAAAATCTGTGAAACTGCTTATTTACCATTTAAAATATGATAATATATCATACAAGTGGTGATCTTGTAAGGCAGAATAAAGCCATCATTGGAAGTGTTATCATATTCTTAACTCAGCGTCTTTAACGAAACAATATTTTACTCGGCACTGAGTTTTTTTTAAAGTTGCGAAGCAGTTTTTATGAATGGAAAAAATCCCTCACCCCTCACCATACAATGATGTGCATTGACAAAAATATAAAATCACAAAATATTGTGAAAACAATGCAGAAAAGCCTTGAAACATTCTAAATTTTGTCGTTGAAACCCACGGACTTGGACTATTGTATGTTTGTGGGACGCCTGTTTGAGCATATAGGGTGTTTGTGACGACACAAAACAAGTCGAGAAACTACGCCGCTGTGCTTCGTGAAATATGCGATATATAGTGAAGTTGCTAAGCAAATCCGCCTCGTGATTTGAAGAAACCATGTTGTTGAAACTGGGAGCAGTACGTTGTGTGTTGGCGATCGCTCATTGCTTCATGATGTGCCACAAGTTGAAGCAAGCTCGTAATGTGAATGTGTTTATACCAGGTTCTCCAAACGTCATTTGTTCGAGGGCCACATAAGGTATTTCACAACGGTTCGAGCGCCGGGCATCTTACCAATTGTTACATTCCACCAAATCAATAAATGTTTCGTAGAAATATTATTTTTCATCATTGGCAAAATGTCTTTGCGAGCCGGATGAAATGGCTTCGCGGGCCGGATTTGGCCCGCGGGCCGTAGTTTGGAGACCTCTGGTTTAAAGCATTGGTCTCTGCCATCACTGTCCCATCCACGCCACGCAGCTTTTGCCTCCTGCTGTTATTCTACTCTAGTTTGACCCAAACTTCCAGCCGCTGTTGTTTTTCTTCAAATTAAACGTTTGTCTACGCAGGTTGTTCGAACCCGGCAGTGAGGTCATCGGCCTATAACCTCTTGTGCGCCTTGACAACGACCTTTAACCTCCAGCTCGATGGCAAGCTGTGCGAATCTGAGGGGTTGTGCATTCCGGCCAACAACACCCTCTTCATTGCGTCCATAAGTCGCACTCTGGCCCGGAACGAGGCCCATCTGACCCTTGAGTTCTTGGATGAATGTATTACTGGTATGCCGTTTACCTTTTTCTGAACCATAGTTGATATAAACTAAGTTTTAACTTGCAAATGTTTTCAGTTGAAAATGAAACACTTCGATAAAAATGCAGCACTTTGAATGTCCGAAATTTACAATTACGTAAAATATTTGCTTACGAAAGCAGTTTGGTTACCAGCGTTGGTGGTGCTTTCAAAAAAGTTAAACACATTTGTAAAAGAATTGTTTTCTTCAATGTCAAGCAACGCATCTCTTGTGCATGACCTGCCAGTAAGTCTTCTGCGCAAATGATATTTATCGTTCCTTGGCTCAGGCCTGTAGCCACGGGGGAGGGTATTCGGGGGGAATGCACCCCCAAATTTTGTTGTGCTCGGAAAAATTTTTAATGAACCATATAATAGAAAAAAAAATATTGCCCATCAAAATGTTTTTTGCCCCCTTCAACCTGGCTACGGCCTGCCTTGGCTTGAGGGTTGCATAGCGAAGTCTTGTTTCGTCTTTACGCCTTCCGCAACTGACACCTGATTCCAGGGTTTCCTTGTTTGAGCGATACTCTGAAGAATCTGTGTCTCGTTTACATGGAACCTTGGCTCTCGAATCTCGCCGCCTTTGTGACGTCAGACGCGATCAAGCGTAACAAGGTAATCCGTTTGTCCCCTCTGATTTTCCTTGTAAGTTTGTGACACTGTAGAAGGTTTGCCATTGACCCATTGTGACTTGTACAACAACGCATTGTAATTGCACGTTGGTCATCGCAGTTGCCAGGCAACGTGTACCGCGCTGGTGCGGACGTTTGCAATGCAGCGTTGCATGTTTATCAGCTTTCGAATCAGAAGATCCTGTAAAAAAATGGTGGTTTGATTGTGGATCCTATTTGAAAAATGACTGCTGAGCAAAGGAAGCCGTTATAAAGTCTGATTGAAGCAGCAGAAGTTTGCTTTTTAATATATCCAAGATGACTTGTCTATCGCACTTCGCTGCCAGCAGCGCTGTTTCTAGAACAAGGGGATTCCCGCCATGACGTGAGCAGAGAGAAGGTAACGTGAGTGAGTAGCACTGTATCCGGCCTTCCAGTGGCCAGGCAGTGGCGATTTCGGCCCTCGGGTCAAAGAGTTTGGTCACCCCCGGCGAAGTGGATAACCACACTTGGCGTCCTGAACTTGTGTAAGCAACTGCTGGCTTTGCTTATGTCATTATCTCATTGCTTCTTAGATAGCCGAAGGGTCACTTTCAGACACACAACAGTGGCAGCCAACATGTGTAACTGATTTTCCGTCTGCAGCGAGACTTTTTCACTTTGTTAACTTTGTTCATCTTGATTCAGGTGAAATCGATCATCTTCAAGTTGATCGAACTGACTGTGGCGGAAAAAGACTTCTACCCCAGTGTCCAGATCAAGATATGGGGTAACTTGGGTAAGATGGGGGCGTTGATTGACCCCATCCTCGAGTCGTTCATCGAAACATGCTCTCAAGGCGGACTGGGTTCGTTTAAGGTAATTGTGTCTCAGATTCATTATCTTTTTAAACTCTGTTGTCCTTCAAATTTCTTTAACTCGACGAAGAAATTACATATTTAATTACCTGCATTGTTGCTTACTGGGTTGTCATGGCAATGCTGCTGCCCGGGTTACCCCCCACTGCAATTCTTTTTGCGGCTGGTTTTGATTTTTCTTTTCGTTTTTCAGAGTTAAAAACTGTTTGTTTGTTGTTATATAACCCACAGTGTGAGGTCATCCTTGTTGTGTTTGTTGTTATATAACCCGCAAACAATGGGCGTTTGCGTCGCAGGCTGAGGTGATGGCCGACACCTCAGTGTCGCTCTCCGCTCACAACATAAAGCTGGTGTCCAGCAAACTGATAAACCGCTTGTGTCACGTCGTCGACAAGACCTCCCTGAGGCCCACGCCCACACTGGAGAAGCATAAGCACTGGGATGAGATTGCCATTCTTGCCAGGTAGCTGTTTCATGAAAGTGACCAACGTTTGGAAAGCAGTGGTGCTAGATGACGTTTATTGATTGTTTTCTCTCTTCAGTTACAGGCGTTGCAAATATTTTTGCGTTCTTAATTGTTTGCTTTTGGCACATTTAAGAAAATGTTCAATGTGTCCATCTTAATAAAATGTGAGAAAATGAAATTTTTGTCAATTCTAATAAAATTTCAAATAAAAGTACGTTGCGAATTGTTACCTTAACTATATTTCCAGTCACTTGCAGTTTAAGCGTCTTAACATTTTGTGTAAAGCGTAGAAAGTGTTTCGCCATTTCGTGCAGAGAATAAAAAAAGTGACAGAAAACATCGTTTGGCATCTGTTAGCGTGACGTTAACTTATGATTTAGGCGTTACCTCATACGAGCCTGGTCTGGTGTTCGTGGTCGTAGAACTGGCGCTGGTGGAAGAATCCAGTCTGGAAGCACTTTAAGTGTTTGTGATGTTGTGAAAAAAGTGCTTCTGGTTTATTTCTCATCGAACTCCAGGTTCCTGCTGATGCTTTCCTTCAACAACAACCTCGATGTCGCTTCTCACCTTCCCTATCTTTTCCACCTGGTCACTTTGCTATTGTCCACCGGGCCTGTGGCCCTCAGGGCGTCCATTCACGGCCTGGTCGTCAACATCATCCACTCCCTCCTCACGTGCAATCAGCCCGAGTTCAAAGGTCAGATTCGTCAGCTGTTTTCCGTGACCTGTTGTGACATGGATTGCTTGGATTTCTTTTCGTGCATTTGAAAAACTTCATGTTCTGTTTTTTAATGACTTGCTTGGAAAACAGGCATAATTGGATTTTTGTGAAAATTTAAAATCGACGCAATGGTTCTGGACCCAAATGCCGATTAATCTCATGATTTGTAAGTTGAAGTGGCTGATGTATTAACTCTCCTGGATTTCTTTGTATGCTGGTGAGAGGACAGAAATTACTAATGCGCGCAAGCGTGACGTAACAATAGCGTGCTGTCTGTTTCCAGGCGACACGCGAAGCAAGCTGCGTCTCGCCCTGACCCAGCTGTGCCTCCCGAAGTTCTACTGCTGCTTCGGCATATCGAGTGTGCAGTCGGCCGCAGACACCGCCTTCAAGTCCGAGCCCTTTGTCCCAGGTCGGTCCATGCTCTGCTGGTGCGGATTAAGACGTTGCGTGCTTTCTGGGGGGTTGAAACCGGACGTGGCCACGGATCCGGAGTTGCGGAGTCGACTCCGGCAGGATTCTGCGTTTTATTAAGAGCCGGATCCAAAGTAAAAAATTTGTGAAATCTCTAACCCGACGCACTTAAACCTAAACACCAAACCCTAAGCCCTAATCATCAATTTCTCAGCATATTTGACATGTAGAATATCACACTCAGTGCATGTGCACATGGCGTGATGTCAGAAGTTTCGCAAGACAGAAATTTCGCTTGACACCGGATTCAAAAATTTTGCCACAGGAACGGAGTCGGAGTCTGAAAATGTGACACCAGCCACCTCTGGTTTAAAAACGTTTGATTCTCTCTTACAGAGACCTCAACCGTTCTACTTAAAATCGTTAAATTTTTATTCCTCCCGACACTTTTCCTTGACTGTACGCTGTTCCCTCCTGTGATTGGTTACTTTCAGGCACGTGGTTAGTGGGCCGAGTTTGATTTCAAACCAAAGCTTTGCTCAGATCGTGGGTTCGAACCCCCATCCCCGCGCCTCCCCAACGTTCATTTCCGAGTTCATTTTTCAGATGCTTCCTCCGACGCCGTAGCTGCTCAGAAAGATGTGGCAGTTTGTGAAAGCGGTTGCCCGGGCAACGATGACGTGGTGAAGTTAAGCTACTTGGAAGTCGTTTGTGACGCACTGCTTGACGTCATGGAGGTGAGCCGAAGCAAGTTTGTTTGATGTCGAAGGTTGTTTTCAATTTGAGAACTTTGCTGGAGAAAAAGTTGTGGGAAGCTTCGCATTTTTTAAAACTTTGTGATAAAAGGAGCTGGCATCAAAAGTAGTTATACGTGCGATTCAAATAAAACTGAAAGGTCCTTATTCTCCAGCACAAGGTTTAATCCAAAAACCATGTAAAACATGCATTCGTTCTGATTGGTTAATGAGATGTGGTTAATGACGTGTTCCGCCCGCCATTGATTGGAATGAATTAAACTCCGCCCAACAGTCGAACTTCCAACCAGGGCCGAAAAGTTGGCCTTTTCGCGGCGAAACTGTGAAAAAATTGATCTTTTCAGAAGTGGTTCGGCCGCAAATATTTTGTTTGGCCTTTTGTGGGTATTTTTTGAAATTTGATCGAATTTTGGGCCAAGTTGCATGTAGCACCAAATTCCGGAATTTGAACACTCAACATGTCGCCATGTGTACTCACAAGCACATTTCGCCTTTCCTGACAATCGAAGTTACCCAGTTTAACATTCCAAACACATCGAATGGAGACAGTTAACGCATGATGATCATTGTCACGTAATCAATCAATCGACTTTCTAATCTGCAGTTTATTTCCTGAAATACACGTTTAGCTTTAACCGTGATTCCAATTCCAACACTTCCGTTCGACATTTGAAGCTGATTGAGCATTTTTCGTTTGTTGTCGATTATTTCACATTTTTGGCTGAAAGAAGACTTTTGATTGGCAGGCGTGTGTCAAGGACGTGGTGGATTGCGATTGGTTGTCGGAGTGGGCGGAGCTTAACCAGAAACTAGCCTTCCAATACAATCCGTCGATTCAACCGCGCGCTCTGGTCACGCTTGGCTGCATCAGCAAGAAACCATCCATGCGTCACATCAAGAAGATCTTGGGGATTATGGGGAGGGTGAGTTGTGTGTTTTTGTTTGAAACTTCGAAACGAAGCCAGGTGTTGGATCCACACTGACTTGCGGGTTGTATCCCTTTGTCTGGTCATCAAAGCCAAGCTGATTGTCTCGCGAGAGAGTTGACAAACGGCGCGATTATTAATCGCATCCACGCTGTTTCCAGGTGCAGCGGTTCGGCGTTTGCTTATTGCTGAAAAGAAAGAATAATGCGGGGGGGGAATATGCAAGTATGGGTCTGGTGGGGGTTACAGCGACTGCACATTTCCCATTGTTCACAGGATCAAGGTTACTATGAAGGATACGTGGTGGGGGGAGATAGAGATTCCTATCATAGCTTCGAACCTAGGCGATGACCAGAAAGTTGGTTTGAATGACGCCGCAGGTCATTCAGTGCAATCTGGTTGTAGCGAGGCATTTCATGGGTTACCATGGCAACATTTTAAATGTAAACATGGCAACACTTCCGTGTTAAATTCTCTTTTTCAGTCGCTCGAATCTCAAGCAGATCCGTTGCTGTTGGAATCGGCTCTACTCGCCCTTACTCGACTGCAACTCGTTTGTGAAGCAGTGAGTATCCGAGCTTGAAGAAACCGCTCCTGTGTATGACGTCTATTCAAACTTTGGATCAAAACGTAGTTACATAGCAACAAACTGAATTTTGATCATAATTTTTATTTAAAACTTACTGGCGTACCAGCGCAGAGTGACGCCACAATCAATTGTTTCGTCAGAGCACCGAGTTAAAAGCCACATTCTTCTGGGTGGGGATCACAGCCATGCAGATCAGCGACGCGGCCCTGTATGCGGCCGGCCTGGCCCTGGTCGAACAGAACCTGCTGCATCTTCACGAAGTGGACGCGTTTGCGTCACAGGTATGGATCGAATGTTTACACAGGAAAAACATTCCCTTTTTTTCTTAGCTGCTGATCATAATAACGAGCTTCTGTATCTGATCTTCACGTACGCAACGTATCTAACAAATTTCACTTGCGATTTTTGCAAAAAATGCTCTTTGTTTTTCAAACAATTATCTTTGTTTTCCAAACTAGAATCATAATCGAACCGTTTGACCTTTTGTGTTAAGGACAGTCAGTGATCCTTGTTGCATCATGTGCTGCTTTCATCCACAGACGTTCTGGACAGTTCTGATGAAGTCGCGATCTTGTGTCGAGCGGCTCATGCAGTCGCTAGAGGTCGCTGTTGGCCTGAGCTTCCAATCCAGTTTCCACTTCGCCTTCGTCTACCATCTTGCCAAAGGTTGGGTTTAAAGTGGCCCGTGTGGTTAGTGATTTAAAACACACAGCGGGGCCAATTCAGGCCACAAAGGACCAGTGCGGGACATTCGTCGTATGGAGCCAAAAATGCGTTTTGGGAGCAAAAGCAAAGTCTAGTATTTGAAACACAGTTTCGCTTATGGTTTAAACTTCATTCTCAACGATGATCACGATTTTAGATAATTTAGTACGGTTTCAATTTTAATAGCTTTTTCTTGCGGTTTGAATTTGCAACATGTTTCTCTCAGCACGGTCTGGATATGAAAAATATTTTTCTTGGTGCAGTTGTACTTCGAATAAGCTTTTTAATCGCGTCTGTTTTTCATCGTTTCCACCTCGCATGCGAGTCAATCACTTGCAAGTGTACAAACTCTCCATTTGTTTGAAACTTGTTTGGATGAAATATCGGTTTGAGAATGTTCTCGCTCGAATGCCGGGTTCCTCCAACGTGTTCGCTGTGTGTGAGTTTTTGCAGTTGTCAAGTAGAAGACACCAGCGTTATTCCTGGAACACCAGGGTGATTCCTGATCAAACGAGTTTACCCGCGATTTTCTTTCCAGGCCTATGTCATCCGGATCCGCTCGTCGTAACTCTCGTCATTCGAGTACTCGAGTTCTCGCTGGAACTCATTTCGCACCAGCGCCCTTGCCACAAATACGAGATAAACCACGACAGCTTACCATATATTGCTGGTGAGGTGTTTGTGCTTATATAATGTCTGTTGTTGACTGCATGCGCGCTTGTAGGTCGCTCATGAGTATTTGAGGCTATTGGAAGGTAACGCTGGGTCATCAAACGGTTAAGTTGCTCTTCTGCCAAGATACGACCTTCTTTCTTCCGCTATGGAGTCTCGTTCAACTTAATGCGTTTACGAATTATTAAGACTGCGCTAAATGCAGCAAAACAGTTTTGGACCCTGGAAAGGGCTACGCCCTGGAATCCTGCGCGGGTTGCCATTTGTTGTCCCCCCCTGCAAACTTCTAACCCGCCCTACACCCCTAGCTTTTGATAACTTACCCCGTGTCAAGCGAAAATTCTGTCTTCGTGTCGTATGCGCATGCACAGAGTGATATTGTACATATTAAATTCGCTGAGAAAAGTGATGATTAGGGTTTTCAGTTTGGTGTTTAGGTAAGTGTGTCGGGTTATGGTTTATGATAAGGTTTAAAAAACACTTAAGTCCAATATTTTTCAGTGTTTATAGTTACACCCTTACTGTAGCTTGTTGTGGGTATCTGACATCTAACCAAAAAGTTTAAATTTACGCAACACATATAAAAAAGCAATCGCCAAACTTCATTCCTTTACTCTGAGAAGAAAAATAACTGACAAACAATAATAGGTCAGAAATTCCGCTCAACACCGGGTCCCACGCGGGCCAACCGTCCCAGCGCAGGGCCCTAATGTGGGCCTTACAACGAACTCAGCTGCAAGTTCTTCACCAACTCGTTAATATCTTCTGTTTCTAGCCTTGCTGCCCTTTTGTGATGAAGTGCGACGTCACTGTTCGCCGCGCAAGAAGCCGAGTTCGGGCACGGCCTCCCACAATTCCACCACCTCCTCCAAACGTTCCAACGGACGCCGCGCCGTGGCCTCAAACGGGCCAGCGCACCCGGAAGACTTCGGCAATTGCTCCGATGCGCCGTCCAGCGGCAGTCTTTCGTCAAGAAGGTCGATTGTTTGGCTTGGTTCAGATTTTCATGAATTTCTTTATGATTTTGTCTTGTACTTTTCCGTTTAATCACCGCAAAGTTATCAATTTCACCGCAAAGATATCAATTAAATCACCGCAAAGTTATCAATTCAATTTTGTTTAAAGATAATATCAAATTTACGAATTGTTCTTCAGTCGCCACAACTCTACCCTCGAAGCCGACTCTGCCGTCCCAGGACTACCTCGTCCGTCGAACCCGGACGTACGTCATCACCCTGGTAAATATGACGTGTTTTCCCGCTGCTAAACCATCTCGTTGTAGCTTACATTGAGTATATTCTTCTGCAGCATCAGCAGCAAAGCCAGGAATGAAAATGAGCAAACGAGCGGAGGGGAGGGAGAATGGACTGACACCCCCCAAGATAAGGAAGGTAGTGTTGCCAACCGTTGTACTGGACAGTTTATAAATAATTAGAGCTTTTTTTTCGTTGCGCAGTTTTCTGTTTTGCCGTAATTTCTATATCTCATTTAATTTCTACTTCATATTTCATTTGTGTTATTTCTATTTTATATTTAACAGTTAATATTTTGGTATTTTAGTTTTCATTGGGAAATTTTTTATTTTATTGCAATTTCTGTTTTATATTTGAGTTAATATTTTGGTGTTTTAGTTTTCATTGCAAAATTTTTTATTACGTCAAAGGTCGGCGAACTCGCCCAGGACTCGGACAGCAGCACGAGTAGCGGATCGCATCTGACGTCATCATCGGTGAGGTCATCGCGACGTAAGCATTCGCTGGACCTGTCGTGCAACGCCCTTTTCGCAGAAGAGTTCCTCGACATGAAATCGCAGGCATGTGTCTGCGCCCTTGTGACGTCACAGCACTTTTTCATTTTTTGTTGTGTTCGATTTCCATTTTTTTCAATACATGTCTTATTCTCTGTAGGTCTTTACAGAAAAACAATGTTGCGGTTATCGGATTAATTGATTTCACTGATATCTTCCTGCATAACATTAGCGTCTACTATGGTGCTTGTATTTGGCCCCTGTGTGTCATTCAGATAAGTTTAATTCCAGAAAAAAGTCTGGAACGTTATTTTCAAAATCGCGTAGGAACCCTGTGTGTTGCAGATATAGGCTAAATTAATTTCGCTGACATCTTCTTTGCATAATAATTATTACATGATACCGCTGAGTTACATCCAAGATCACGTGGTTCATGCTCTGAACAATAAATTGTATTTTTAAAAGTATTTTTTCGTGTGTAACATCTTTACTCCTACACGCATTCCTTTGAGCTTTGGCAACGTTTCACCGCTAAGTGATGGTTTTTTGCTCCAGCACATTTTCCTCATCCTCCTTCGTCCCAGCTACAATCTGTTTACTACAAACACACAGGCTCCCAGCCATGCTTATGTTGAGTGGGTTACCCATTTATTCAGTACTGGCAAAGTAAATGTCTATGACCCGGGCGGTAGCATCAAGCTGTGTTGATCAATTGCGTGGCTTTCAAATCAGTGACGACAGTTTTGAAATGTTTTGAAAATCGATGTGTCGCAAGAAAGAGAAGCGCATGTGTTCTGGGTAAAGCATCTGAACACGTAAACTGGGACAAAATATTTTTGCAGGGTCCAAAAAGTGGCAAAATTTCATTTTCATCACTCCAGACTAAGAAAACACTCTTTTTGCAAAACATTTGATGGGAAAGTGTCAAATTTCAAAATTCTTGGGGTGCCCCTTTCCGACACCCATGCACCTGAAACTTTTTATGACAAAAAGACTGAGAAAAATAACAAAAATATATTTACTAACATAATGATTTCATAATTTCACCCATATAACACCCAGCTTTGATGTTGTTTAGTTGAAGAGATGAATCATCTAAATACACAGCAAACAAGTATGGGCTCAATACCCTCCCTTGTCTAATCCCATAAGTAACGTGCAACAGTGAAGACAAGTTCACATGTATAAATAATTTGGAATCAATAATGTATAAACATACTTTTTCTTTCTACTGCTAATCTTAAATGTACCCCTTCAGATAGACGAATATACCCCAGGTTGAGAATATCTGGATTGCGAATTATGTGATTAAAACTACTTTTAGTGAGTTGTTGTGTTGCTATGCAAACTCGTCAAGATCTTTAGCTAAAGGTTTATGTTTCTTCACTCCAACTCAACCATCATGGCTTTGTGCGAATAAAATAGACCGATGTCCTTTCAACTTGCAATTTATTCAAAATCTCTAACCTGAATAAGATTACGGCCAAACAGGGTCGAAGACGTAATCACTAAACATGGTTCTTGGCCGAATTCTGGGCCGCTTTCCCGTGGATGTTGCCAGCAGGACTTGCCTGCTGTACACATTGGTTGTACATTCAGTGGAAGTTAATATATTTTCTGCATCTTTTGCTTGCTCGCATCTACAGCTTTGGTCATTTGTGTTCAGGCCCTTCTCCTCACCCTGCTCGCGACGCAAGTTCAACACTGTCCGAAAAATTCCGATGTTCAAATATTGTTTGAGTATCTTGCCGAAGCCAGCGTCATCTTCCCATCCATGTTCCCTATCGTGTAAGCGGGAAATATTGTCATGGTTACCGATGTTTTTTTCTCTGGGCTTTTTTCTGAAGTCTCCGGATTGAAAATTGTTTTCGAATTTAATTTGTTTTTTTCCTCCTGTACTGTTATGCTTGGATGGGCGCAGGCAAGTTAACGAAAAGAGCCTTGTTCAGCGTTACATTTGCACACACACAGGGCTGTTCTTAGTGATAGATCTGAAGGCTAATAAGAAACTATTGAAAATATCTGTTTACATCCAGGATTTCAATATCATATAATATTACATGACAATTATGTTAATTGCCGGTCTGAACTTTTATTGAAAAATTAAAAGTTTTTTGCATTGCAATTGCAAGATATTTGCATTTCCCTAAAATTGGCCAATAGACCAGCATGTTAAAACTATAGGAAAATCGCTTGGCGATTTTGACACCGCCCCCCCCCCCCC
>Ga0210059_1006409_pt1 | contig 18871 bp, 16 predicted proteins | sample Ectturendosymbi2_FD_188042 | JGI IMG/M metagenome (GOLD analysis project Ga0210059, IMG submission 188042) | Ecteinascidia turbinata endosymbiont from Florida, USA - Sample 2 (SPAdes) (version 2) | ecosystem: Host-associated > Tunicates > Ascidians > Unclassified | place: Key West, Florida... | reverse complement strand
TGCACTAATGTCATATCCTGGGTGTCGATATATTACCCCAATTATGCAAGGTTTCTTGTGAAGATTAATTTCAATCCAGAGACTTTCAGAATCATTAAGTGCATTAGGTATATCAGTTTGAATTTGAGATGATATACTGCTATCTATGTAAATTCCTACTCCACCTGATTTTTTTTCAGAATCTGAATGTAAAAAGTTATTGCCAGTTATAGTATTTGGAAATGACAAACCTTCTTTTTTTCATTTTTGTTTCTCTTACTGCTACTATATGTGGCGGTTTCTGCATGGTTGATAGCATGTTAGACAGTTTATCAATATTTTTCCTTAAACGTCTAGTGTTAATACGAAAAATGCAAATGTCATTTGGCTTTCTATTTCTCATGATTGAATTAAAAGAGTTGAGATCATGATAATTGCTGTTAATCTCCAAACAATAAGTGACAATTTCTGATGGTGACTCTTTCATCTCTTAAGCTCACTAAGTTAGTAGGCAAACTCTCAGATACACAGATGTGGCAGTAAAATGGTTCTGGGCTTGAAGTTACTTCAGCATATTGCTCATCAGTTACACTGGAATATATTTTGTGTAGCCAACTCTTACAGATACTACAATAGATAGCTTTTGCTTCTTGATCAATTAGTTTTCCACAATCTGGGCAATTATCCATATCGATATGTGGTTTACTTAGTTATATAAAAAATTATGTAGAAAAATTAAGAATTAACAATAACATGTCTTATCAAATCTGTTTCAGTTTTGATTGCGAAAGCTGTGGTTCCTTCATCCTTCCGTAAGTATGTTATTCCATTCATTGTCCATATGAACTTGAAGTTGTTTTCCTTTTTGAACCGTAAGCATTGGTTGAAGCGACGACAGTTGGTTTTGGTGAGGCTTTCGTTAATAAATAAGCGTGCTTTAGGATGGTCCTTGTTATGAGCACGCAACCGATGTCGATTGTTGAAGACTGAATCTCTGATTCACTTTGAGCAAAACCGTGCAATGATGGTGGGTTGCCGGTTATTCTCAGAGGCTGGAGACAGTCTGTGTGAGACACTAATATCTTTGGCAGATAGGTCTACCTGCAAAAGCTCGGAAACACCTATCACCAGTTAATCAGTGTTCTCACTTTCTTCCCAGGACAGTCCGTGAAACTCAAGGCATTCACGGCGGCCATACTGCTCAAGGTTGTTAATATCCTCTTGCATTTGGCCAGACTCAGCCTCAAGCTCGCAGACATGATCTTGGTCCTGGTTCTCAATGCGCAGGGTCTTCACCTCCTCATCTGTAGAGTGTAAATGTTTCTTCATCTCTTCATACTGGTCAGACAAGAACTGCTGGTTCTTTCGAATATCCCTCATCTCCTCTATCAGCTGGACAAGGGTGCTGCTGTTCTCGACAAGAGTTTTTGACATCTTGTCTAGTTTGTCATTGATGTTTTTGACATCAACTTTGGTTGCAGGAGCAGTCATGCTTCTCAGCCGCATGCAGGTTGAGATGTATTACAGATCAGAAAACCAACAGAAGCCAACCAGTTCGAACTGATTCAGGTGATGATAGAAACAGATGAAGGAAGCAGGTGTTTTTTAATAGAAAATCAGTATTTGCAGAACAGACAGAGCAGTGAAAGCAATACTAATCACTTTAGTTACAATTTACAACACAGCCTAAACCTTTGGTGAACTGGATCCCAGCCTAACAAAAAAGCGACGGCATCATCAATACCACCTTGGTTAAAAATGCAGACAAACGGGCCATTTCATAAAAATAAATCGCCATCAATCCACAGAAAAGGAAATTAACTGCGAGTTCACGATATATCCTAGCAATACATTTTGGGAAACACTTCAAAATGCTTTCCAAGTACAGAACCTGTAATTTCACGGACTTTAACTGCCAGCTACACCCACTCAAAATAGCTCAACACTGTGGACTATTGTAACATAAGTAAAAACTCAAAGGCTCATACCCTTCAACTTCAATAAGCCTTAAGACTTACTTTTCACATTTTTCAGAACATAGCTTTCGCATAACATGGCTAACCACATATCTGATACTGCACTCTCGAATCTTAAGGGAACATCCACTGAACAATCCATGGAGGATTCCACACCTTTAGAGGAAATTCCTGCTTGTGAACAGGAGAGAAATATTGGCTTGATACAAATTGAGGAATCACCAAAAGCAGAAGTGTTACACTATCAGCAAGATAAAAATCAATGGGAAACACATGAAGAACTGTACACTATCATGGAGAATTTCCACACAATGATCCAAACGCTAAACCACATTTTTACGATTCTGACCGAAGCCAGAAACCACACAGTCTCACAAGAGCGATCAACTCTTGATTATGTAGAAAAGCGCATATGTTTCAATTGCAGAAAACCATGACATATAGCACGCGACTGCAGAGTAAACAAAGCCCTTTTGAACCAGAATTAGCGAAAAGTGTATAGCCAACGCTTCCACATTCAACAGACATTGAGCCCGAACCTTACATCCCACCAACAAAAGCATAAAAATTCATCATCACAAACCTGCACCAGATGTTATGATGGGCAAAAGCAACAAACAGGCACAAATCAGCTGTTCCCATCTCAACACAACCTAACATTTCCACAAGCGTCGATCCGACCGAGGATACAGCGATGCAACTTTCGACGACAACTCGACTTCAGATCGCAAGAATTTCAGAACAATGGGTCAAACTCTTCGCAAGACTCTTTTCAGAGCAAGACACTGAACAAAAGTACAAAAACAAGACGAGAATGAAGATGGCACAATTCAACTTCAGAAAGTAAGAAGACAGTTGTCAGAAGTGGTCCTAAAATTTTGTTTGAACTTTAACATTTATTTTCGGCTTATGTAAATGATAACCCGCTTACATAGTGAACTCATAAAGCTACTGTCAAGCCACCTTCATTTACTACTCCCCGCTTACATAGCGAACTCCTAAAGCTACTGTTAAGCCACCTTCATTAACTACTTCCTGCTCACATAGTGAACACCTAAAGCTACTGTCAAGCAACAATCATTCACCAATGTTTTTTCAGATAATGCCCGCTAGACGAATTACACATACAAATATTTTTTTTACTTTTTCTGTGGATGTAAACATATTGCTTGCGATACGAACTTCTAAAGTACTCGCCAAGTAGTGTTCATCTGCCAGAAATGCTGAGACTTCACAACGGGATTTTTTTTGCAGCTGAACGCACTTTTCTCGTAAAGTCCAAGCCTTGTAATGCGCAGCTGGGAGGAATTTCTTTTTGGGATGTCTCACGAACTTTATTATTTCGAGGAAACCGTGCACGGAATATCAAAATAATTTTTTTGATGGATCCATCGTGAAATACGATTTACATAATTTGTATATAATTAAAATAGTCAATAATAGACTTAAAGAAAATTGCACTTTTAGTTATTAGAAGTGAAAACTTGACTACTTGACCCTCATGCCGGCACTTTGTTCTATCCACTTTCATTTTATCTTTTTCTATATCTCCTCCTTTCTTCCTTTCTAGTGAGCTTCAATGGGTCAGTTGTCGCTAATAGTTTTTTTTAATTCATAATTTATGACATTTTTTTGTCGAAAATTATGCGATTTTGCATACAAAATTTATTGAACAGATATTGTGCTCATGCACCAATATTTTTGGTCGTTACGTTATACTTTTACTTGAATGGTGAAAGGAATATAAAGCTATTTCAAGCAGTATACGTGTTGGTCAGTACAATTTTTGCAATTTCTAACTGTGACGGGCGAACTCTTCCTAGAACTGAAACCCTGTATTTTTTGGCCGCCACGCTATCATACCTTTCATACGTTTTCACCGTATATCACTTTAGATATGTTTAAAATTTTTCAGAAACAAAACAGAGAAAATGTAATTCAAGATCAGTAAATTAATGCTGCTGGTCACACTTCTTGTGACGTTACTAGCCGTTACACAGGCACAAAAGTTGCACAATCCTATAATATATGAAATATTTGCAAGGATTTACAAAGTATCTGACACAGCATTAACCAGATTGGAACGGCAGACAGCCGAGAAACAGGAACATTTATTGAGTGTTACACTTGGTTTCACATTATTTGAATGCATTTTATTGATAACTAATTAAATTTTGCATGTAGCATCTGCAGCTGTATTAAAACAGTCGCATTTTGCTTTCTTAATTAAAACATAGACAAAAATTGTTCAAGAAAATTGATATTTAGTAACTCCAGACACAAGATAACTATGCTTCACTTGCCACATGACCAACGTTTAAAATCGTCTACGCCAAAAATCTCACGATACCACTTACACACAGCATGCATAACTGCTGAAACTGCAATATACTTAAGATTGAAACAACCACACACCCCTCAACCGAATGACGCAACTACATTCGATTTAACGGATGAACAGCATAGATTGCGCACTTTTAATGCAAATTGGAATCAGGCTTTATACGATCCAGAGGATCTAGTAAACGAAGGATTTTTTTTCTCTCTCTACCACCTACAATAATATCCAACGTTTCTCACGTGGCATCATATTAACCAAATTCCCGTCAAACACTTCTAGTTTCATCATTCATCTACTTGCGTCTCCAACATTGCAAATACCTCATTCAAGCTGATGAGGTACATAAAACCGATGATACCTATCCCCTTACACAATTACGCCAAATTGTGAACTCAAAAGACCTCCGAGAAAACACGCCTGCAGCACATATGAACCACCTTATCAAAGCAACTGGTTCCACTATCATGACGAATCTATATGAAATCTACTATAAGCGCTTCTCATGTTATGGAACACACAACAAATGACAACTTACTGACAATACATGCAAAATGTCTGCACAGTATTTTCTATATTGCCCACACGTCACAAGTTGGAAAACTAAATTTTTTCGATTAACAACACTTTACAATAGAACACCGACAAATCACCTTGATACACTACGTACCACCGATTTTTACAACTGCAAATACAGTGTTTCAGCACTGACCAGCCTTGTCTAATATGAGGATAAATGGTTCACCCTAGACACACCCTCACTCTCTTACAACACCTTACTATGACAAGCGAGATATTCAGCAAAATTCTCCAATATTTCCCAAAAACACCTCCCGAAACCCTGCAACAACACAATGGTACTCAAATAGCAATTCCGCACAAACGAATACAATGCATGATATGCATTAACCAAGAACGAACCACACTTTTACTCATATGCAAACATCTTTTAACTTATAGAGAATGTCTGCTACGATGTCATAATCGATTTCCACTTTGTCGGATAGTCACCACACAAATCATTTCTGTTTTATGGCAAATAACGGCTTTTTCTCTTAAAAACCATAATAATGAACGGATTGGAACTGTCCGAAAATTCGGCATCTTACTTGTCGAAAGTTGATGACTCAATTCTCATCACTTCTTCCATATTTACTCCACGCTATACCAAGGGTCAAATTGGCTTACAATTAAGAGGTTTACTCAAACCAGACTCCAGATTGAATATCCGATTCATGCCAGGACCTAACATTCTAGCGACAAAATTAGATTGGGCTTTCAATGGAGCGATTCTCTATTTCCAAGTCATGAAGGACAAACTCATCCATGTCGGACAACGAATTGGAACAATTCACTGGCAACCATTTGAACAACCAGGAAAAATGTAACCTTCCAGTAATTCTATTAAGTTTCATACATAAGTTTCATACCTCGTACCCAAGTTCCATAAGCAAACAGTTTATTCATACCATATTAAGCCAATATTAACCAGATATTTCAATGTTGCACCTTTTTTTCTTTCTCTGCCTATTCACAGCTATTTTAGGAACTAAATCATGGCTGAACATATTCCAGACTTAGAACTTTTACAATTAAAAAAAACAATATTTCCATCATAAAACGACAATCGTTTTGGTCTGAATGAATGTCTAATATCATCAGAGCCATTTTTAATGACAGGGACATAACGTTTTTAATCAATCATGACAGTAATGTCGTGCTTTTCATACTCCTAGTTGAGCACATATAAATATGAAAAGAAGTAAGGATACGTTACTCCTGAAAAGTTGCAAAATAGTCTTCTAGGAACATTCTTTAAAAACTCGGGGGTATGTCGTCGCAGCGTATTACCCCTTATTTTCAAGGCAATTTCACGACACGTAGTATTTGCTTAATAAAGTTAAGTTCTTTTCACAAAATTTATAAACCAAAAGTTATATTCAATTTTTATTAAGTAACTTTCCTCAACACTATCTAAGTGTTGTGAAACATTCCGTTTGCTCGTTTGCCACAATAGTTATATTGTTTGGCTACGTTCTTTTCATAAAGCTTATAAAACGGAAATTTCAATCAATATTTGCCCAATCAACCTTCCCCAACTGGGGTATTTTCTGTGTCAACCTTTGATAAGGGCACCTTGTCCAGATCTAAGAACATAGTGAGTTTAATTCTACCATTACTTTGTTCTTTGAAACTTTTGTTTAATCTGGTGAGGCAGTCTATGTTGCTGAAATGCAAACCTCGATAGTTATTGTCAGGCATGGTCTTTTTATCGACTTTTGCTCTAATGGTTTTAAAATGCCTGATGGTTTCTAATATGACTATTATGAAACTGGATATGTAACTTAATACATTTCCTCACATTTCGATTTATTATCCAACTGACAGTGAAGGGATTTGTTTCAAAATTCAGAGTTTGTATTTTCTTCATATCAGACATGACCCACCTTTCTGCATCCCATGTGTGGAATGGTTGGTCATTCAAGATATGGTCAAATTTATTTTTAAGACATCTAACATATGCTGTGACCATAAAATGTCATCACGAAATCTATACATCAAGAGGTCTTGATTTATATTTCACAAAGAATTGATCGTCAACGAATGTTACCTGCTGACAATGTTTGTTTTTCGGAGTCTTAGAAGAAGACTTCGCATCATAGCCCTTTTAATAATCTCACCAGACTTCGCTATTGGACCATCTGTATTAATATATTCGGTTAACCCTCTAATAATTTGATAAATCTTCTTTTTATGAAGCAATTTAGCCACAGCTGGGCACCATATCAAGATTACTTTCATTCTTAATTGCGATAACATTTTTACGAAGTTTTATTATTAAAACTAATACTGCTATGGAAGTGGTAATTTTCACAAAGAAAATCCCTTTTGTTATTTATTTGCAGGAAAAACAAGGGAAACGATATATAATAATTCATATCCTGCACCTTAGCTTAACTGGACTGCGTAAAAGTCATAGTTTGTGCTTATGGAATTTGTATTTCAAACAGGATTTCTTCTTGTTGCAATAATCTCATAACAAAATCGAAGCATGAGCTATTTTCTGTAAAGAACTGGCACTCAATAAATTAAACTATTCTATTTTTAAAACTTTAAACTATGATATACAAAAAATATGGTTCTATATACATTAATTAACGAAAGTATCATTCCTGGAGTTGGGCAATGGCATAAAGATACCCCAGGATCTTTCCTTTGGGTATTACAATCTGCTCCAGGCTTGTTTTCTTGGTAAAATACAGACCATTACTGGTTAAACCATTAATGTCAAACCATTACTGGTTTTAATGTGAAATACATGGAATATTCTGGCCCATTGTTGTGCAGGCAGGAAGAGAAATAAGACCCCCTTTTTGTCCAAAATTGTTATTCCCGGTAAACGTAAAAATAAGTTAGTTTTGGGTTTTAGAGTGGGATCATAATTATCTGCTGTTTGGGTTTTGTGCAAGAGAATTTTCGTTTTAAAAGTAATATGGACACCTTAATATACTCTGAAATCAGAGTATCAACGAAAATTAGACCCTAAAAATACTAGAAAAATCTTCCGATCTGCAAATGGTCTGGCGGCATTGGCGAACTCGTCACTTGCCACTACCGTGGGACGAGGCGGGGAGATTTCTTTGGTGACACTTAGAGATCTTCTTGCTAAAAGATCGGGGGACCATCAATAGAAACCCCTTGGCCAAATTCAGAACTATTAAAGTGCTTTACAAAAAGAAAGTACAGACATTTTGATAAAAAACGATAAATAACGTATTTTCTGAATAAACAGTTGATATTTTATGAAAAATCCTTGAAATTAACGACATTGCCCTTCGTGAAAAATAATAAAGATAAAACGTGGACAGAATTAATTAGTAAATATCGAAACAAAAAAAAAATTATAGGGTAGAATAACAATATTTTTCCTGTTACAGGATAAACAGGCCTGTATAAGTAAAATGAATACTGAACGCCATGCAGATTTGCAACAGCAGTGTTACGAAAAGAAAGAAAATATACGAACTTGAAAAGGAGATACGAGAATTAGAAGCGAAAATAGATATTCCGAAGGAAGCAAACGAGACGTCAGGACCCACTGAGGATGGACAGTCATGTCGGGAGCTAAGAAAACATCTACTCCGAGAGATATCTCCGATCAAGATGTACACACTGGCTGCCTCATACGATTATGAGACAAGACAAAGTCGATACTCACGGAAGGCTCGCACCTCTTCTTCTTCCAAAGAAGAATCTCAAGATCAGGGGAGTTTTAATAAAGCGTATACTATAGAAAAGGTTTACGCCAACAAACATAGTAACTTTTCATTTAAGATCAAAGACCCATTATCGATTATTTGGGATAAGTGCCAACGACGTTTTGTTTTAAGAAGAAATAATGTATTTTAGAATTAAGTCGAAGGAAGAATTACTTTGTTATATGTTATTGAAAAATCTATTTTTGATTTAGTGTTTTAAGATTTAGGGTCATAGTGTTAGTATAAAAATTGAATCCTATTGCATAAAATTAAACTTTTTCGTTATTGACGATGATAGTAACTATAGGAATGCCCGGAGCTATGTCTGTACCATAACATTTAGGGAAGTATTTGTGTTTTGGACGAGTATTATGTAAGGTGAGCCAGGTGCACAAATTGTTTTAATGGATAATAAGCTCACGCTCCTCTGGCTTTGGAAATTTCCATCGTATGATGATGCATAAGGAGTATGTTGCTCGTCGGATACTCCATAAAAAAATTTAAACTTACCCTCTGCTCGTAATTTACAGTGGGTTTGGGCTTTATCTGCCTACCTTCTTTTCGGAACCGGACCGTATGGAGGAGGAGTAAGGATCTTATTCCTATAGTTAAGAGGAGACTTATGATTTCAACTTTATATTCACTCAAAGACACTATAGTAATAAATGCACTGTGTGAATACTGAGCTTAGTAAATGCACTATGTGAATCTTACGCCCAAATAATCTGTGATGAAGGCACTATGGAGATCGTTAAAGTCTTCCTTAATTTTAAAAGGATTGTAAAGCTTTATACTACATGAAATCTCTAACAGAGATTTTTAGGCCATAAGCCAAACTATGTGATATCTCTGAATAAAACGAATCATACATGATAAAAGAGTGAATCGGAGAGAAATGGCGTTGAGAGGTTGAAGTGATAGACCCTTTAGTCCGATGTACGACACTGATGTCCCGTGGCTGTGAACTACTGTTCTAAATTCTAATTCATTGATTACGATAACCTGCCGATTCCTATGGCGTCCGTGGATGTCATATCTAGGATACTGAAGGAAAAGGTAGCCCTTAGGAATTTCGGACTTCTAGCAGTCTAGTACAGGCGCCGTGCAGATTGTGTTCACACTTCTTCTATGTTCTGCCAACCACGTTATCTTCATCCTCATTGAGCACCATGTTACTGTTTTTGTTACTATTTTTGTGTTAGGGAAATGGGACAGACACTCGCTCCATGGTGACTGCGAATTCCATTAGGAAAGGTTTAGCAAAAATCGTTTACTTTATCAATTGTTGAAGTGTTTAATAATATATTAATAATGACAATTACGAAATGTAACTACATTTCTTACTCTCCCTGTATTCAAAAGGAACAAAATTTCATATCTCCGAAGAGAAATAACATGCAAAAGTTGGTCAATGATTTCAAACAAAGTTATCTTCTCGTTCATTCCATGGTCGCCTAATTCATTTATACGTTCTCTATATATGTCCGCTGAAAGTGTTACGGATAAAGTTTCAGTCATCAATGTTTAGCAGAACTAATTATTGCAGTAATCTTCAGGGTAGTATCACATCGTTAAACATAAAATTTCATATTATTTTCATATTTAAATTCTTCGGTAATATAAACTCATGTTTCGCAATCATCGCTGAAGTTTTTAATCCTATTTCTCATGGAAGAAATTCTAAATACCACGAGTAGTTTCCTGGCTTTCTATTTTAATCATTAAGAATGTACTTTCCACGTGACATTAATCATTTATTTTAAAATACTGTTGCCATAAAAGCATCTTTCGTAACCGCGTTCGACCTTTTGATTCAACAACAAGGGTTTGTTTACGCATTACTATGAATGCCAAATTTTCTTAAATTGATGTTTGTTAAAATATTTGATGTTTGTTAAAAAAAATAAACTTAAATTGTTAAAAAAAAGAAAAATAAACTTAAATTGTTAAATTTGTTAAAAAAAAAAAACTTAAATTGATGTTTGTTAAAAAAAAAATAAACCGAGTCATATTACGTCAGTTTTTCGGGTAAATTCTGATCATTTAACGAAGAAATATTGATATATACAAAAGTTCAATTGTGGGTTAATCGAAAGTTACTTTATTTGCTCGTGACGTCTTTAGTTTAGTGTGTGCAAGGTTAGCGTGATAGGTATAATTGAAGGCCTAATAAATAGTACTTCTGTGGTAGAGGTTACATCGAATGTTCAATGGTTGGGTATTCTTTTCTTTGAGAGATTAATATTAATAGCTTACATCAAATTAGGTTTTTTAATATATACAATATGTCGGGGGAAATTGCTAGAATAATGAACAGAGATCTCCTGGATCGTGTCATACCATCTGGACATTTTAGTAAAATTGGTTTGTGATTAATTTTTAATTTTCCTATGTGGGTGGTCTTTTGTTACTAAATGAGATCGTTCTTTGATAAGGAAGTATTGATGATGGCGAGCTCACTTACAATCGTTTTGGATGCTAACACCAAGGAGCGCCTTACGTTTCCTTAGTCTTAACTAGATGTTTTAACATAAGTGATCGAACTTTCGTTAATCAGTGGAGCCCCATTATACTCTTAAATCTTGGTGTAGGGTTCTGATTGACTAGTTCCTTAATGCGGATATATCATAGGTGGTCGTGGTACTCATTTTCTCAAATGTAATTTACAAAAGGACTCTAGCGTTTTGCGTGTTTCAAAAACATGTTGTTTCATGGCATTAAACTATTGATTTCAATTAAAATTTTGTTCTAAAACAAATATGCGTAGCAAGCAGAATATTGTTTTCCTATCTCTTGTCGTTAGTTATGTGAAAAGAGAAAATTATTCATATATAACCATAGGTCTAATCGGAATTCAATGTACTTTAATCTATTTCCCGCTCGGGGTTTTGAAGCTGGCACCATAAAATCGGATTCTCTGGCATTGAACATGCTGCCGTCTGTGCTTGGTCGAGAGCTAGATCGGGTAACAGTGCCAATGTTATGACAGTGGTTACCGTATTGACTTGGACTTACTAGAGTTTGTCAAGTAGGAATTAAAAAATGCGTCATTCCTGAATAATATCACTTAATATCGTAATTGTAAGTGTATTGTACTGTTAGTTAGGGTAAATGTTTAATCTATGAATTCTCAACTGTATTCTTGGATAATAACAACAATTTTCCACAGTATCTCGTACGTGAATATCAGCTGTGAATCTCAGTGGGCTTGTGAAAGATTATCTAACAAAAAGTGTTAGCATAGATCCTTTTAGTAAACTAAATTCCGTTATGCTTTAAATATGAAGTCTGACACTTCCCTTAATGTTCTTACTATCTTGGTCGTAATCCAGTAGATGTAATGCTATGAAGGAGGCTAATAGGATTTTTGTCTCACGATGGGCTCTCAGGTGTTTGAACATAATTTGATGTCCACCGAAATTTAGGAAAAAGAAAACTACGATTAGTTGTGAAAAAGAAAATTACGATTATAGAAAAAAGAAAACTACGAAAAATAAAAACTACGATTAAATGTGAAGGACGGGGATAAGCTTCATTAAATTCTTACACCGGGTAATTTTATACTACTAACCTAAATTTTCTGCAACCAGCGTTTTTATTAAAAAGCATCTTTGGTAGTCTTAATGTCACTGGATTATGTAAGATGAGTTTAATCTGGGCACTAAACACAGTCGTCGATAAATTTTTATACATTAATTTTAAAGATTTACGTCTACAATGTATGATTTGTTTAGCAAAAGTTTTTTACCAATACTTGGCTATTAATAACCGTATTGAAGTATAGTTTGAGTCCCCAATAATTTTGAGGTTTGATTGAATTGGATCATATTTTCAATTGTAAAGGTTTTGCTAATGCTTGCGTTTATAAGCTCGCATAAAGTATCAATAATAGTCAAAGATTTAAAAATTTCAAAGAAACGTAAAAACTTGAAAAATCTTATCCAGGGTGTATGTGAATGTGTGTTAACAGATATTCATTTTACTTCTTAACGATTGTTATCAAATGTGAGTTTTACAAGTAGTTTGTCAAACAAAATAGAGAATAGAGGTACGTTTTGTGTCATTCGGCATTGTCTTATCTCAATTCGTTGGTGTCTATTAGAATTTTAGAATTCAAAAGTCTAAGATGATCTACACCCAATTCTGTGTTTTAGTTTCTTCTACAAGGTTCTTGCGCCATGATTGCATCATCCGGGGAATTCCGCTTTGTATTGGCTATATAAGCAAGCCGTTTTGGGCCTACATCGGCATTCAAACCTTTATCAAGGACTACATTAATTGACGGTGAAATGTTATTGCTATCGACTATGATGAGCGAAGAAATCTTTCAAGACGAAACGAACATAACCCTTCGAGGTCGACACCTGGATCCTATTTCTGCCTTGAAAAAGGTCAAAGAAATATTCAAGCGTAGCGGGGCAATACCTCCATCGGACCTCGCTTTGTGTTTCGTTTAGTATGGTTCACTGGAAGAGGACATCACTACCACAATTGGACTTATATTTGCTTCAGGTTTTCGGTTCCCGAAAAACTTCGTACCCATATCTCGTGGGATTTGCCTCAATTTATAAAGGACCTTGAAAATTCGGGCAGGCAGTTTATTGAAACCGAAGCTACTGCCATAAGACTTCGGGGCAAATGATGTCATCCGTTGTTTATTTTCGTTTTCGTATTTTGTTGGTTTTCTTATAACGTCGCCTTCATTAAACTATTCTATTTCTGAAATTCGTGTCGTTTTGAAATTTGAAGTCGTAGTATTATAATTTTGAGTTTATAGATTTTACTAAGATTCAGGACTGATAGGTGTTAATTCTCCCACGTCCATGATGACTTAATAAAATTTCATCCTGAAAAGGGAATACAGTTATTTTAGAGCAAATAAAGACTTATGTTTCGGTCTAGACTTCCCATAATTAAAATGACTTCAAAAAGGATCTTGTTTCAAAATCAATTTCGCGGTACAGAGTTGGATATTTCTTGGTACAAGCCTAAATCGCTTTGTCATCTTATGTGTTTTATCAAGCAACAAGTTTAATGGTATGAATCTTTAATGCAAATTAATCTTTTGTCAACATGAGTATTCGAAGGCGATTTATTTACTCATAGCGTTCAATCAGTGGTATTGTCTAGACTTCAGGTTTCATGCTAGAATTTGGTCAGCTGCCTTACTTTAACTAAGGTGTCTACGTCTTTAGGGTTTCCAAACAAAAGCAAATTTTCCTCGATAATCTTATTAGTAAAGATTCTATCATCAGTACTTTATGTATACCCTTTTGTTATCTTATTACTATTCAGCTTACGGCTGGCTGTCTAAGACAGAGCCAAAACCACATGGTTTCGTAGTCGTCTGGTATACGAGTATAATTTCAAGTCATATTGCGTCTACAATTGCACAACCACGTCACGAAAACAATAAAAATCAAAAACCTAAAATGATAAATGTTATATAATATACTAGGTAAGTTTTGCAATAAGTTTCTATCCCGGAGTCAAACCAGATCACAGTACAAGCAATGTTAATCTCTATACACAAAATATCAAATTCTTCAAAAATATCTAGGATTTGATTTTTGACTTCCATAACACTCCTACAATGGTACCTAGTGACAACTGAAAATCGTTTTTATTCATCGTTTCTTTTTATTTTTAATTATCTTAGATTTCTGACAGAATCATTAATTTTTAAGAGATTTTATTTAGAAATAACAACAAATTTCTCTACAATCATTTGTCGTCTAAAGTTTTTAATCTTTCAGTCAAAACTGTTTCAGGGTCTTGGGTATAGTCAAAACGCAAATTACCAAGAATATCAAAACACTTTTCATCTACAGCAGTAATGCACTTATTATTTTATCTCTTAATTCCATGACAGTCAAAGTAAGCGCTCGTATATGCACGGGCTCATAATTTAATGGCAAAGAGTGGGGATAAAAGGGTTAGGAGCATTTTTAAGACACATTTTTTTTACAACTAATAACAATTTCTTATCTACCATGTGCATCCGCTGGCACTTTTACTATTACTTATTGGTTCTTACGTCCATAAAGATCTTGAAACGCAAAATAACAATTCATCAACTTAACACTTGTTTCAATAATATTATAAACCTTTCTAACAGACGTCTGACCGAGTGACTTTTATATTCCAATGTCAGTCATGCCTGTTATGGTTCTGTTTTCAGCATACAAGACTCTGTTCTGTCTAGGTCTCTTATCTGCTGCGCTAATTTACATATAAAAAATTGCAAATTGTTAGGTAAGGACACGAAAGGTTTTTAAGTGCCTTCACTCTCCCTCCATTAAAAGAAAAAGTCGAACATAGTGGCTTCATGTGGTTAGGTGCACAGGTCAAATTGATCAAATTGAATTATCATCCCTTAAATAGATTAAAAACAAGTCGAGCTGAGGTAGTACCCTTTTAAGCTAGGCAGTACTTCAATGGTGGCACCATTTTTTATGAGGCAGCCCACTTCTAAAAGAAGAGAACCACTACATATTTAGGACAATTCCGCGAGAGCACTGGTTAGTGGAAGTGTCCGTGACACGCCCAAGTTAACAATTAAGAAACTTAGACCTGCCGGTTTCGCTCGACACCGCTCAGTTTATCACAACAAAATTGTATTCACTCATGGTCTTATTAGTATAACGTTAAGCACTGCGATATACAACACAACAGGGGTTTATATCAACAATCGTCAAGTAAAGCAGGTAACATAAGTTACTGCAAGCGTCAGGCATTAACAATAGGGTTAAATACGAATTCAATTCTTTCATGGAGGAGAGAGATAAGCCCAATTTGTCAGCAGCATTACCGCCACTAAACCGTAAATCTTTTCAGGTAATCTAATCCGTTGTTAGGTCTCTTTAAACTAAGCCAATTCGGTAAGGCCCGTGATTGGTTTAGTTGTTTGGTAAGTCTTGATCTAACCTATCAGACTACCTGTAGGATGCTACTCCGAAGACAACCGTGAGCAAGATTGACTTGAATATACCAGTTCTGCTTTTTATATACACGCGAGGTTCAACACCAAGTTCAAGTGACAAATTTCGGATTTCGAAACGATATTTACAATAATATTTTCAACTGTTTTCATTGTGAATTATATTTAAAATTCGAAGTTAATTTGTAATATAGTAATTGGTACTCTCTTCCTGCGTGTGACTTACAGTAAATGTGCAAAGTACAATTTTACAATACACCAGATAGATACACATGACAATGTTTAAAAGAGTTAGTCTTTGGTCATTGTTCAGTCTTCAGTTTCGTTCGACTCGTCGTGAATCCGTCGGTAAACTTCTAAGTTGCTTTCTTCAGTTATTTTTCTCCAGTAATCGAAGTCTTCTTTCGTTGTTATCTCAGAATCACAAGAAATTCTATGTTGAGGAGCAAAGACGAACTCAACAATACTTACCTAAACACGAATTCCTAAGCCCTAATAATCAGTTTTATCAACGTATTTGGCATGCAGAACATTATTCTGTTCGTGCGTACATGGCGTGAAGTCATAAATTTCGCAAGTCAGAAATTTTGTTTGACACCGGGCCAAGATTTGTATCGAGTGTCATGCCTAAAAATATGCTTGTCACTCACGATATCTTGGCGACAACTGCCACGTTTTCCAGTCTGGCCTTGAGGCCATTGTTGCCAGTTTAGCATTTTTGCTGCTAGATCTAGCAGGTTTTTCGCACTGTTTGCTTGAAAATTGTCAATCTAGCAGCTAGCTGCTTTTCTAGGATTGTGAAACCCGTTTAGTAGGTTTAGCATGTAACAAATTCCTGGCCAAATATTTCTTCCAACCATTTTGATTTTGGAACTGGAAGTGACTGCGGATGCAGCTGACCTGACGCAATTCAAATGATAGGGTCATTTCACGATTCAAACGGCGTGGATCTCGTAGCCAAGGGGTTATGCGTTGCGGGTGCTATGCCAATGGTTTTCAGATCGACTCTCACCTTGCTGGCTTTCGTTCTTTTTTCTTTACTTTTTTTCAGGCTCGTTTGTTACCTTTAGTTTCAGATGTCTGTGTATCAAACTGGTAGCCCTTCACATGAATCTGTACGAAGACGCAGCTCTGAGTTTCAAAAAGTTTGGTGACCCCTACCTTAAACCCTAACCTAAGCTTAACCACCTGTTCCACCGAGAGAGACCGGCTGCGACCCAGCACTCCCTGCGCAACTGTGTTGATCATCTGGCAGCTCTTTCCCACATAGGCTATGCGATTCGATGTAAATTTGGCTTGCTGTTTACCTTAATCGACCATTCAAAGGGCAACGAGTCGATAACCTTGCAGTTTTTTCGGTGCCCTGGCGTTTTTGCAATTGCTATGGTTTCTTTCTCGTCTTTGAAATTCTTAACTTTCGCCAAATAAACTCACTTCAACTTCAACTAACCCCTAATATTAAACCAAGGGTTCGCAACCTGGGGTGCATGTATCCCTAGGGGTAGATTTTCCTATCTGAAAGGACACATTTGAAGTCAGCAATGGAAGGGAAAAATTATGTTTGCATATCATTCATTTCAAAATACTCGTATTTATACATAGGTTAACATCAGTGAATATTATTTTCAAAATCAGTAGATGGTGATTGGTAAATACATTTTTGTTATTTTCCTCAGCCTTTTTGTTCTGAGAAATTATAGGGGTATGTGCTCATACAACCAAATGCTGAAGGGGTAAGCTTCAGCATTTGGTTGTAAGCTTCAGCATTTGGTTTCTAAGATCTGCTTGAGACCTTATATCTCAAGGCTGTGCGAGTTACTACAACCCTCCCAGCTTGGGATAGGCACTCCCTAGGGCTGTGAAGCCGCTATCCATGCCACATGCTCTTTCATAGCACAAACGCAAAGTGAAGAAGTTTTACTAAAACTTGATGGTAACAATGCCTTCAATAGCATTCGCCATGACACAGTTCTTCAAGTAGCCCCAAACACACCTCCCAGAAATCTATCCTTTCATTTGGGACTGTTATTCTTCAAAAACATCTCTCTTTCATGGAGATTTCCGCCTTGACTCAGCCACTGGGGTGCAACAAGGGGACCATCTCGGCCTGGCTCTTTTTGCCCTTGCCATTCACAGAGTTACATCCGAGGTAAAATCAGACCTAAATGTTTGGTACCTTGATGACGGATGTATAGGTGTAGACCCGCAGACGATGCTCAGCAACGCTGCCATCATTAGGAATGGACTATCCTCAGTTGGCCTAGAAATAACTCTAAATGTGAGCTGCTCATAGTCAACAACACAACTAGCCAAGGGCATTCCGAGACAATTAAGTTTTTCCAGGAGGAATTGCCATCCATCTAAATCCCTGCTCCCAATCTATGGCAGTTATTAAGATCCCCTCTGCATCAGGATTCCACCCCACTGCGTCTAGAGGCAAAAACTAAAATGCTTGGCAACATCATTGAAAACCTTGAGCTAACAGAGCCACATCAAAAGCATTTTTCATATTGAAAAACTGCCTCTCAATCCCCAAGCTCATATACCTACTGCGACGTGCACCATGGTTCAAGTGCAAAAAGGAACTGGAGGTGTTCGACACAGCCATAAAAACCAACATGGAAAAAATATGCAATGTGTCTTTTGGAGAAGAAAACTGGTCACAAGCATCCCTACCAATCAGACATGCAGGCCTGGGCCTCCGTTCTGCAGCAGATCTATCCCTGCCATCTTTCCTGTCATCGTCTCATGCTTGTAAAGGCCTCGTCAACCTTTTACTTCCCTCTCTCAACCTGGAAATCCCTTACGGGGATGTAAACGATGCAATTGACGACTGGTCCAAACACCATGATTCATCACCACCAGAAAAGGGAACACAAGCAGCCTGGGATGACCTTGCCTGCAGAGATACACTCAATTCCCTGCTAAACACCAATAATCCTTGGAACCACTGTCGGTTACTTGCCGCACAAGAGAGTCACACTGCCGCCTGGTCAGAAGTGTTCCCAACTGCCAGTGTTGGAAACTTGCTCAGTCCCGATGAGCTCCGTATTGCAATCGCCCTCCGAACTGGTGCCAAAATTCTTGAATGCTCAAGATGCCGCTGTGGCAAAGATGTTGATGAGCTGGGGCTCCATGGCCTCTCCTGTACTAAAAATGCAGGCCGCTTCCCAAGGCACTCAGCCATCAACTCCATCCTCAGAGGTCATTGACCCGCATCGGCTTCCCCTCTACCTTGGAGCCTGTGGGCCTGACTAATGATGGAAGGAGGCCGGATGGCCTGACTTTGGGCCCCTGGTACAGAGGCCTGAGCCTGGTGTGGGACGCAACAGTTGTGGACACTTTTGCTCAGGGCCACTATAAAGACTCTGCCAGACAG
>Ga0210059_1006408_pt1 | contig 18879 bp, 11 predicted proteins | sample Ectturendosymbi2_FD_188042 | JGI IMG/M metagenome (GOLD analysis project Ga0210059, IMG submission 188042) | Ecteinascidia turbinata endosymbiont from Florida, USA - Sample 2 (SPAdes) (version 2) | ecosystem: Host-associated > Tunicates > Ascidians > Unclassified | place: Key West, Florida... | reverse complement strand
AACTCTGGGCTAAGGTCAGGTTGTTGTAAGTGCTGTTTGTATTGATATGTGTTGAAGACAGTTTTCTAGGTTGTGTTTTTTGTAAGAACAGAGTAGCAGTACCGTGCTGACAGATACTAACTTATGCGATCATTTTAACTAGTAATGTGCCCTTGTAAATCGTAAGCTGCTGGTTTTAATAGTCATGCTTGTCAGCAAGTTCATAGATGAGATAGAGCCCAGGCTCTGTTAGAGTCCAGGTTCTGTTGGAAGCGGAAGCGATAGGTGTGGAAGTGGAAGCGGTTGACGAAATAGCCGCTTCCACATCCCTGACATTAATGTACCGTAAGTAATAGTAACAGTATATGCATTGGTGGCATTCAAAAGTGTTAAAAACAGTTTGTTATGTCAGAAAAAAATTTAATTCCAGAATATGGAACACACAAGCTGGAAGCTATAATTTTCTGGGGATGTATGCAGGGCACGAACCAGCAAACTTTTGTGAAGATCCACATGAACAAATCAATTCGAGTGCTTAATCAATGACATATAACACATGATTAGAAACTGCTAGGCCGTCACGCTTCAAAACAGCTGGAAAGCGGCGCTGAATGACTGATCGATAGGCGGAGCTTATCGCAATGTAGTCCGTCGCATCAGATGTCACGCTTGACTAAAGTGCACATAAGTCTGCAGAAGCGTGTGTGGCAGAGATGTGCGGACTGTGAAATTTTTCAGTCTGAGTGCAGCCCTGATCCGATAAAACTAAATCCAATCCAGTTCAGATCCGCAAAATTTTTGAAAATCATCATTCCAATCCAGTCCTGATCCGCCCATGTAACATCGTGTATTTTTATTTTGCCTCATGACGAAAAAGCACTACTGGAGTTATTTTGCCTTTAGCCAAACATGATTGATTGAAGGCAACATACTTGCAGCAGTGCTTTTGCTTCATGAGGCAAAATATACACAGTCTTTTGGCAATTCCCAAATTTAACAAGGGAGTGTCTTTGTTGCCATCAAATGCAAAAGCACTGCTGGAGTCATTTTGCCATTAGGAGAATCCAATTGGTTGGATTGGTGAAAAGACGATACACTTGGATTAACACAGTGGTTCCCAAACTTGTTGGAGCCGCTACCCACATCATGGTAGCGATTATGTCTTCTTACCCTCAATATTTCGTGGTGATTGCTCACAAGACAGAGAGCAATATTGTGGTCAATATTGTGGACCTCATGAAACTTTATAACATTGATGCTGAACCGTGGAAATTGCTGAAACTCTCAAAGTGATAAGAGAAATCTTGACATGCTGGTTGTTATTAAAAAAGTTTATAGCCACGTCAAGCCGCTTCTTCTACAACAGTGCTCTTCAACAGGGGTTCCGCAAAACATGTAGTGGGGTTCCGTGAGATTTTCTCGTATTTTAGGGGAAAGATTTTTGCTTCAGTATGTTGATGCGTCATTATGAATTTTTTTAGATCACCGTGCCGCATTCAGACTCTAAGTAGGCCAGTTAGTTATACAGGAGGTTGAATGCAGATAGCGGAACAAGAAATATTGGTAAGTTTGTGCGTCACTTATTGTTCATTGTTGTGCAGTTAAGAAGAACGTTTTTGTTGCATCATAGTTATACGATATTGCCGATGTACAGTTCACAGTAAAGTAGACTGAGTAGAAAAAGTAGACTCAGCCTGAGTCTAGTAGAGAGTAGATCGAGTCACACACTAGAGTTGCTGTTCAACCTTTGTGGGAATAAAGTAAAAACAGCGTGAAACCCAACTTTTACTATTTAGTCAAGCCAGATGAAGCAAAATAGCATATTTTAATATGTGAAGCGAAATAATGTGGACGGTAATGAGCTGTGTAGTTCAAGTGTAAAAGAGGCACCTGATCCGAAGCGGACCAAATGTAATTAAATTGCTAAAATTAGAAAATGGGACGACACATATTTCAGATACGGGTTCTTTTTGCCAGATGACCAAATTCTGAATGTACCAGCTAAATTCCAAAAATGCAAGACCAAGCGAGTCACTAAGTTTCTTGCTTTTTAAGTTCTGTAATAACTGTTCATTTGTTCATCCAATAATGAAATACTTGATTTTCTTTCAAGTAATTCGTGTCTTTTAAATTTTTGTTAATGGGGTTCAGTGACAAACGCGAAAGTATGTCAGGGGTTCCTCGATGACAAAAAAGATTGAAGAGCATTGAAGAGCACTGTTCTACAACATTTTGATTATTCTTTTCAGGGGCAAAACGGTTCACCATTGTTAACGTAGTACATTTCTTTAAAAAAACGTTGTATAGTTGCATTTTCGGTTCGAAACCTTATGTTTTTAACAAAATTTAGCGTGTGGACTGTTTCACATTTTATTGTCTTCCTGGGTTGGTACCAGGACCACGGCTTGGGAAACAGGGTTTAGTGAAGTGTCATATGAGTGCTAGTCAGGTGTTGAACGCACCTACATGCTACACCACTTTGACTGCAAATGACGCTTTACCAGACCCTACCTTTTGCAATCAGTGCAAGCCCTGAAAGCCCATAGCCTTTCATAGATGTAGGAGCAGGCAAATTTTGCGGGGTGCGAAGGATTTTGCCCAAATTTCCCGAAACATGCCCGAAAAAAACTCTATAGGAAATGACCTCAAAAAATGACTGCATTTCATTGCATTTTGGGCGCATTTTTTTGAAATCATAGCACTTCAAGCACCATTTTTGCCCAAATTTCCCCCAAACTTGCCCAAATTTCTCCTAAATTGCCCGAAAAAGAACTGAAGAAACATGACCTCCAAAAAAAAAAAAAACGTCTGCACTTTGATTTCGGGAGCCATTTTTGTAAAATCGAAGCACATAAAGCGATTTTGCGAAGGTTTTCACACATTTTGCTCAAATTTACATAGATTTTGCCTGGATTTTAAGAGATTTTTCCCGGATTTTCATCACATCAAAAATTTTGGGGGTGGGCTTCCACCCCCTTCACCCCCACCTCCTACACCACTGGTCTTCAACTTGCTTCTAAAAACTTTCATGCAACTCGTGTGGATGCCAGAAAAAGCCGTTTTGCCCCAAACACACCTGATCCGTTTTGCTTGTAATGTTAGGATTCAAAGATCTCATCCTTGACGAAGGCTAACCCTCAAATTTGGGATCTTACAGTAGTTTGTGACAGAAATTCCAACACATGCTAGAAGAATAGGGCTAGAACGAATTTGCAAAATCAAGAAGAAAAGTGAGGCGGGTCTACTAGTAGCCCATACGTCTGCCACACTAAGGCCATGACTGCACTAGTTGCGTACAGAATCAAGTGTTTGTATTAGGCTACGAACTTTTTCTGTCCTTATCGTTCGGTCTGCATATTGATTAAAACTGAAAAGTTCTGATTTTCGGAAATGTTGCGAAGAGAACTTTATCTGTGACGTTTGCGAAAAATTTGTACCACCGTTGAATAAGCACGATGACGTCATCGAATGAAATTTATAAAATTGCCCTCCCCGAAATGAACAGCTGGTTGCACTCCTGAATGATATTACTCAAGCATCTTCATTTACTACTACAATGTTTGCTGATGATATTAATTTACATATGTCTGCATCCAATATTAGAACATTGCAAAGAAACGAGATGAAATTCAAAATATTGACTACTGGATTAGAGCAAACAAACTGTCAATTAATTACAACAAAACCAGTTACATTATATTAAACAGACGTAAAGGTGATAGGCCACATTTAATATTTCTATTAACAGCCATCAAATTTGTGAAAAAAATGATATGAAATACCAAGGCATCATTCTTGACAACATAGGCGTAGCCAGGGAGGCCAAAGGGGCCATGACATCCCCCAAATTTTAGCCTGATCATTGTTTTATGTTGTTGGTAAGTTGCATGTTATGTGCCGTGGTTAAATACATTGCCCTGAGGAAGCATAGGTGGTCGAAACGTCAGCTCAATCAGTGGCTCTCAGCCTTTCTTCTCTTGCGACCCATTTTCAACGTTAAACGAAATCTTAGGCCCACATAACCTTTCATAAAAATTTCGAGTATAAAAAATTATAAAAATTGATGTTTAGAAAACACACATTTGCAACGAAAACCAACTATACTGTATAATTGGTTTGTATTCTCTTGAACTTCAAGGTCATGATTTCATAAATTTGCATTAGCAGATAAAGTATAGATTTTCAGCCATACATTTTCCTTGGGGCCCACTGTAGGCCCAATGAAAACTCCAGGCCCATTTAAAAATCCACAAGCCCACGTTGAGAAACAATAGCCGCTAAATATTCAAAATAATCGCCAGAGAATAACGAACTTATCTGCTTGCAAAATACTGTTTCTGTATTTTGCAAAATAAGTCAGTTTCTGCTTGCAAAATAAGTCAAAAGATTCCCCCCCCCTTTAATTTTGGGCTGGCTACGCCACTGCTTGACAACAAACTTAGTTGGAAACCACATATTGCTAAGTTAACTACACAGATCTCTAAATCGCGTGGAATATTATCCAAATTAAGACATTATACCACCCAACCTGTATTAAAAGCTGTGTATAATGGTATGGTTTAATCATGCACTTTTGCGACTCAAATCACGAAATGACACGAATGCAGCAAGAGGAAATACAATAACATCAAACGTCACTAGTTGATTATCATGCATTGGTACACCCTCATCTAAATTGTGCTGTCTTGAACTGGGATAAAACCTCTTGTGAATCTACAAAATAAAGCTGTGAAATTTCCAAAAACATCCAACAAAGCCACTTTGGATGAAATGTAGCCTATACACGAACTAACATTCTGACAACCAACAATTCTTTTAAATGTCTGCTGGAAAGTTTATGCACTCTTATGAATACAATCAACTTCCATCACATTTTAACCAATATGTCAAATCTATTCAGACAAATCATAAATACCCACCACACTTGCATGTTCAAAAAATTTCTTCTTAGCCAGGCTAAGCTCTTCCAACGGGCAGTGCTCCCTCAAATTCATTGGGCCCGAGGTATGGTCAGAAATACTACCTGACCATATTATCAAGTTTCGATCTCACTTTGATTTCAAACACATGTACAAAAATTACCTACTCTCTGGGCTTGTTGGTGCAAATTAACAAAAAGAATTTGCTTAACTCATCTTCTATTGTCCATTTTTTGTGATTTGCATGATGTGAACTTTGCATCATGATCATTAGCTATTATATCAGTGTTTTGCTGTGTATTTTATACTTATCATATAGGTCTATATATACTGATAATGTGTACATCATCATGTGTTTTGCTATTTGTTATATATTTAACAGAAACTGTAAAGCTTCCTTTTATGAGGGTTAATCTTCATCTGTCTGTCATTTGATATTTTCCACCTTGTTTTTTTTGTCATACAAACATTTGCATTGTCAAACAAATGTACATTAATTTCAATGTTCTCTCCACATCTGTGAAATTGAATATCTCATCATAAAAACTATGTGTACACAGGCTTGCACTCATCTGTAAATATCATGCGTCTTTGTTTTTTATCACCTTATCTTTTCTTTTCACTGACTACTTATGATAGTACCGAAAGTTGTATTGCAGGTTTAATAGACAAGATGAGCTCATGGTCTTTCACCAATCCTTTGCAACAAAGGATCCAGTAAATGTTCATTGCTTGTGTAGAAATTTGCTTTAATTTATGCTATAGCTTCTGCATTAGCCTATATTCTACGCAATGCTGTGTGATCTAGTGCAAGGACGTACGCAAGGGGCGGGGTTGGGGTAAAACCCCCCTTGAGCTTGATATTTTACAAAATCTTTATTACCTGCGCAAAGGAAATTAAATGTTTTCGAATATTTTTTGCTTGGTAATTTGTCGATTTTGCAAATACCACGGAATAAATTTGCATGCAAATTTCGAGGAATATTGTAAATGGGCCAAAAAGTAATAATTAGGCTTTGGTGATAATCAGGGTTATCGTCTGCGTCCAGAAACCATCTCACCACTTTTTTGCGACTTTTCGTCCACTACGCATGTTTAAAGATTGTGTTCCGCGATATTTCACTTTATCCGAAACAATTGCCTTTATTTTGTCTGCTATGGCTGGTCAGCGCAAGCGCTGACCGTATTGGCTACATTACCAAATTCTGCAGCATGATAGATAGAACTGTTGCACGAGCTCAAAACAGCAGTTTTTAACATAGAAGCATTCAGGCATTTCATAATGTATTGGTAGAGGAAAAGGAAAACTAAGTTTTCTGGACATCTATGCATAACAAAAAATTGAAAGTTTTCTTGCGCACTTTATGCGCATTCTCAATTCTTGTGTAGCAGGTTTGCCAATTTGGCTTTTTTGAAGCCAGATTTTGAACTTCTGGCTTTTTTGAAGACCTTTGGCTTTGTTTGCAAATAAAAAATCAGAAAAATCTGGCTTTTTCTGGCTTATTTTCAGTCGGATAGGCTTGGCGCTGGCAAAACGTTGTCTGAGCTGCATATTCATTACAAATCTCTTGCGACGAGGGTCTATTACCATGCAGGGTGCACAGAATATTGCAAAAATTTTACTGTTGCCCTAAAAATGATCTATGTTATTGAAAAAAAACAAATGCACGACAGTGTAATTACGGGGAAAGAATATACTTCTAAAGATTGGACTTGTGTTATATCGGTTTTTGACGAGCTTTAATGACTATTTTGCATGTGGTTGTGCATGTTTGATGTATACAGTCTATGCCTAAAAACTGCTATCTGGCTTTTTCTGGCTCTTTTGGGACAAGGTTAAGCTTTTTTTGGTGAAGACAGGTTGGCAACCCTGTTGTGCAGTTTGGCAAGATTCGATCTTGCAAACCAGGGTGTCCCTGGTTGTAGTCAACTTCAGCGAAGGTTTCTGTTAACTGCATTTATGAAAGACAACCGGAATTTCAACTGAATTCTGCATTATATGGTTCTCCTAGTTCGGCAGTCAAGTACTTGGTCTTTTCAGACGCAGCAAAATGTCAAAAACAAAAGGTTTAGGTTGGGACTTCCTTACAAAACCAATTTCAAGTCACTCTGAAAAACCTAAGCGATGTTTGTGGTTTAACTATAGACATGCTTGGTGGACGGAACTGAGCTTTTTTCCGTTGCAAGGTTCACAAATGTGAAAGCAAATACGTAATGAATTTGGTGTTGCACTAAGCGTTAAAGCATTTACAGCAAACCTGGGTTAATCCGAATCTTCGCCAAAACCGGATAAAACTGGTGACACGAATGATTTCTAACGTTTTTCTTTATAAAAATCTTCGGTTTATCCGGATTTCTTAATTTGGATCTTCGCCAATTCCGGATTAAATCTGCTCGTTTCATCTCGCAATCCGGATTTTTCTGCCCTTTCACGCTGTTGTGTTCTTAAGTGCATTAACTGGTCTCTATCACGGGCCGTATGTTGCGCAGGCCTGTAAACAATATTGTAGTACGTCATCTTTGTCACCAGGTGCGTAACACCCAGGCGACGCCAGTGTTCAAATAATGACTGCTAACAAGTTTGTTCCTTGCCTATATACAGTATCAATACTAAGACCAACCATAACACTCGATTGCGAAGCGCTGCAACATCTCGCCGTTGGCGGTTGCAGGAAAGTGAAGAAGGACCAATTTGGTTCTCGCGGACAGTTTTGCTTGGGTGTCGCATTTGAGGAGTTGCTTTGACGCTCTCGCACTCAGTGAATCAGCATCAATTAAACGAATATAGGACAGAATTTTCCATGAAAAGAAGTCAAGCATTGTCGTTAAATAGTCATCCAGCACAATGTGGTAGTTTCTGAAAGGGTCGCAAACGGAATAGCTCCACAGCATGCAGCAAATCTAAGAAGACAGTCTAAAAAAAATCTAAGAAGCTTTGGCAAGCTCTTTTCAGTACTCTGCATCTTGTCAGTTAAAGTAAAAAACCTGACTTTTTCGTAGAAAATCTCAATTTCACAGCGAACATTACAAAATCTTGTGCACTTGAATTTTGGTGACTCGCATATTTGTGCTTTGTGTAACAGTCAGCGAGTCTGAGGCAAAGCTGTCTCTCAATCCCCACAATCGACGTCACGCGCTCTCGACACGCCTTCACAATAACCAAAAATCACCTGGCGCTGATTGGGGAGGAGAGCATAACAATGATTTCTGGAAGCTTTACTTCAATGTCTACCAGCATCAAGGAACGTCAAGTTGCATAAGGTTACTGCGCCGCAACGAAAATGCCATGGCAACATCCCTCACATAGCGGTTTAGCAGAGGTTATTATGGGTGTGCCGCAAAACGCTAGCAGTCAACAATGAGCAGGCGCTCTCCTGTAAGCAGCAGACCATCTTACGCTCACGGGCGTCGGAACGGGCGGTCCTCCCTGGATTTTGGAAATTTCAGCAAAAAGGGATGTTTTCTTGGTTTCGAGTGGGAAATACTAAATTTCACTACTTATGCCCCCCCCCTAGAACAATTTTTGAAAAATTCCCTAGCGCACCCCCCGACGCCCATGCTTACTACACGACTCTATTCGAAAAATCAAACACGCACACATAAGCATACACCTGAACTATCCTTGCAAGTGTTGGCAGTTTAATGCGAAAAGCTTGGCAAGCGTTGAGCTGCACGTGATGTGAATGTAAACGAAAGAAACAAGCACGTGGCAAAGACACGGTGTCATGAGGTCATGAGATGAGGACGGAGCGGTTAAACTTTGTTAAAAGTACTTTTTGCCAGACAATCAAGCTGGATTAATCAAAACAGTTACGAAAGCACAATTTCATACCAGACCACACTGTCAGCTATCTCAAAACGCGATTTTGAATAAAAAGAGCGTGGACGCTCGAAATTTGAGAGGCTCGTCGCGAAACACTTGAAAATATATATAAACAGAAAAGCGCGAATTTCGGATCAATCGTTGCGCGATTTTGACGATTTAAATTGAGGTCACTCATGCAAATGAGTTCGTTTGTTAATGTTCACCTAGCACCTGATGAACACCATCAGGTGCTAGCTTTTTTCCTGGATGTAATTCGTGTAAAAGAGGCAATAGTCCTGCAGGCGCGCGATTTGCTTGTCCAGGTGCTTGTAACCTTTCACATCCGGGCCATGGATGCGATTCCAGCTGTCAACTTCCAGCGGTGCGTTCTACGAAAAATTAAGCCCGTTTGTAACTTTGCCAACATTTCGATCGAAGCCATTGCACAGCGCAACATATTCACCTCCTGGAACCAGGCAACCAACGAGGATGAAGCGCTTTTTCGACACATTGATCGCTAAGATCTTACCACGTGCCGAGTCAACTGGCTCAGGGTGGTTGCACCAACATCTGGAACTGTTTTTTCTTCGGTCAAACTTTTTGGAAATGACCGAAAAAAGTCATTTTAGTCTGATTGTTTGAAAATATAGGCTAAAAAACATTGTTATGGTGAGTTTTAATACAACTGTGAGAAACGACCGAAATGTTTCCGTGAGCAAAATGTCTCAGCAAAAAATGACCGAAATGTTTTAGCGAAAAAAAAAAACAGATCTGGAATCTGATTCCAGATTTGGAATCTAACACGAATCAGTTTTTATGGCCTGTTCTCCGACAGCGTAGGAAGACAGAGGTGCTGCAGTAGTTTTGCAACGGCTTGCCATCTGCGCTGTGTCGAAAAATTAGAACCAGGCTTGTGAAACGCTGACACCTTTTTTTTACACTAGGAAAAGCTTTACGCAAGTATTGAAATCATTCAGTTGCGTTTGTCGGCTTTGCATTACGAGACTCGCGCGACACACTGAAGGTGCTGCTTTTTTCAGATATAAGTACAAGTGAAAAATGGAAACAATTGAGGTTGATGGATTCGTGGGCTGGTTGAGTAGGGGGTGGTGGTGCAGTAAGGGGAGAGGCGTGTGTGGTATTCAGAATTGTGTTGGGTCGTTTTCTTAGGTTCACACGCAACTGTTCCAATCTCTCAAACGTTTTTTTCCAAGTTTTTCATGATCAGTGTTTTATTCATTTTTTGTTCTGTTTCAAATTTTTGCACCGTTGCCAAATCACGACTTGTCCGCGACTGGCGGAAATTACCCGCATGCCCCAACGCTGGAGCGTAAGCAACTACTGTGAGTCAAATTACCGTCGTCTCTATTTTAACCTTGAAACCGCGCATTGCTACAACGGGAACAAAGAACAAAGCAAAATATTGACAGAAAATTTCCAATCACTGAAAATAAAGAATCGCTTAAAAATTTTGCCGGGTGTGGCATTTAGGGCTACGGCCCGAATTGGATGACAATTTAAGGTTTATGACGTGGTTGACCGACTGGTTGCGCAGTAGCGAGAACGTCATGATCGCTTTCGTTTCTGCCAAGTTGTTGTCGAACGAAGAGAAGAGGGATCGACTGACATTAAGAGCGTGAACCATGTTCGGCGAGCACGAAGGGTGCTTACCGCAAGGGGGCGCCAGACGAAGCACATACTGCCGAGATGCATTCAACTTCGTCGGCGACGAAACAAATGAACTGAATGCATATTTGAAAGACGCAAAATATACGAGAGCATTCAGGTCGCGATCGCAGGAATGCTGTGTGTTTTAAGCAGCACCGAACAGTCAATCGACATCGTATAATGCCCGCCTTCGCTGCGGTGATAGAACTTACGTAATTGGCAAACAAAGTCATCGTGAAGCGGCCTGGCTTGAAAAGACCAACAACCCTGCTGATAATCGCAGCGTAATCGCGAGCGCGGTAGTTCGTTTCGAAGCTGACGTAGGAAAAATCGTCCTCCGGAGTGACGTGAATTGTCCAGTACTGATCCTGAAAGCAAGCAAAGAAAAATACTTGGAAAAAAATTTTCTTGGCTAGAACTCATGCTACGATCGGTCGCAGGCAGTGACCTTTGCAATGACAGTTTAGTGACAATGCGCACGTTAATGTCCTCAACAAAATAACAAATATTCACCGTCACATAGCAGCTATTCGATTGCTGACAAGGAAGGAACAACTTCAAAATGTACACGTCACGGTGCAAGCTCAGCGTTCGGGGTAAGCTAGCAAGAAATGCTGTCTGAAGCGAACCTTTTGCGTCAGAAACGTGCGATTAAATCACAAGTAACAATACCTTTCATCAACTACGAACTTCTTCAGCTTTTACTTGCACGATCGCATAAGTTTTACAATGATGACAGAACTCTTCAAGTAATATACACCGAAGGACAAAAACCCACTTACAGTATACGCCGATTTATTATTATTACCATTACCAACCGCGGCATTGCTTGTTTGAGGTAAAATCGAATGGTGGTCAGTTTTCTTCACATCGCTTTTACCACCAGTTACAATCAAGTGAAAATCTCTAACTGCGCCTTTGAATTTCGTTGAAACGATAATGCAGGTTTTTAAAAAGAGAGATCAATCCAAAGACGTCCGAAAGAAGATCCGAACGAGGTATCATTTTGCTTCTCACCACGACTTTCTACACAAGGAATATATGAAAACGGGCCAATAACTCCAATACTGGGATAAATCACGCATACCTCAGGAAGCAAGGCGTTCATGGAGTAACCACAAGGGTCAAACAGACAGGCGTTGATATTTGAACAGGGAATGATGTCGCTTATGCCCGTCTTCTGCGTAGAGGTATTAACTTTCATAAGAAATTGTTCATCAAATTTAAAACTGCAAACGGCAACATCACAAAAACCTGAGCATGAGCATAGGCAAGGAGAGAAAAGCATCGCCAGAGCAGTCAGTTGATGAGATTCTTTACACTGCACTTTATTATCTTTCCCTGCACATGACCCACAATGCAGGGCCAGAAGGATTCGCAGGATGGCGCCGCAACGCGGTTCTTTCCGCTATGATCAGCTCACAGGATAAAACCAAACAGGCCACCAAAATTAAAACCACAAGTAAGGTACTGTTTACATCAGGGATGGGGAACCTGCGGCTCGCCTGAACATTTGACATGTGCCGCATCACAATTTTCATTACGTAAGTTGGAATACAACATCGCGTTAAAACGAAGCTCCGTGTCAAGCAGGTACTTCAGATAGTAAGTCCAAGAGAAGTCATTCTTCCTAATATGTAGATAAAGGTAGGATTTCAGGATAAATTCAATTGATTTTTGCGGCCCGCCAGCGATAATTCAGAATTTATGCGGTCCGTGATAGTAAATAGGTTCAGAACCGTCGCCAGAAAGTTTTCAATAGGGGTGCTTGACATTGAAAATTTGTCAAAAATCCCATTGATTTATAGTGTTTCGTATTTCAATTAGGGGAGGGGCTTGGTGCTTTGTTTGGTGGGCTAAGCCCACCAAAGCCCCCCATGGCGACGGGACTGAATAGGTTCCCTACCCCTGGTTTACATTTTTTGCATGAAAGCTTGCCCATGGTTTCCTTCTTATATAAGCTCATAATTAACCCAACTAACCCATTAAAATTTCTGAAAAATTTTTTAAAATTTCTTTTTCAAAAATTAAAATTTCTGTAGAAGCACGGTGTTTTCTTCAGGTTGTTTTGTGTGCGTGAGTGGCTCGAATTAGCGCTTCATGGCACGAATGAGTCACAGTGTCCGTCACATTTTGCTCATGACAAGATGATTGCGTGTCACGCAGCACTGCGGTTTGCAATGGCTTACTAAGCAGACTTGCATCAGCTGCCACTGCGCAAAAGAGTTGCCAACAACTTCATTTTGCATCGCGACGCACAGTTCACGATAAGGACCTCGAAGCGGAAATAGGGTCGGTCGAAGAAAATCAAGCCACGGAATAAACATTCCAAAAGTAGAAGTAGCATCTGAACAAACGCATCGACTCAGATGGGACTGGTACCTTAGTAACGGCCTCTGGATGTCTAACCACACCGTTCTCATCCAGAAGCGTAAATTCGCGCATTGCATCCTTGTCCAAGTCAGTCATCAGGATTTCCAAGGTTTGATCAGGTTGTTTCACGCCCACTAACGACGCGTTGCCGGCATGATTAAGTGTGTACAGGAACCAGCAGTCTCCGTCCATCCGGCCAAGACAGTATGCAGCACTGCCTGCAGAAACATAGCACTTCCACTAGCTCAGGGTTTTCAGCCTTTTTCTGCCCATGGCCAATCGAACTAGGAAAGATATTGGTGGTATAACCTCTTCGATTAAACACTTCTGTAACTTTAGCTTAGCATTAGCTGCTGTGCTATAACAATTGTCATGCAACGCCATAGCATAGAAATTCTCGTAAGCACAGCTTCAGCTAGCATTGTTTAGTAGAAGTTGTCACAGACGTAACATTTAGGTCGATTTTTTTGCTATTTGCCTGTTTTGTTTTATCACAATGACATCATTACACAAATCTTATGTTGTCATTCTGATAATGCCAAGTTCTGTCGCCCTCTGGAAAAAGCGTCGTGGCCTGCCACTGGGCTGTGGGCCACTGGTTGAAAACCACTGCACAGGTCAAACAAAAACTAGATAATACTATAGAGAAACACAGAACAAGCAGACACGTTTTGCCCCTAAACAAACATTTGAATGCTTGAATTGAAACCAAGCAGTTGCACAGTATACTGGCTATGAAGCCCATATAATTCTCAGAACAGGTGGCAAAACATTTTCAGCGGCAACCAGGAAACACGGTTATGGTGATGTGTCATATTGGCAAAATTCTGCCGATGTAATATATCGATGTATTATATCGGCAATATTTGCTCATAAAAGGCGCTATCATGGGCTTCCGCAGGGGGGTAAAACGGGCATTTGACCCCCAGGAAATTGGGACTAAGAACCAAAAATTTCTACAAGACCTGAACTCAGCATCTTAATTCTGACTAATTGATTTAATTCATGCACCGACAGTTTGTTTGCCGGTATGACACTCACACTGCACAAGAGCCAGGTTCATTATTCTGGTGTCAAGTAGTGATGAGCTTGCAGTTCACTCACGTCTGGTCTTTTTCCTGCATATGCAGGTTACGAAACTTGCGAGCGGATTGTTTTATCGTTGATCTGCATTGCATAACAATAACATGGCAACAAATCTTCAAAGGTTTACTTCAAGTTACGATCATTGGCATTTTGCCGCATGTGACTGTTGAACGCGACATCTTGGCAGGTAATGCATCAAGACAGCAACTGCTGATAGCGGTAAGGCACGTAAGTTTTATACTGTGTGAAAAAAGCATGAGTGAATCTGCAGTAATGCTTGCACAAGTTTGAAAAATCCATTGTTAATATGAGACTGTGAGTGCGAACCTGGGTTTATTTTTAACTGTTAACAAAATTCACATTATCCCAAAATCAAGCACCAACTTCCAAGAATACTAGCAGCACCAGACAGTGAATGCCACATTGCACAATAAACTAAGGAACAATGCTGGTAATTAAATTATTAAAAATAAATGTACCTGTCCAACAAGGCTGAACACAGCAAATCTTTTCTTCTGTTAACTGAGCTTTGTCTGTGTTGCAGTTGAAATATTACGTTACACGCTTAGCCAATGCAATACTTGGTGTGTTAATACGAAGCTACCGACCACAGAATGCAAAAATTAGGACAAAACACATTAAAAGCAAACGTGAGCAATAAAACAGAACGTCAAATCACTTCACAAAACACATCATATACTACAAAACACAACATTAAAATCAAAGCCAAGTCAAGATTTAGCTAAACTCAGCAAACCAAGCATTGCAGCAACTAAAAAATACAGCAAGAAATATTAGCATCAAAAAAAAAATCACGAAGAGATTTGTAAAGCAATAGTGCTTGAGCTACCTGAATAAACTTTGGCTTTAATACACAGTAAAACCTTTTTCAGTTTTAGTTATGAGCCAATAGCATAATCAACTTGCTCATCAAGTCAGCAACATATCGTTAAGTTGAAACTCTAAATTTGTGATTCATGTCAGTTCCAATGCCTTTTTCTGTGGCAAGCTTCCACCACAATTACAAACTATTAAAAGTCGATTCAAATCGGATAGTGGGAAAATCTACTTCCTAAAAATTTTCTTTGATTCAAATCATAACAATGCAACACAATGTTTCTCTGCAGCTATTTTATTAATAAAAAATCGGATTTCACAACAAATCAGACAACATTGAATCTGACTAACTCCATAACTTCATTTATTATCCTCATAAATATTAGCTTCAAGCAAACGCAAACTCATTCTTTCAGCTTTTGTTGTAAATAATCAATTGATCAAAGCACACTTACTTGCTATAATTTCATTAATGTAAAGTATCTCATCTTGAAAACTTTTATGTGGGTGAGGCTGTTGATCTGGTTTCATAAAATTCTTGCGTGAGTAAAAACAATCCTATACAAAAGCAAGGTAAAAGAAACAGTCATGAATGTAAAATAACAGAGATCCACAGGGTGTGTCTCAACAAAATTTCATTGTTAATTAATTCTATTGTGTAATTCAGTGCGAAAATAATGCCAAGCTACAACAACAAAAGCTTCACAGAACTTTCATGAGACATGAGGTGAAGCTTGGAATGTATATACTAGGTGCTAAAAACCAGAACATGTGCAGATGATTGTCACAGCTGCACCATTATTCTTGCCTTGGTTCCTTGATGTTTTAAGGACATTTATTACCCACACTGTCCTGAATCAATATCTGGCAAAACAAATCCCTGTCTAAGCAAAGACGAATTGCAGAAAGGACTGTATCTTTAATTCTTAAAACGCCCAGCATCAAAGTATGTTGATCAACATACTTCACGCATTCCCTCTTGTTAAGAATGTAAATTGATGTATCAAGTTTCTTGACTTGTTTACTATGGTTTTCAGCAGTTCCTGCTGCAACAACAAATCATTTTAGAATTTGGCAGGTAAGGGTAATCAGGGCTGTGTATACCATGTTGATGATACACTGGGGAGTTGAACAGGGTCAGCAGCAACACTAAGATACACAGATAAGGCAAACTACAAAAAATGTTTTGTGCTTGCTCATTTTGTTTTGACTTGTTGGTTTGTATTTCACAACATGCTTTAAATGAATATTTTGCAAGATGCTTTAATTAATAAATAACATGGCCAACTGCTTGGCGCCACATGGCTGTTGGCTTGAAAACTGCCTTGTAGCAGAAGTGTTAATATAAAGTTCAATTTTTAAAGTCATGATTATACCATGCTTCTTTCAACTGATTCCAGTCCAAATTCATTCTCCAGCTTTTTATAAGCTAGTGACACAAACCTTGCTTGTGCAGTCTTGTTTTTTTACCCTGAAAGAGATGGGCTGTACAGCCACTGAAACATTGGTATGTTTCAAAATAGCTTATGTTTTTTCTCCTGAGTTTAAAGAATATTTTGTATTCTGGTCACATCAACTCTGCATACAATTTGCTAACAAACACTGCAAAGTAACTCACAGCAATGATATCCAACCCACACTCCTTTTTCACTGCTGAGATAATATCAGGAAGTGATTGCAAGCACAATGTAGTTCCGCAAGTCTTCAAAATGATTCGTGTCTTTGACACTAACAGACTGGATTCACTAAAAAACAAAAAATTACCCACAAATCATAAAGAGTCACTTTAGCATTAACAATAGAATGGCTATGGTGGCAATGTTGACACTTACGAAATTTTGTTTTTTAGTGCCGACTCTGCTATTCATTTTAATCAAGTACTTTGCTGAGAAATTTTGTTTTTTAGTGCCGACTCTGCTATTCATTTTAATCAAGTACTTTGCTGGGGTGATGCTAGCAAAAAATTGGTATAGCGTGAAAGCCAGGCATTTGACAGAGGCATATATTCTACATCTTTTCTGAGCAATTCTTTTAGCAACAATTCTTTATCTGGTAGTGTGGAGAGCAACGCTGAAGCTGTAGGTTGTCCAGCAGCTGTACATAGTTTCAACAGCAGCGAAGAACATGCGGTAATTGATAATCAGGCACATGTTTTGCAATTGTAGCTGAGAATGGAAATGCAACAGATTTCACATATCGTTGGTCATTGTGGACTTGCACAACAGACTCGGATTGTCAAAGCAACAGCAGGAATGAAAATCGTTGTAAGAAAACCAACTTCTCAGTCCTCCTACATGGCTTGGAAGCTGCTTATCAATGAGTCAATACCTTGACCAAGTTCACAAGTATACACACTGTGAAACGAAACCAAAGCTGGGAGCCAATCATTTGAAGGTTTCATAGCATTGCAATATTCAAAGCAAATTTATGGAAAAGCTCACTTTCCAGAATTTTTTTGCATACAGACCAAAAATCTTTCAGGAAACTATGCCCTGCAAAATGATCAAGATGTTTTATCCCATATTCTTCGTTTCCCCTCCATTTGACAACAAATCAACCCCTAAATGACGAAGTGACACCGACAAAGTCACGCATATCAGAGTTGTTTGGAAAAACCTAGATGTGAACAGCTTCTTAGTTTACATATCGGGCTTTGTTTCTAAAGCAGGGGTGGGGAACCTATGGTCTGCGTGAACATTTGAAATGTCCCGCATCAGAATTTTTGTCACCTAAATTATAACACAACATCGCGTTAAAACGAAGCTCCAAGATAAGCAGGTACTTACATAGTATGTCAATAGAAGTCACTCTTCCTCACAGATGAAGGCAAAGTTTTGGGACAAAATTAATTGATTTTGCGGCCTGCCAGCGATAATCCACAATTCATGCGGCCCATCTTAGTAAATAGGTATCGTAGGACTGTGATTTTCAATGCACTGTTAGCAAATTTATGCCATGCATTGACCAATTGGTGGAAGGGAAACAAAACTAAAATCTCATTAAACTTAGTTGTGGTCTTTTATTATTATTTTAATATATATCATTCTTCTGAATAAACTAAGATTTGATCAAATTAGTTATTCTGGAAGAAGTGGTACGCATTAACAATACAGGGTGCACAAGTGCTACGAGATTGTAAAATACTTGGGAACCTGTTTAAAGACAAAAGATGTTGTTTGTTCTAACCCAGAACCTCAGTTGGTCCATTCAGGTTAAATTGCCGTGTTGGCACTTTGACATACATAAGTGAGTTTAGGGATGCCATTTATGCACTCAGTCTATAAAAGGTTTGCCATCACTGGTTTAGGCATTCCATTCCAACAATTATAGCATCTCTACTCTCAATAATAACTACGCAAATAGCTTCATCTGTTTGTCAAAAGAAATTGAAAGAATCTGAAGCAACTGCTTACTACTTGACATACATAGGGATCAACTTGGAATAACTTGAAGTAAATAAGGAAAAACATTAGTCTCAATGCCTTAGCATTTGACTGCACTTCACTTTAAATGGGTTTGATCAACCAACAATACAGGCACACAGTAAATGAGTAACAACGCTCATCTTAACAGTGCACACGGAGCTGTATGTTAAGCTGATATGCAGGCAAAGTGTCACCTAAGCAATGCAAGATTCGCAACAGCAAAAATTTTTGGAGTTTTTGACAGCTGCCATTATTGGTCAAGTACCCATGATGCTGGAACTGGAAACAGAAACTCAAAGAAATGAGTGCATTATGTGATGTGAATGGCCAAGGACATTTTCTTTTCATCATACGTTGAACCATCAGAGTTGTGATACTAAGTTTGAGATAACACACCAACCTAGTCAATTCTGCAATTGTTGCCAACTGTGCAATTCACCACGAATGGGATGAGCGTGAAGAATAACACCCATATATACGTGGCGCAAACAAGCAATAATGGAGTGATCTCGTCAGGTGATCTCCATTGTTGCTAGTCGCCACAGTGTGAAGCTTTGCGCACTTGCTCCTCAGGCTTTCCGATCGCAACAAAATGGTGCTGTGACCAGTATGCAAAAGGTTATGCCAGGTGCAACCTCCACAAAAAGAACATGCGATTGGTGTGGTTCAGCAATATTTGTAAAGCCACAACAGTGACCCACACCAAGCGAATCTATCGCAATTTATTGCGTAAGGAAACTAGTTTCGTGTATTACACATCTTCAGTCCTGCGCAAAAGTCGACATAT
>Ga0210059_1006407_pt1 | contig 18879 bp, 11 predicted proteins | sample Ectturendosymbi2_FD_188042 | JGI IMG/M metagenome (GOLD analysis project Ga0210059, IMG submission 188042) | Ecteinascidia turbinata endosymbiont from Florida, USA - Sample 2 (SPAdes) (version 2) | ecosystem: Host-associated > Tunicates > Ascidians > Unclassified | place: Key West, Florida... | reverse complement strand
TGATATGTTCTAACTTAGTAAAAAGTTGTAGAGTAATTATTTATGCACTCTGCATTGGTTTGCGTGCACAAATGCTTCACACTAAGGGGTCATTTGAAATCTGCCAAGAGTGAACGTTTGTGAAGCTGCGTCGAACACACGGCTGAAGCAGTTTCTTGCTGCTGAAAGAAATGTGCCCACTCGAGCGCTAGCACGAAAACCATACCGGCGTTCTAGCATCAGACAGCAGCAACGAATATATCGTGGCACCGGCGATCAATGACTTAAGCAATTTGTCAATTACACTGTTACTGAAACATATAAGCCTTAGCAGATAAATTTGTAGCGTGTTTAATGCGGATCCTACGTTTGGTTGTTTCCAACTGGATTGCCAGTATACAGAGCTTGGTTGTTGAAGCTTTAGATCAGCAGTTCCCAACAGTCTAGTTTGCAAACAATATGCATCTTTTCTATCTTGCCAAATCCACAGGGCGAGTTGTCAGTTTCTTTGGGGGCGCCAAACTTGTTTCTTTTTCAGGGCGCCAGCTGACCTTGGTACACCCCTATTGGCATGGATGTAACCAGCTGATTTATTTGTACTTTGGATCCATGGCTGCTTTTGAAACCTTTTCTGGGAGATTTTCACAATCACCATTTTCAGAAGTAGACTTTCACACTGAGCCAGAACTTCTCTGACATTCTGATAAGAATGAAAAAAAAACAAACAAATACTTTAATCATACATATCATAGCATAATGGATGTACAATAAGAAACAAACAATATACGCAAAAAGTTAAATGTGTATTTGTTTCATACTTACAAATTGCAGCCACTGTTGTGTTTTTCCCTGACAGAGCTTCAAAACTCAGAGCACCTTGTACAAAATGCACTGTACTTTATTCGGAGAAGATAATGGCAAACAAGGCAGACAGTTCCGCTTACGGCTTGAGTACAGTAATGTAGAGCTGCAAAGTGCGTATCGAATAGAATGAGTTGCCAGCAAAGGCGACAGTATTTAGAGACCGACCACGAGGTACAGAGCGCGCAAAACAAATCAACGCGCGGCGTGGAATAAATCATTTGCTGGCAGAAACAATCAGCGCCACGGCATTTGCGCCACACGTGCACAAGGAAAGTTTGAGAAAACGCAACTCTAACATATGTCATCTACTGAAGTAAAATATTTCACCTCGAGACAACGACGCTTTTCCAATGCCATAGATGTTCTCGGTAGTTTTCTTTTTGTTAAAGATGGAGTTTTACTTTTCGGTTCAGGAAGTATAGTGAGAACAGCATCAGGTTTAATTAATCTAAAAGTCCTGTTGTATCCAAGAGAGGCTGCAAACGTTCTGCGAAATCAGAATCTGCAGTATTTTTTGCTCACTCTTGCATGCTCGTTAACGATGTAGTTTTCCCTCCGACATTTGATAAACCAGGTTTGCTTTAGCTTAGGGTCTTTTGGAAAGCGGAACATGCAAACATCTTCATCTTGCCCACTTCTCGTGCTACAAGTTGCAACAGCACATTTAACCATGGTAGTAGTTTGTAACGTAGCAATATTATTATTGCTGTAATTATGAAAACGTAGTGATGTATCTGCAGCAATTAACACTAACGTAGGTGTAAGACACACCTCACATTGTACTGCAAGCATCAACAATTTGTAGCTTGTCACAATGCCAGGAGAAGGATAGAATCTGAAACATGAACTGATGAAAACTATGGTGTACTTTATAATATCATGAGTGGTAATGCGTTCCACTCAACCATGGAATCATATTGTCTGGAGTCAATCATCTGAACAAAATTTGGCCAGATCATGTTTCAGATTGAGAGTCTTGCATTTTGTCAACTTACAGAGTCTTGCCTTTTGTCGACTTTTTCAGAAGTCACTTATAGTAGTAGCTTATAAGTACTAAGTGAAGCAGAGTTTTCTACAAACATTTGTTTTAACCTCACAAAAAGTAATGGCTCCAGTTTACAGTAATAAAATTTGGTTCTTGGTCAATTAATGACACTCATTCACTTTAGCAACAAGTAAATAGCCGGTGGAAGTGACTGGCTAACTGCTAAACAAACTCATGGTCAGCGAGTTACGCTGCTTACTGACTTCCCATGATGATTACACGAAGGCCTGATAAGTAAGCAAAAGCCAAACCAACAAATAAAATTTTTACACAAAGTATGTATAAACAGTACTGTGTCAAATTCACCTTTCTAGTAGTGTAAATACTGCCATAACATTATGCAATAAAGACTAGTAGCACTCATTCTCAATCTAGATCGCCGATATCAGACAATGCACAACAACACAAGAGCGCTTCAGCGATGTTCGGCAATTACGTCACGCCAATGAATCACCGAGAAAACCGCAAAATCAGAGCTTGCCCATTTTCCCATGTTTGGAAGCGCGTAACTTGGCCATTTCAGCTTGCAGTGCGGAAAAATTTCACAGACATGTTCATGTAGGCGTCTTTTATAGATTTTGATCAAAAAATCGGATTTGATGATTTTTGTGTCACATGACCTTTAAGGACTGCAAGAGCTACTGTTTTGGTAGAGCTTTGCAACACTTACTTGCCGGCCGATTGAGCAAGGGAGCTGTTCAAATCCTCCACAGATTCAGCAAGTCTTCTAGTTTAGACTAAAAAAATTTTTTTTCGTTTTGGGTTTGAGGTTTTCTTTAGGTGACATCATAATGGGGCATGTTTTTGCCTTTGTGGCTGAGTATACCTGTCCCTGGGTGCCAACCCAACGGGCCATTTTTTTGGGTCAAGTTTATTTTAATCTAAGCTATCATCCGAGTCTTTAGAGCCCTTGATTGGCTTGCTAGCATATCTGGAGCCAAAATTATGGCTCAAAAATGTGCATGTTTTCCTGTGCATGTTTTCTACTCACCTATATATGCGTGGCCCAGTACTAAAAGTGTTAAAATAGTCATGGTGATGATAGTCTTCCAGAGATTAGTGCTGCTGTTCCTACAGCATGGCTAAAATGTCAGGTAAACAATGACAAAAAAAGTGAACTGAAATTTTGCAGTTGTTTCAACTTTAGTTCGAACATTGATGTGTGATCCCATGCAAAAGTATTAAGTGGAAAAGAGAGTAACGCTGTCAGTATTGTTCAGAAAGTCTTTAGTGGAAAAAAGGTTGACTTGGTCAATATTGGTGTCTGCATCTGAAGTGGAAAAATAAACTGCCTTGGTCAATATTGTTATTGATTGTACTGCAAGAGCATTACCAGTACTTGTAATTCATAGTCCATGTGGAGTGTATGTTCCTAAGCTCTGGTAAAATATGTAATACTGTTTTACTTGATTGTTAGCCGCCCTTGAATGTAAGCCGCATATAATGGTGTTAAAAATTAACGTAAGCTGCCCTTGATTGTAAACCGCTATTGAACATAGGTTACTTAAGCCTCTGAGCTACTTTTACATACTAGCATGTTTTGCGTGTAATTGACAACCGTGGTAATGATGATTACCACACCACAATTGCCTTCTGTTTATCATAATCCCTCCTGTGATTGATGGGCAAGTTATGCTGAAGAGAATAGAATGCAAAAAGTTTGGTTGACATATCGTAGCCAAGGAAAGACCGAGCGAAGTCGCATCATCTGCACCTTTCGATAGCGAAAACAAATAAAATATGTAAACTGCATGAAATGATGAAAAAAAATTTATAAACCGCGGCTTACAATTGAATTAATATGATACTGCAGTTGTTGCTTTGAATGTGAAGTTGAGCGATCATTAGAAGGCTATGGTGCAATTATTATCTGTAAATTTACAGGTATGTATAAGTATGCAGTTAGGTATATCTAAATAATAGTAATACAAGGTTAGAGCTTTTCAAGAATTTGCAAAACATTGTGTTTTTATGTCAGTGAGTTTATATTTAAAATGAAAACTGTGTCTTAGATGTTTTGACATTGTGCCAATTCGTGGTTGCTTAATGCTAGAATGTTTGTTTTTATATATGTTAGACATATGTGTTGGGTTATTTTTGATTGCCTTGAAAGAGTTGACTGACAAAGTATTGTCATAATCTTTTGTATCTGCTTTGGTTACATCATTAGATTTAGATTGTTGGCCATAAAACTTTCAACAAAGATTTAGTAAAAGTTAATTGTACTCAATATGATTTCAGATTGTGCTTTATAATGACTTTGTAGCAGTGCACTGTTCCTGGTAACAACTTAGAAAACAAAATGGTGTTTAAGCAAGGAAGGTGGTGTAAGTCACTGCTTCTGTATGTGGTTCTTGGGCTGGCAATTTGTTGTTGTGCTGAATCTGCTGGCGGTTTATTCAAACAAGCAGAAAATAACTTACTTGGTGGGAATTACCTCTCATTTTCTAAAGCAGCCTCAGAAATTGAAAAAGCAGAATCTGAAACTCCAGAAAGGTGCCAATTTTTTTGTATTTTATATGTTGTGTAATGGTTTCTTAAACTTTTGGCCAACTAGTTTGGAAATTTTGTCCATCAAAATTTTGTAGTTATTAATGCACAACGGTGACATACCTACTAAAACATTAGCTTGCTGCTTCATCTCCACAGTAAAAAGCAACATTCTTTTCAAAATGACTTGCTAAAGAAGCTATCTGCATTGGATGATGATGTTGCTACAAATGACAAGATTCGCTGGAAGCGCAGAACTCAGGCAAAGCAAAAAAGTCCCAGCATTACCTATTGGAACCTCCATGATGAAAATCTGTAAGTAGTCTAATATTATCTCATTTGTCTAATTTTCTGTTCACGACCAAATATGTGATCATGTGCTCCAGGCCTGTAACCAGCTTGGGACACTAGGTGGGGCGAAGAGTTTCCTGAGAGGGGCCTAAATTTTTTAAACTATGTCCGACACATTTTTCCAGTGGGTGCGAAAAATTTTTCAGGTGGGCCTGCACCTTCCCTAGTTACGGTTCTGATGTGTGCTAAGCCACTAACCTCTTACACCAAAAGCTACCCTGATGTAATTTATTGTGATATCCACTTAATTGTTTTATGTGCTGACTCATGCTATTACCTGACTTCAGAAACATCTTACTATTATGCACTTCATTAAAACATGCTATAGCTCTTTTGTGTAAGAAACAAAAACACGAACCAATCGTTTGAATAAAAAATAATGGTAGCCACAGTTGTGTGTTCCCAGCCACAGTTCGTGCTTTTTTCTAAGCCAAGTACAAACAAGGTGGCGATGGCATACATCCCATAAGAAATGTTGCAAGCAATGCCGTTTGTGTGTCACAATCGTGTTACTGTAGTCGTTGATTATAACTGTTGCTGTGATGATATTTCCAAAACGAGATCAATGTTTTTCTTCGCGTAAGAGTTTACCACGATTTTGCTAAGACCCATCCTGCAACATCACCAATTACCACCTTCGGCGGAATGGGCCAGCCACGCTAAAAGTGTTTGCATTAGAAGTGCCGGATCCATGAGATACGACACTACGCCCTCAAAGTACGCTGATATCGCCACTAACATCTTCTAATTGCTGGGCCCAAAAATTTTGAGAGCGTCAACTCAGTAATCGTGCATGGTACAAAGCTATTTAGGGATCATGTACACGATGACATCATTATTGATGCTGTGGCATAGTGTGAAATTTTTGAATCACTGATACGTAATACTGCCGTTGAAATGATAGACTGCCAACAGGGCCGAATAATTTTTTACAAGGTTTGCAAGATGGCATTTCGACTTGGAGCTAATCTCAGGTCAGCTCCAAGTTTATTTTTCAGTGACCCATTGCGCCACCAATATGTAACAATATTTGCTCATAAAACTTGCATGAAGTTTTGACAGCTGATGATGCAAATCTTGGTATCGCCACGCGAAACAAGTGCGTGTCTTCAGTGGCCTTATTTTCGTAGCGTCGGGTCTGGGAAGGGGGTCACGTGCAGCACGCGTATCTTACGCCGGTGTCTTGCAGAGGAAAGTTAAGTTTCTTGCAGGAAACCAGGCTGTTGGAAGCTCATTATCCAGCAAAGGCTGGGAAATCTTTCGCTCTGTAAGCAAAGAAAAGATCAAGCATTGTTTTTCGTTGAAACCATGAGTTACTTGCAAGATTATATGCACCGTACACTAGAAGTCTTGGAGTTAAAAAATCCCTATCTGAATGATGGGGTAACATAAAGCTTGACAGTGTTACGTTGGACCAGCAAAGTTGAGCAATTAAAATTTGCATCGAAAAATTTCAAAAGCTTTGTGCACCTGTTATATTTCCACATTTAACGAAAAAGCAACGGCACTAGAAATGGGTTTTATTTCAGTTAAGAAGTTACTATACGATACTGTTAGAAATCTCGCTCCCTGGACAGACTTGCAAGTTTCTTATCGCCTAAAGCAGTGGTTTTCTACCTTTTTTGTACTGCGACCAATTGCAGCAACCCTATTTAACCCAACGACCCCCATGTAAAACTCGGATAAAATAAATGTAATACACCTGTGTACTGATAAAATGTCTACCCGCGACCCCTCTGTGGGTCATAACCCCAGGTTGCAAACCACTGGCCTAAAGCTTGCGCAAGCGCTCCAACCCGATGTAAAAAAGTAACTAAATTAGCTTTTAAAAACAAGAACCATACCAAAAATTGTACCGTAAGTGTTCTTCTGTATTCTCTCAAACAGTCAAAAATACCATAAAAAACGAATTTCTATCGGAACATTTGAGACTAGTGTGTTAATATGTTTTTTCCTCGTATGTGGTCGCTACCTCAAAATTTGTTGGGCTCTCGCTGTGGCTTTGTGTAAGTTAAAATCCCGTTTTAGTTTAAAACAGTGCATCAGCAAATTTTGGACAAGCACATATCTTTTCAAAAATTTTTATTCGGAAAACTGAAGAATGGACCCTAGCCCCATTTAGGTGTGATAGCTTACAAGTAACTCAGAAAGTGCCAAAACAATGAGTTTTTTTCTGTAGCAGCTCTGACTGATGAATAACGACACCTGAAACTGAAGCGATTCCGGTTATTTAGAATGAATGACGTAGACTGTAGTTACGAAGTGCGTGCTTATTGACTAACTTTCGTGAATTAATGTAACCGCATTATTAATTTACAGCGTTCGTATCATTTACAGTGAGCAATAAAAATCCACGTGAACTTTTAGAATTTTTATTGAGCAACTTTTATCCCATTTTGGCTGCTAAACACTCAGGACTGGCGCGCGGAGCTGGGAAATTGTGGTATACTCGTAGACTAGCTGGTATCTGTTTGTCTTGGACTGAGTGTTTAAAAATTAGCCACATCGAGTGGGAATTTTAGTACTTGCGAAAGTTCAGCTTGCGCTCAATTTTAAGCACGGTCCAGAAATGTAGAGTGCCAAGGAACTTTTGCTTCGTGAAAACATTGCGGGAAAAACTTTCTCCAACTTGAACAGAGCGCTTGTAAATACGACATGTACTGGTAACAATCAGTTAGTTTGACTGAATTGTTGCTGTGTTTCACCAGACGCAGTACGTCACATTAACGGTTGAGCTGCATTGGCTTATTACAGAATCGCTGGACCATTACAGTGCGTCGAAATGCTTTAAGAGACGTTTGAGTTTGTAAAACTGCCTTTCGAAATCGAAGCACCATGCCGGTCTGTTGAGGTGCATGTCGCAAGTTCTCTTCATTTTCGCACATTCGGCTGCAAAATTAATTGAGGTTTGAAACATTCGTGATGCGCTTGTTTTGAATGTTGATGTAGAATTCTTTACGATAAGAAGCTACGGCACTTCATTTGCAACTCACATACAAGTCAGACCCATGCCAAAGGCCGGGTGGAATACAAATGCGCTGTAACTTCCATTCAGAACCGAACAGTGCGAAACTCGCATACTCAGTCGCAAAAAATGCTGTTATAGTGAGTGAAGAAATTGTTACGACGCCGAAATATGTTTCTGATGACGCTTCGCAAGAAGATAGTGGAAATGGTCAACCACACGTAGTGGAATTACCGACTACTTGGCTAAAAATACGGCCAGTTTATAATCTACTTCCCGAACTAAAATCCTATGACCTGTTATTCACCAGTTCCACGTTCTTGCAAACCGGAAATAATGAAGCAGGCAGATCCACGTGAACAAATAAGTCCACCGAAATAAACCCCAGCACCAGCGACTTGCAGCGACTAAGTTTTGTGTGGTGTTAGTTTTTTTGCTCATACACCAACATTTCGCGAGCGCAGCTCAATAGTTTATAATAATGTGCTCCATCCAAGCTCCTTGGCGCTGCGCCACTGGGTACTCTGCACACTGAAGTTTGTAATGACTAGGGCAAGTTTGTTTTAACCTAAAAACTTTTGACTTAAAAATAACAAAATTTAGACAGAATAAATGACATTTCTTGAATTTTTTGAGATTTTATATTAAAACGAACATTTATTAAACGAAAACACACAAATTCTCAACGAAACTTGCGACGCAAATCCATGTGCTATTGCGAAGTAAATCTAATCTTGCAACAACACTGTAAGCCAGTCACCAGGTGGACGAATTAAAGTGTAAAATCATGTAATGTTGTACATTTTCGGCCTAAAAGTTTCTGTCCATGGCCAACAGTTTTTTCAGCATGGAAAAGCTTATGTCTACAGAAGTAATTGTGGGCTGAGAATTTTGAAGTAAACTGTAAACAGCCAGTGAAATACCTTGTCTCTTCATGTTTATTAGATGGGGTTTCATCCACCCAGGTTCGAAGTTCGTGTGACAAAAAAATCCGGCTCAATGTTCCAGGGTTAATGTGTAAGCTTTATCAGGCATATCAAAATTATAACTATTTCTCACTAATACTAAAATAAGTTATGACTAATAACTAATAATTATAAAAAATTTACTTTATTGACCTTACGGTAAAAGTTGACTTTTTATTGACCTATCAAATTAAGAATGTGAAACTTACTTTTCTATCCACAATTCTTGCTAAAAATCACGCTATTCAAGCTTACTACCAAAAAATTGACTTAACTGAAAAAAACCTGCCCTAGTAATGACCCTGTCCAACATCTCTTGGGGAATCCTTCTGATCACCGTTTGAATGTTGTTCGTGACGGCATCAATAGTTGGGGGATATTTAGCATAGACCAGGGTTTCTCTACCTGTGGGACACAGAAGAATTTTGGCGGATCACAGCCTGGTATTATTGAAACTGAGTACGTTTTACAAGATGGAACCTGTAATCGAAAACGTAGAAAGCTCCTGATCTACAAATGTCATAGAACACTCTCTTTCGACATTGTGTTAGGAGCCTACCACGTTGAGCGCAATGTGCAGTTACTATGCCATTTTGAGAAAAACAGGAGACTCGTTTGTCATGAAAACGAAATCTAAAAGCAGGCTAAATGTCGAAGCTAAAAGCTTCGAATATGTATGCTTTCTAACAACAAACAGGCTCAGCCTTCGCACTGATTGTAGAGCACCTTAAATGTTGTTTTTTTATTCTGTTCTGTTGATGTGCAACAGTTGTCGCATTGGGGAAGTTGTATAATCGGTGGACCACGGACCCTCTGTTTGTTAATTGGGCCACATGCTTAAAGGTTGAAACCCTGGCATAGACCCTGTTTTTGGGTATCCCTACAGAAAATAATCTAAAGGGGATAATCCAAAGGTCAGAAGAGAAAGGGTGGTTCGTACGACGGAAGATGAGCCTGTCTCCAGGGACATAACGGTGTAGGTAAAGGTTTTCAGTGGAGAATTGTAGCAATACGGTGTTGCTTCAAGATCTGTCTCCTGAGACAAAAAAACTCTTGTGGATTTCCTTGGAGACTGCTACGATGTGATTTTCTGTTCTGACTGATGGTGGCCGGCCACTGCGACCTTTCATTTTATCCCGTACACTTCCCGTCTCTCTGAATCCACTAGGCGCTTTATTGTGAGTCTGGTTGGAGCGTGTCTGTCTGGAAAGACACTGCAAAATTTCCGTTGGGTTTGGACAGCTGATTTCGTCGTGAAAGAGACCTTTTCAAAGTTAATCCTCTTACGTACGAAAAATACTGCTGTTTGATCCAGTGAAGCTGAAAGATAAAACTTAGAGCTCCAACTGTACTTTACCTGGAAAACAGAAGCTTAGATTTATTTGATACCAAATGATAGCGATTATAAAATTGAAACATCTTTTTTGACCTCTGTATGAACATAGAACAGTAAGTACAACATAACAAATGCAATAAGAAAAATAGAATACCAAAAGAGACTAGCTTAAGGTTAAGTTGAACTGTTGATCGGAATAGAATGAAGCTTGTGTCCCTCCATTTCTTTTCTTACTCAATTTGTCATGACTCAGTGCTCTTCTGTGCTGTTGCTTTAAACACGCGTGTGTTGTAATTGAACATCACTGAGACTTAGTACTAAAGAAAACCGAAGTCTATAGCACAACACTAACTAAATATGTTGTTTGATAGGCATCTGATTATTCACTGGGCTGGTAAAAACAGTAGCGTCATTGTTGTGTTGACCAAAAATGAAGCCCTGGGCCACGTCATTGCATCCAACGTGTACTTCTCGTACGATTACGGTGCTTCATACCAGGTTGGTCAGAAAGTTGTTTTTCGATTGAATTGAATAAATACATGTGTTTGTGTATGATTTTAGTAAATGTCGATTTGGTAATACTTCGCCGACAAATTTTTGTACAAAACCAGAACAATTGATGTAGTGTCCACTGTAACGTATCCGCTCGTCCCATTCACCTGTGTTGTTTTAGATCAGATATGTCCAACGAAATGCCTTATTGGGCCAAAAATTGTGTCACTTTTAATGAAGGCCGTACATTAAAGGAGTTACTTCGTTGTCAGCGATCTGAAATTCGGCTTGAGCTGCTGAAAGCATTCGAATGGTAACTACAATGACATCGACTGTTTGCCACGTCTAATCACTTCCAAGTGTAATGTCACAGGCAATTTTAGTGCCAATGGAACGTCACATCGGTAGAAATCAGAAACTGAAATCTGTTTCGCACTGTGCCAAGGGACACATCGGACTATGTCGGTACATAGTAGAGAATGTTGAAGTGGCATTGAGGACTGTTGCATCAAAAGTGTCAAATTTAGGTTTACCAAAATAAGGTTAAGTTGTCAAAATATCATCGAGACACAACAACGAAAATCTAAACCGCGATGCAAAAATCTGCGACTGGGCCACGGGTTGGTGTAGCCGTTTTAAATATTGCATTTTGATGAAGGATACAGGTGGTTCTTGCACGAATGCATAGTTTATCTACTGTTTGCTGTGCGATGATGTCCGCAAAAAATACCACAGTATATATCTGCTTTAATGCTGGCAGTGTGGTGTGCAGACGTATTGGAAAAAATCGTTTGCTTTATTTACAAACATCTGCTCAGAGGAAGATCACAACACCGCAAAGACCGGGCAGTTCTGTGAAAATCTCCATGTTTTATCACGCGCCCACTGATATCAAGCGGTACATATTCGCTGACGTTGCCTCGCGCCGGCTTTACACAACCGTGGACTCCGGCCGAACCATCAACACCGTTTCCTCGCTTCCGTTCGTACCTGACGCTTTATCAGTTCACCCTGTGAAGCCCTGGGTCGTGCTCGGACACGACAAAACCAGCGCCAATCGAGCTTTGTACAAGTCGGACGACTTCGGCCGCTCGTGGACGAGAATTCAGGTCAATGTCGATAAAGCGGAATGGGGCTACTCAACATCAAGTGAGTAAAAGATCGTGCCTCGAGATAGGTTTTCGCATGTTGAAAAAGTAGTGTGCTGTTTTAACTTCACTTTTATCTTTGATTCAAAGATAGTACAGCAGCTTGCACGAACCTTGTCTGCCAGTACGACGTTAGTAAACGCATTATCTGTATGTAAGTTTTGGTGAGAGGACGTTTTTTTGCTGGACAAACGGACCTTCCAAAAACGGCCACGACAGCCAGGCTGTTTTCGCGAAAAAGGGCAGGTCTGCGTTTCATTAAAAAAAAACTTGGTTCGGCAAATTTTGCTTGTGCTGTGCAGACGAGGAGAGTGACAAGGAAGATTCCTTGTACGTGCATCGCAAAGAAGAAGACGGAACTATCACTGTGCTGCGCTCTGAAACCTACTTCCAAAACGACATCACTGAACAAGTTCTCATCTCTGGCGTCCAAGATTTCATGGTTGTGAATGCTTCCATGTTTGCCACAAGGAGCGGTAAACCAGGTATCAAGTGACAGGTTGGATTTATTGTTTTCCCCATTGTGCAACGCGACGATTGTCTCAGAGCCATGCCATGTTATATATATCACCTGCCCTATACTTGTTGGTGCGTTTAGCATTGTTGTTAGGAAGGGATATTAAAGTGGTTGGGTATTATTTTCAATGGCAAAGAAGTCGTTTGGAAGCTGCCAGTGTGCATCGTTTGCTACAAACACATACGCCTTGTTCTTGCAAGTGTAATGTTCCAATGAATCAAAACGGAGGTTTTGTTGGTTGATCGGGATCATTCAAGCGTCAAGTCTCGGTCAAAAGTTTATCGAACGCTCATGCAAAGTTGCAAGCACACCACACTCATTTCCGTTTACTGAAATCGCCCAACTAATCATGAATATACAAAACGTAATTGCATAAGAGTCAAAGCGGATCGAAAATGTATTGCTGCTGAGATTGCTGGCTGGGGCTTCGGTTTTCCTAACAACACTGCGTGAGACATACACGATCGTGCGACGTAGAATGACGTACTGTACCAATTGCAACACGTCTATACTGAGTTCGGCAAGAGTCATCCTTCTGCAGGAGCGTGGTGTCAGTTTATAAAAACTGTGCAGATCAATCTAATCCACGGGCAGGGCACCTGCGGGCCATGTGCGGCCCGCGTGACCATTTAACGTGGTCTGTGTCGGAAGCTACGTCGTTACATGTATTCTGTGTTGCATTTGCGTATTAACGGAAAAAGAGAACATGCGAACTTGGTTGCATTTTTCATCAAACGATATAATTTGGATTTTTTGTGGCCCGCCCATGATATTCCACAATTTCCTCTGTGCGCGATAGTAAATAGTCCCCCCAACCCTGATCCAGGCATTACCAGAACTGTTTTACAAAGGGCCAGGCAACTGAGAACTGACAATCGAGGCCCGGAGACCAACTTTGTTCAGTGTGAGAAGAAACAATGCCCGGTGTTCAGCGCGTTTTTTTACAGGACGCATCCCGGTTTCATTGAATGCCTGATTTACTGGAGTCCGGACAAACGCTGACTGTATCTGTTAAGTTGCAAGCCGATGTAACAATGCGTTCGTTTTCAGCAGGAACAAGGGAATTGTGGATCGCGCCGAATCGTCACTCGAGGTTTCAACGCGCGAATTTCTTCACTTCACTCCCCACGAAAGAATTCTTCATCATCGATGCCGCGGATTCCCAAGTGAGTTTCGAGGGGGTGAAAGGTCGTACTATCGTAACCTCTTAAATAACCGGTTTTCGCGCAAAAGTTCTATAAGATTTTTTCTCGTATTTCTGGGATTTCCTCCTAAACGCGTGTGCGTGCGTTTCAGTCTTCAAGGAATTGAATTCGGCCTCTTGTTTTTCGACCGTGCTCATTCCGCACTGGGGCCGTCAGTGCTCTGCGCCCTTGTCCTTTTACCAGATTGGAGTTGTGTTGCGTCTTTAACAACTGATGCATGTAACCGTTTAAAAACCCGCGCAAAAGATCTTTGTTGGAACAGCAAGTAACGGTTTATGTGAAACACGCCTCGCAGACCTTTTTCCATCGCGTGTTGACGCAAAAAGCTAGCTTGCTTGTTTATGTCACAAATATTGCGCAGTGCTCACCAGCACAGCTTAATGGAGCAAACAGAAATGTACAGCTCAGATTCATACCCGCTTTTCCGCTGGGGAGGGTCGCCGGGGCAGCAGCCGTAGGAGAACCCGAAATATCTCACGGTTTTCATCAACGTCTGATAGTTCTGTTGTCTCCCACACTAAGACGAGACTAGCAAGGCCCGAGCTGTAACCATCATGGCATCTGGTACTTGGGCGACCTCTGGGCCGCTTTCTCGTGGGTGCAGGATGGAGAATTCGCCTTGGTAATCTTTCGTGGGCCATTCTGATCACATGGCTGAACCAACGTAGTTGCTATCTCTCTGTTCGGAGAAGTGGCCGTGACTAAGGGCTTTACGAATTTCACAGCTGCACACTTTGTCGCTAAGTGTTGCACCGTGCACTCTTTGCAAATATATCATCTCTGTCGCTTGTACTTGTGATAGCACTCTTTTCAGTCATTACCCGAGATTCATGACCATAGGTAAGGATAGAACAACTGCCGATTTAACAGTTGACGGCGTTGCGGTGTTTAAAACTTGAACGCTTCCATTTTGTAAAGACAGGACGATGAAGTTCACGCAGAAGTGCGTTTACTTCACCAATCCATGTATCAATCTCCTGTGCATCGTTTCTTGGCAAATTTTATTTTCTTTCATTCACTGCTGACCTGAACAGTGAGCTTGGTTTTCGGCGCTTGCTGGTCGACGTTGCCAGTTGCTATCGATCAGCTTACCCGCGCGCTTCCTTTGCTGTAAATAGCCTGGAGCGGTTTTGTTTGGTGATTCGACCTCACGTGATTGTGACTCTATTGACACAACTTCCTCTTCCAGTTTGATTTTCTCAGTGGCTTGTGTCTGCAGGTTAGAAAACTTGTTTTTGGCGTGTCGTCTAGCGTCGCTTTTCTGAAGGGTAAAATTGTCACACGGGTCTGCTTCAGTTTTTCTTGAAGTTAGCTTTGCTTTGAAAATTTGTATTGAAATTTGAGAATATTTCTTTTTGCGCAGTGCCCTTCTGTCCTGCTGTTGCGATTATGTCGCTCGCTTCAGTGCATGTTTTCTCCATCGCGGCTGTAGATTTCGCTGTCAGGTCGGGCAAATTTCAAATAGTGAGCAACTCGGAATCCTTTTTGTACCAGTTCAAGTGCTTATAACGAACAGCGGGAATGAGCGAAGCTCACAATCGCAAAGCTTTCGCTGCCTGACCAGCAGCGTCATCTAACTACAGTCAAGAATAATGGCCATTTTGTGCGGCAAGGTTTGCAGAAGCGAATGAGACTTCACGCGCATCAACGGTGCACATTGCTCACCGATGCAGATCACTTACTTCCACATTTTCGCCGCGTGATTTGGCAAATGCCTTCAGTTGCATGAAAAAGCAGGAAATTATACTCGTTGCCCATGTCGCAAAAAACATTTTCGTCCTGACCTGCAATCAGTATATTCATTCATAACCGTTTGCTTTTTTGTCAAGCAATTTATAAAGATTATCGTTGTGTCCGTAGCGAATAGAAAGATAGCATGACCTTCTGCATCTTTCTTTCCTCTTCTTCGCATCATTTTCTGATGCTCCTACCTTGCAAGAGGAATTGAGTGCGGTTTCCACGTTGTCAGTTCGTGTGCAGGGTGTGGAGTTCAGCAATATCTTCCACTACGAGTGGATTGAAGTAAAAGCGGATTCTGTTGCGTTTGTAAGGATTTTCCCGCTTTCATTAAAATCCGACCTCGTGGATATTCAACCCTGTTGCCCAGTTTTGTAGAAAACCTTTGCAAGTTTTACTCAGAGGTCGAGGTAATTTTGGTAAAGGCTGTGTGACTTCAGTGATGTAGCCGGGGGAGCTCTGAAGGCGTTCTTCAACCATTTTTTATGTATAAGCTTTTCCCTACAGTATTTTATCGTGACAGCGGAATTGAAGCTTTTACGTTGTCGTTTGCTATGAAACTTTTCGGCAGAAAGAGTCCCAGGCGTCTTGACCAGCTTTGCATGTCTTCCACTTTTCCGAGCGTTCCACCACCTCTGTTTTTGCCGCTACACAACTGTCCAGTGCAACTGGCTTGGTGATGCTTGACGCATGACGCTATTGCATGCTAAAGACTTCATTGCTTGAACTTGATAATAATTTATTGTCAAGCGTAAGGATAAGGAAACGGTTTGGAATGCTGTTACATGAGAACAGTTTCTGTAAATGTAGTGGCAGCGTTTCTTTTCATGGTTTTACCTTTTCTGTATAGTAATGCTTCATAGAAGACATTTTGGTCGCCTGTCTTGTTTTAGTCTTATTGTTGGTAGTCGCCACGTCTTGCCCACAAAACTACACATTGCAATTAAATAATTATGCTTGATTGGAGAATTTACTTCAGCTGCAGAGAGTGCCGTGAGAAAATATTGCTACCCTCCTTTTTAAGCAAGGTCTGGCGGTTGTCTCTGCTCATGGCAAACACGAAAAATTCAAGCAGGGGTTTACAGTCTAATGCCTTTCTAGCATCATTTAACTTACTGCAGCAACGGTGGTTTTACTTTTACGTCATGTACGATTTTAGTTTTGTGTTATTTAGCAGTCTGAACTGCATGTCAGCGTGTTGAATCTCACAATTTCGACTATAAGGTGGTTACTCTTATGTGTACGCACTACGATGAGAGCGAAACTGCGATTCGCAAGCTGCCTAATATCAATCTGTGCGTTTTGTGCTGATTTCCGTTGAACGAACAAACGATATTTCCCTGAGTCGTTTCCTGCTTCCATGTTTGTACCATGCGGTTTCGAAAAAGGGATCGTTAGGCCCAGCTGGGCCAAAAATGCCAAACGACTTAATAAAATATGCCAAATCAAAGCAAACCGAAACATGCTCGTGGCTGTCGGTTTTGAATTACCCGGATGAGCAATGACAAAAACGCAGTGTTGCTGTGGAATCTAGCCTACATTTATTGCGTATAAATTAACAATTACTTGTTAATATCCATAAAACCATTTCTTCTAGAAAATGCTCAATTAAAATACCTACAGATGTTTGAAACATGCACTGTGCCATAGTTTTTAATTAGTTTGAATTTTGTACACAAGCGCCTGATATTGTTAGGCATGCCACAATTCCATCTATTGCAAAATGCAGTACAGAGAATGAGAGAACCCACAGAAGAACTATTAAGCTTTGCAGGATCAGATGGAGCAAATACGCTAAATCGTTAGTCAAAATAAGCTAAATAGTTTCAATAAATCCCAAACAGGCACCAAAGCAGGCAATGCAAAACAACCTTGTTTTTACGCCGACACTACAAAAAAGGCCGAAAACATGCCAAGCCACTTTAAATAAGGCCAAATTTCTGGAATCGGCAGTAAAAATACCAACTTCGCAACCCTGTTTCCAAACTTCATTTTACCTGTTTTATCGGTGCGTGGTTTTTATCGGTATGTGATGTTTTTGCCACCGTTTGTGTCTGTACCCAATCGTGACGCAATGATAAAGGATTCCATCTCAGACGCCGTCTTTAAAACTTGAAGCTGGGCATGTAATCCGGAGCAGTTAGCGATAAACCGAACCTTCTAGACTGCCAACGCAGTAACGGTACTTCAAAATGCAAGACTCCTTCTTGCCGTAGTGTTCAAAATGCAAGTGGAGCTACGGCTTGTTTAAACGTACACAACTATCCCAACGACCGCGATGATAATAATCAAGTTGTGTTTTTTTCTTCTGCAGATCATGCTTTGCGTGTTTCACGGCAACCAAACGAATCTGTATATATCTGAACCTAACGGGTTGAACTTCTCGCTGTCGCTTCAAAGTGTGACATATTTCAATCCGAAAAGCTCTGCGTTCATTTTCAGGTAATATTATTCGTGCATACGCCTTGCTCTGCGGTCCATTTTTCGGTCGCATACTTGTGCGCACGCTGCATTGGCATTCCTGGTCCTGATTGAAGCCCCCCCACGTGTTTCAACTGTTTTGCGCAGCAAGACAGCCAGCCTTAAAGTCATGCACGGAATGATTGTGTATAGATGAAAGCTTTCATTAACTTAACACGGCCTGAGGTTTTCGTTCCATTTTTGGGTATAGGTTGGAACTGTTCGCAATAGTTTCATCCTATTCGCCTGGGTCGTCTCTACTGCTCAACGTGCGTAACAAGTTATTGTCCAATGGCGTCAAGACAGGTATCCCTCAGTCGCCATTTCCGTAATGAAAGAGCTTTACTTCGCCGTTAACTTACCGTAATCCTTCACGTGATGGACTTGCGCGCTTTCTTGCCAAGCTCATAAAAGGCAAAAACTTTCTGCGACGCACTTCTGTCGCATTGGTGTCTGTTGCACGTGACCGGTTTGCTGTTGATCAGTTGATACTCTTCGTTTAAATTTTTTCTACGATTGAGATTGAGACGATTTTTTTGTGTTGCACTGTTCTCCGCCTTCACTTCCTAGCCCTTGCCATGCCAACGTTTTTTTGCGTCAACCTGCGTTTTGGCATTCCCTCTGCTGATTCAACTTGCCAGCAAACGCATGTTGAACAGGCCTTTTTCAAATGCCATCGAAATTCTATACCACAACCATCGGGGTGAATGCGGAGGTACTTAGTAAAGTGACAGCACTGTGGAAATGCACCGGATATTTCATGTGCTGGTGCTTTTGATAACAGCTGCAATGGAGCGAGCAGCCTTGCATCCCAGTCTGCTCGTGATGCCTTCATCTTAGGTAGACAATTTGCGGGTGTTGATATTTAAACTACCATCATAGTTTCATCAGCCTCAATTCTCAATCAAAAACATTGAATCGCTGTCTTATCAGTAAAAACGTGGAATTACTCAGAATGCATGCAAACTTTTTGTCTTGAATAAAGAAATACAAAGTTACGTGTCTGTGAAAATTGGGTACTTCTTTGTCAATTACGTTTTTATGCCATATAATAAATACTACGGCCAAAGCAAACGATACAACTGACATCTTGCAAACGTTTCGATAACAACTGTTATCATCTTCAGTGCATAGCAATAGAACTGCAGTGATCTTGCTGCAGGTTCTTATTGGTTAATCAGGAGAAAAGCGCTGTCAAAAAGGAAAAAACGCAAAAGGCTGTTTCGGTAGTGACGTAGTGGCGCGAAGCATACGTAGTCACATGACTCAGCTGGATACGCGCCAATGGTGATGGCACGTGACGTCACGATAGAAGCATGACGGCC
>Ga0210059_1006406_pt1 | contig 18881 bp, 10 predicted proteins | sample Ectturendosymbi2_FD_188042 | JGI IMG/M metagenome (GOLD analysis project Ga0210059, IMG submission 188042) | Ecteinascidia turbinata endosymbiont from Florida, USA - Sample 2 (SPAdes) (version 2) | ecosystem: Host-associated > Tunicates > Ascidians > Unclassified | place: Key West, Florida... | reverse complement strand
GGAATCAGGCTTCACCTTTTCATTTTCACCTCTTCCCCAGGTTTCGCAATACCATAGGCCAAACCCACGAAGCAAATCTTTGAGTCCTTGCAGTGTAAAAACGCCCCAATATCGAGTTCGCAAGTGCGTTCACGAAGGTAAGCCAAGGGCGACGAATGGCTCACGTGTCAATCCGATAACAAGTGCAGTGTAAAGTGGGTAAATGAAAACCACGAGCTAAGCAGGAGCCATTCTCGCCAAATTGATTTCTGTCGACAGGGCTTGCACTCGAGTGATCTACTCCCGTGCTGGCTTCGGTCAAAAGTTGCTGGCGTAGCCTACTAGTGAACCTACATGCACCAACTCCTTTTGCCCAAATTGGTCAAGGTTAGCTTAGGAGGGATCTTTGTGAAGGAACTTTGTTACACGTCTGGTGACCATGGTCAATTTCGGCAAATTTATGTTCCCCATCGAAAACTCCAAAACTTGTGCAGATTTCGATAGGACTGCCCGAAAGAGCGCCTAAAAAATGCAGTTACTGGAAGAACCAGCTTTCTACGTGAACGTTTACTAATTTTTAATTTAAGTAGAAGAACCGTTTGCCCAAATTGGGCAGAGGTTACTTGAGCAGGGTTAAAAGAGTTCTGGGCTATCACAAATAAAGAAGTTTGGGGGCACAGCGAATACTGACTCTATAACCAAATCGTGACACACTATAAATTTTTTATCAAAGGGAAAGCCCCAGCTTGTACAGGCAATGGTTTCAGAACAACGACCAACAAAAGTTTTGGCACAACCATCGTTGCTACTGAACGACCTATTGCCAGGACAGGCTGACACGGTTCAGTGTCCAGTACAGACCAAGCCGAAAAATGTAAAATAGAGCACATGTTTCTGTTGGTTGAATGGCCAAATGCTGGAGTTTTCGTTCTCGAACATTAGGTCTACGTCTACTGGTTCAACTTTTCGTCTTTTGTCATTTGTGTCAATGTTCCCGAGTTAATTTTATTTTGACAAAATATTACAGTAAGTATCGTAATCTATGTTAAAATCTTTCATGAAGAAAAAAATGCAGATGATCCGCAACCAACCAAAAACTTTCCAAACAGAAGTATTTTTCGAGAACTGAACAACTTTATGTTAGCAGAAGTGCCATCAAAGTTAATACGACAGAGTGGACAGACACTCATATCGACCTGTTCAGTGTGAGTTGAAGCACTACACACATTGGCTATAGACCTATTGCGGTCTTATCTGGCACTACTAAGAAATAAGTTCTATCCATAAAGAGTGGGTCATAGTAGAACGCAGACATAAAGCCCTAACACGAGAATATTGAGCACGTTAGATGACGTTCGATGGTAGAGGAAATTAATCGTTCGTTTTAACGAGAGCATTGTTTGCTAACAATGATATTTACAACCCGCTTCTACTGAATCCTTGAGCGCAAGGAGTATCTGGCAAAAATTTAACAACCTACACGAACACCATGGAGCCTGGCCCAAGAAGCGCGGGCGCAATGCAGCTGCATCGGTTGCATTGGCTTAAAGGCCGGCCCTGTATGCTGCATCCCATAATACATGTATGAGAAAAGGTCCTGTGCTCATTTCAGATTGTTACACGAACCTTTGAGTGTTTCATCATTTCTTTTGTACATATTGCTACCAATATCTTTTATCTTGTAAAGAGCTAGTTTGGACCCTCCGAACGAGTTCATGCACAAAACATTTTAAAAACCATCTGCCAAAAAAGGCTTCTTGTAAAATTTATGGTCATTATTTTGTGTGTTTAGGGCAAAACTTTTTGTGGTATGCTACTCACATTTCTAATCTCTTTAGTTTTTCAATAGAAATGGAGAACAATTAAAGATACAGTACTTTGGTCAAAAATAGTCCGAATCGTTTGCATAGATTAGAACAAAACGTTTTTAACTTCACCTGTTTTTAAGGTAAATTTTACTTATTGCTTACGTCAGAAAAAACAAGGCGCGTAAGGATAATCACGTATTTCTGCTGATATTGGCAGCTTTTTTGCAAAGTAGCCAGACTGGTTTTCCTCGAGATCGGGCAACAGATTTTGTTCAACATACTGTATTGATTAGATTTTTAGTGCAAAGCCTGACAACCGTCTTGGTTTACAAATGTTTGCTATACCTAGCGTTCACCACCATTTAGATTCATGCCACAACCCAGAACCGTCGCCAGAAAGTTTTCAATGGGGAGGCTTTGCGTTTCTTCGTGGGGGCTTTGCATTTATGCGGGGGGCTTGTCATTCCAAAATTGAAAAAAATTACACGGATCTATAGTGTTTCATGTTTCAATTTGGGGGGGGTTGGAGCTTTGTTTGGGGGGCTAAGGGACTGCCACAACCAATGGGAAAACGAATAACCAAGAAAACTAAAGTTAAGTGAAGAAATATTTTGTTACATCACAGGCAGCCTGACTACAATCCTCTCTCTGTTTATTAATTTGGAGTACGTTTTGAGTAAAGGCGTTAATGTAAACTAAGATCACTTATGCAAAAAACGTTGCTCGGTGTACATAACATTTTTTAAGATAAAAATCAACTTGTTGAAAATCACTCTTACCGTTCGCAAAATATTTTTACTCTAAACCCATGTGATGAAGTCACTTAAACTGGGTCGAGACCCAAAACTGGTTTACCATTTGATTTTAGCGAGTCGCCGTAATATTATCATTCATTTTCGAAGAAAGTTCATGAACTTCTATTCATAACGAGTAGTCTATCAGAAAATATGGTTTATGACGCAAGAAAACTTGTAGCAACCAATTGGTACTATAACTATTGACATTTTGGCTTGTACAGTTCAACAGTTCAGTTTGTGATCATGAAAAGTAGATATGCAAAAGAAAAAAGCGATTTGACATAAGGTGATGGGTTGTCGAAGCTACGTCGCAAACAGGTTGAGAAGCACTGACATAGCGTGAAATAGTTTAAACTGGAAATTTAGCAATGTTGCGAAGATTCACCCTGATAAAAAAATGAACCCTGCTAATTGTAAATAAAACCGCTACGTGTGCTTGAGGGTCGTAACAGTTTTTGCAGAGTGGCAGAGGTAGCGCCCCTAGCATCTACTTTGAAAGTTTGCCCATCTTTTTCTTACCTATCCACGAGTTTAGCATCTCCTTTGGGAAAAAATGGTGCAGACCCTCCTAATCTTCCGTTGTTTGTAACAGCGGTAGAAAAAACTATAAATGTAAAATGGCTGTTTGTTCTTTTAGGTCAAAACGTACCTTGTCTATATTTTGGCGAATCGAGTGAATCTCCTTTGGTATACTGGTCGTTAAGGCTTGTTCCATGTCAGCCAAAGCCAAAACCATGCTCCTGACGTTGGAGCGCAGTTTCATCAGGTTGACTCCAAGCGAATGGCGATAAGACTCAGAGGTAACGTTGTTGCATCCGGATTTATTCGGGAGTGTCTTGTTAGATGCAAGTGAACCACTGGTAGCACCGTGAGTTTTGTTGGCAACTTCATCAGTGAACAAGGGAAATGAGAAGACTTCGTTATCTCGACTTTCAACGCTACTTTTCTGCGAACTCTGCGCATAAAATCAAGATAAACCAAGGTTAACCATCACGACAGACTGAAGAGGACTCGAACCAAGGCCCACAACAACTACTTTTGATATGTCTTAAATGCAAGCACCTTGATACAAGATAAAAAACAAAAGATGCTTAGTAGTCAAAAATACTGCAAAAAAACATGGTGATTAGCAGTGGCGCAAATGCCGGGGGAGGGGTGCGAACCGCACCACATGGCAAGTTAAATGTAAAAACCGGGCCCCACTTAGCTTATAATAAAATATATATTTTGGTATTTACTATTCTTTTGATTTTCAGTAGGTTGTTCTTTTATTGCGTTTTTCGGTGTGTGTTTCCGGTTATTTCGGGTTTCAGCATGGACGCCCACATCCGGATTCACTGTCATTTCTCAACTCATGTTCTGAATGTTGGTTAGTGGGCCCCCTTCAGCTAAGTTTTCCCACCCAGGCTCAAACCTCAGTTACGCCACTAGTGATTACAACATTCAGATCGGGCTACACAACCTCATGTCGAGGCTGATACAACCCAAGAAAACCTCACTAATTAATGTTCAATTCGTTGTTTTCTGCTTAGTTCTTTGAAAATGGAAAATGATTAATGTAGGTGACAATTATTGCGCTGTTGTGGATGCGGCTGTTATGAACTCAGATTTTGATTCTGTGGTGTGGAAATAGGAAACGCAAAACAAAACCAATCAAAGACCTTTTATTCAGTATTGATTGGCGAAACCGCGTTCAACCTCAGAAAAATCAGCATGAATTTAGTGCAAATATGCATCTAACATTCTAACCGTAGTAAAACAATTTGCTGATTGATTCGTCTGCGTCACTTTTGTGAAGACTTATTGTCAGTACATCTCACTTCGTTCTGGAAGTAAAAGACACATCTTGTGGATCTAGTTTTTCTTATTTCTTTACGGAGGTTTAAAGCAAAAAAGAGAAAAAATTCTTAGTCATCACTTGCTGTTTTACTTTTTTAGTGTGTTGCAAAAGGCACCGGAATGTTTTTTTATTTCATTTAAACTGGCGCACCAGCGTGTATAGCATTAAACAGGTGTGAAACAAGAGCACTGTCTTATCAGAGATTTTGATCTTGATCTATGTCCCGTGCAAGGGCAATTTTGTTTAATGGGTTTCCAGCACATTTTTGGTCATTTTTGTTTTGGAAGCTGTAGGATATATAGCTTTTTACGGCCCGAGTCTTTGTAGTCAATCCTCGAAACGCTTCTGAAAATGCATGCCGTCATGGATTTTTGCAATTGTTGAGAGGGTCGATAGCAACTTCTTGAAGTGTTTATTTGCATGACAGGCGGTGCGTGATAGATTTGAATGCAAGTTCCAGTTTGCGGGATATGCGTTGACTGCATCTGTTGCGGTGAATCTGACAAACAGCCCTATTCACCTTTGAAATATTACAGGTGTCAAAATCACATCATGGATGAGAAAACATTCACAAAAGGAGATATTGACTCCAGTGAAGCTATCCCCTTACTTTTAATTAACTCGCAACAACGTTGAAACCGGTGGTGTGTTTCGAATATATCATATTTTCGATTCATCTGACTCACTTCCACCAACTTTTTGAATGTTTTGAGTTGGGCCAAAGGTTTTTGCAGTGACTTGACTGGAGTCAGGAAGAATAACTAAAAAAGGGTAAAGAATTGGCTACTTGCAGTAAAGTTCACCAGTGTTGAATGCACTAAAATTAGTTGAATCCTAGTGATGATTCTCAACAGATTGGTGAAATCTGAAAGGCATTTTACGTCACTTGGCATTATTGTTTGTGAAGAGAAACACAGTTCCATAAAAATAAACGTTGAGCTGCGGTATTTTTTTATGCCATTACTTTGGCTGCAGAACAATTGTTGAGTCAGTGATTCGAATACCAATGCTTGCACTTTCACGTTGTCTTCTGTAGGACTTGAATTGAGATAAATTGCTCGCTGCTTTGACAAGTTAGACCGAGCCTTATTTTGGTGTAAATGATTTCAACAGCATCAAAAACGCTTTCTGTAAAACGCGTCATAAACAGGGCGGGGACGTCGGAGAAGTAGAAGGGTGTGAGGGTCTGGGAAAAGTAGACGGTACCGATAGTGACGTACGTTGCCGAGGCGAGTGCAGGACACGCTTCAGATGTAACATGCTCTGCTTCATTTCTGGACATTGTTGCGCTGTCATGTACCACATTAAAGCTCAAAACTGCCGGTCACTCATAGATTTACAATTTCACAGCAACATGCACACAAAATTGAATTCCTTTCTACTAAACGTTTAAGCTACACAGGAAACAGATATTTATGATTAGTTGGCTAGATGCTTGAGGCACTGCAATCAATTCGTTTCAAGTTGATATTAATCGAACACAAACTTGCCTACGTTATTGTTTACGAAAAGACACGCCCAGCATGGTGTCTCCTTTTACAAAAAGGTAATACGGCAATGTTTCTGTTATGATTATGCGCTCGATATTCTCTGTCACTAGTTTCCGCTTGTTGCTAATACCTTCATAATCTAAAAAAGACCCAACCCAGTGGCGTAGGAGCACAATCTGCCTCCCCTGGCCCTATCAGAAAATGCCGCCCCCTGGTGCGGGCAGTGATGTTATATTTATGACGTCGTCGTGCTCAGTCAACCATGGTATAATCTTTTATTTTTTGAAGACCTTTTAGCAAGAACGTTCGCCAAATTTGGCGTAAATTGTCGACTGCTTAACCTTCCCGAACACCATGCCGCGGGGCCCAACGCACAGTTGCAGTTGGTAAGAGCTACAACACAATGGCGTACGCAGAAAAGTTTCATGGGGAAGGTCCATTCAGTGGCATATGCTGGGCATTTGTATTTGATGTGCACTGTTTTTGACGTCACAATTTGACGTCATATTCATGTTTGCAAACCAACGTTTCACAATTTACAACTGGAAAGTCAGGCTGCGCCAATGTCTCCAATACGAGCAGTCGAGCATAGAGAGTGTGCGGCTGGACTGGCTGGCGCACACCCCGGTTTGCAAGATCGAATCGAATCTTGATAAACTACACAAGAATTGAGAATGCGTAAGGTAAGCAAGAAAATTTTCCTTTTGTTTTGTTATGCATAGAAGTCCAACAAACTTTTAGTTTTCCTTTTTCCCTGCTGAAACATTATCAAATGCCTGAATGCTTCTGTGATAACAACTGTTGTTTTTGAGCTCGTGCAACAGTTCTGTCATGCAATATAAATTGGTAATGTAGCAAATGCTGTCAGCGCATGCGCTAATCAGTCATAGCAGACAAAATAAAGACAATGCTTAGGATCAAGTGAACTGTCGCGGAACACAATTTTCAACAAGCGTAGTGGACGAAAGGTCTGCAAAACGTGGTGAGATGGTTCCTGGATGCAGACGACAACTCAGATCCCAACAAAACTTAACTATTACTTCTTGGCCTATTTACAATGTTCCTTGAAATTTGCATGCTAATTAATTTTGCATTCATCATCATGAAAGTCCATTGCCTGAACTAGGTATAAGGGCCAATGTGCAGGCAGTCTTCCAACTTTTTCTATCATAGGGAAGCCGCAAGGCTCCTGCAGTATTTAAATTCAGCCAAGCCTTGAGTTGGTCCAGGTACATTTTTCTGGGACGTCCTCGTGCATTCTTGCCACAAATTTTTCCACAAGTAGCCAAATGTTCTAGTTGTTTTGACCTGATAATGTCTCCAAAAAATTCGAATTGCCGTTTTTTATTGTTTTAAAGGGAGATTTTTCTTGATTGATTTGGATCACGACTTGTTTATTTATTTTCTTGGCCATGTAAGAAATTCTTTGCGTTTTCCGGTAAAACCACATATCAGCAGCTTCCAAATTCTTAATTGGTGCTGCTGTTTGTGTCCACGACTCACAGCTGTATAGCAGAACTGGCCAGACGTAACATTTCAGGACTCTTGTGCGAACACTCAAAGATGGATTTTTATTTCTTAAATAAATTTGCATTAAGTCGACAAGTTAACAAGCAAGAAGTATGCGAAAGCAATCAATTGCCTTTGCGCAGTTAATAAAAGTTTTGTAAAATATTAACCCCACCGCACCCGTTACGTACGCCCTTGCTACAACATAATGATATCGCCAGGGTATTCGAACAAGTAACAACTATTATAAACAGAAAACCAAACAACTATTTTGTAGCATTTACTCAACAATTAGTATTTTCGAACAAACACAAGATTTGTAGTGGGGGGAGTTGGTACGACCGAAGTCACCGTTATTCAACTCCCAAGACGATTAAAAGCCAAACAAAAATTTTCAAAATGAATGACAGGAAACCGAAACGCAAACAAAAAAGAAGCAATTAACGAAGGGGAAATGCAAATAGTAAGTGTTCCTGGGAAGAAAATCACCAACAATAAGTAATCTACACTGAGACAGTTGACAGGTGTACTTGACCACAACAACTCTAGTCCTAATCGTTTGGCGAAAAAGAAATTATTCTCGCGCTTTTGCTAATAGACAAGAAATCCAACAGGCTCCTCCAGTCCTAAGCCAAACAAATTCAAAAAAGTTATCGAAGTTTTTGCAGCAAATAAAGAATAATCATTACCCAATCGAAACAACTTACAGCGAAACAATACAGCCCACTCTACAATTTTGGGTATAATAACCAAGATCTCAAAATTCTATCCCCGTTCTTAAGTGTTCTGTGATCTATCACTATCGTATCAGGCCGAGAGATTTTGGGGATGACATTCTTTCTGCTTTTGTGCCTCAATTGCCTCAGGGTTTCTCAAACGGGGCCCTCGGCCCCCTTGAGAGCCACGGGGCGGTTCTCTGGGGCCACGAGCAGAGGCTTTCATTAGGTAGCTTTGCCTTGATATTGCATAACTCAAGTGTCACATTGTATTAAGTATTCGCCAGAGTCCTTTGAAGGAGGCCACGGTTCATGAAAGTTTGAGAACCACTGGTCTAGTTGCTTTATTTCTGCTGTATAGTGAACCGCCTGATATGCTGTAGCTTGTGCGACATGAAAGAGGAGGTGGGCGAAAAGGTGAAACGCGAGAGCAATCTATAAGGAGAGAGAAGTTTTAACGATTTGCAAAATATGCTATTTCTTGTGTCTTCCCTTGCCCAAGTTGCAAAAAATCAAATGACAGTGCTCGGCCGGTTCGGCGTTCATATATGTATAACTTTCTGGGTCGAGGTAAATGTGAATAAAGTTTACATGTCGCAAGAGACTTTTCGTGGCGGTTGCTGCATACAATCAATATAGTATTTAAAAAATGTTCCCCCCCTTGTGATTTTTGCATCCCCCCTGCTGCGAAATCCTGGCGACGGGCCTGACTGTTGTAAACGGTACTACGATTAGTCGAGTGAAATTTAGCTCATTTGGACGACATAAGACAAAAACAATTGGTACACAATGTTTTCCATTACTGGGTGCCTAGTGTTGCAACACAGCGCTCACATTTTCTCAGCAAAACCTGCGTAAATTAATGCCCTTAGGATAACTAGTCTTTTAGTCACCTATTAACATTCTCCACCGGATGAGCGAAAGTATTAAGCAAGTGAGCAACTTCCCTTTCCTCTCAATAAAGCACAGAACAATTGCTTAACTGCTGTAGAGCTTTCTAAATAACTGCTGCAATCAATTGCTTTGCCATGGCGCTAATAATATCGGCTGTGTCGCCTTCATTTGTCAAAGAAGATTCTTATGAGACGTGGGACTTAGCTGATGAAATTAAGAAAGCTTAAATTTTAATCAGTCTGAATAATTTATTCACCTCTTTTCAATTATCTCTGCTTACAACAGGCGGCTAGATTTTGCCGCCCCCTGGAACGTGCCGCCCCTGGCTATAGCCAGAGTAGCCAGTGGGTTGCTACGCCACTGACTCAACCTTGCCGGTTTATATTACAAATGGTGAACCGAGTCGACACTACGGAGGCTTGCTATCAAACGTTAAAAGCATCCAAATGAATTGTACGGCTAGTGCAGCACTCGTATTCATGTTCTTCATTGCTATTACCCCCGGTACTTTATCATTCATCTCACATGCTTGCTACGAAGAGAGTTTGAGTGCCATCACTGCACCATAAAAAGCTTAGGTTGAGATCATGGGCGTCCGCAGAATTTTTTCTAGTGGGAGAGCAACGTCGACATTTTGCTTATCCTTTTCAGGTTGCTGACGATGCAATGCAAATGGACATTCACAAAACGCTTTACCCTTTACACACCATAAAGAAAATGCCCTATGTTTACAACAATAGTAACAGAAATTGCGCTTCGTTGGCGCAGCAATGCTTCTTTTTCACTCCCGCTTCTTTTCACACAGCATAAAACTACGTGGCGTACTGCTACTGTATCAGCAATCACGTCTCCCTGCATTACCTGTAAAAGATATTTGCGTTCAACAGTCACATGCGGCAAAGTCTGCTACCGTAACTTGAAGTGAACCTTTGAAGGTTTGTTGTCAATTTATTGGTACGCAATTAACACCAACAGTAGAACAATTTGCTGGCAAGTTTTGCAATCTGACTTTGCAGGCAAAGTAGCGGACATAAGGAGTGAACTCCACGTTCTCCACTGCATGACGCCAAAACAGTGAACCTGGCTCTTGTGCAGTGTGAGTGCCATACCGGCAAATAATCTGTGATTGCAACAAGTAAGTCAACTGATCGGAATTAAGCTGCTGACTTCAGGTTCTCTGGAAACTTTTTGTTCTTAGTCCCAATTTCCATGGGGGCAAACGCCCGTTCCCCCCGAGGACGTCCATGGTTGAGATGCATTCAAAAACGTCATATGCGGGAATTGACTTTTTGTGCTTTCTCGTTAGTTTTGCTCCAAATCCGCCTACAAACGTCATGACACGTTTCAAAGGCAAACTCATGTTGATAATCAACTGGTGAATCTAGACATATCATTAGATATCTCAGTTTACAATTGACGTACCCGTTAGTTCTCAGCTTGCATATAAACCAAATAGTGTCCACTTCCAATCGCAACAGCGATGCGTTGGAGTAGGTCCTTTCCCTCGAATGGGTCTATCAAAGTTTGTTGCAGATTTGCTGTATTTTTGCACCATAATGGCAGCATTTCTGGATCTGCAAACTTCTTACCTCACAAACATTTGGTGGAGCTGGAGTTGTGCAAGAGCAGTGACAATCTTTTCCACCAGAGATTGTTTCCACGGAATATTGAATCTTACGCAGTCCAAATTTCCCTGGGCAAGGACCAGCATCTTCAGTCGTCAAAAGGCAGCGGCAGTGACAATCAGACCCTCGTGATGTTGCTTCAAGTTGTTGCAGATCTTTAGTTTCTACCTTAACAAGATAAGCACAAACATTCAATTTCTAACTACACCAAGCGGGTCATAACAGGTTTAGTGGCATACCCTAGAAATATTTTCGATAAGTTATTCTTATGTATACTCTAGGTAGATTCATAAGCTCCCAAGATCTTAACCGTGAGCCATAGCAGTCGCTTGATGAATTTACCTAGTTGCTCAACAATTATAATTATCATTCGACGTTAAGTTCCAAGCGCTAAAATTTTTCCTTGATAAGGTGTACAAGATAGCGCTGGGCGTTGAGGTATAGAAGCTACCGCGTTTGGAAAAAGGGCTTCCTGTCAAAGTCCAGTAGACATGAAACTCATTCAAGCTGAACAAAGAAAACTGCAGACAGCTCCGAGTAACATCACAATTTACGTTCGATGAATTCTTCAACGCATTTTAGAGAGTTGGAAGAATATTTGAAATCGGTTTTCCTACGTTCGTGAATATTTTTACGGTTTCACCCATCTAGTACCCTGTTGTGTAGGCCAGCACTTGCCAGCGGCGCGAATTCCTGGTTGGCAAACAAACTTGATCGGAAATCGGCTCGCGATTGAACAATGCACACAGCAGACGGCAAAGGATAATGTTATAGCTTTTGCAAAAGTCTTTCAACCATTTTCGATCCACTTTACATGATGTGGCAGCACTTGTTATCGGATAACATCGTAGTAAACTAAGTAACGAAGTCTGCTCCAGTTTACTCCAAAACCTGAAGATTTCTTGTATGGTTCATTGGCTTATCCTTGCTGCTCAATTTGAATTAACTACATTTGAAAGCTCTAGGCTTTAGAGGAATTAGCAGACTGGGCTCTGCTTTTATCTTTTTGCGATGATTCAAACTTGCACATATCTGTATTCATGTAACTTCACTCCACAGGTGAAACAAGCCAGGAATCTATCACAAATTTTTAATACGAAATCGATATTATGTAACACTACGCATGTCAGTCCTTAAGTCTTATTGAAATAGAATCTGAAAACGATTCTGTTTGAACAAGATGTAAGAACTGACGATGCGTAGTGCTACGTGAAATCGATTTCCTATAAAAAATTGCGATTGATTCCTTGCTTGTTTCACCTGTGGAGTACAGTTTTTTGAATGAACTACAGATATGTTAAAACAACGTCATTCAAATAAGCTTTCAGTGCAAGATGTTACAAAACTGTGATGTAAATGAAACGAAAGCAAATGCTAAAAGTTAAAAGTCATAAAGATAAAAAAATCCATTTCGCCATGTGAATATCAGCAGTCCGACAGTAACATCAAGAAATAGAAATCCGTGGTACTTATCACTGCAAGTAAAGTTTAAAACAGAAAATTATCATTGAAACGAAAATTTCAATGAAAATTCAAAAAAACTTTTCACAATCAACTTGCCGCTTTATTTTTCATCGGAGATATTCCAAACGACATATCTCATGAGAAAGCACTAAACTTTGGGCGTTTTCTCAATGGCACACGGGTTTCATGGACTATATATACAATTTTCTCGCATTGGCAAGGGCAGCATGTATAGTTCCAACTTTTCTGCACTCACTTTCGTAAATAGACTTAGTGCTGTGACGTAGAAAAAGTAAACAAGCAAAAGATGCTTCATCTTCTTCATTAAAGGTTCATTTCCATGAGAAGATTATCCGCTTCGTTAAAGCCCTATTTGTAGCTAATCTTCCGTATTATTCAACAAGCCCTCAGCAGATTATATGGACGACATGTAAAATCCTACGGTAAAGAACCACCTACGCCAGCAAACAAAAAACGACAAAAACTTTTATTGACTCAGGTTATAGAGAGATATTTTGCCTAGGCACTTGAACAGCCGTTTTGCTTATATTTCATAAAATTTCCGATGCCAACGCACTACTTCTAACTGAAAAGCCTTTATTCAGGAGCGCTAACCGCACTGACATGTTCTGAGCTATAGTGATCCACCGACGCCAGAAAGGCTTGTTCATATTAATTTCTTTCGATTTTCTATAAGCATACTTGCATTTAGGAATTACAATTCCAGATCATCTTTCAACTTCAAATTGAATCCTGTTTTAAATCTTGGTTTTGGTCCATTTTAAATTTCGATGTAAAATTGAAAACCCTTCTCAATTCACAATTTAATTTCTTTCCAATTCTTTTTCGAACAACTGTGCTTTTTAAGTTCAGTGTGATTTGCAACTTATGTTTCAAATGTTGTTGCTTTGATATAACCCAGCGCTGTCACTAAAATGAAAAAAGAAAATTAGCTCGAGTTGTCGCCTCGCGTGGTGAGCCAGTCAGAAATCATACGAATGAATAACTCTGTTGTTAAAACATTTTTCTTGAAATGTGTACATTTTTTTGATTTAAGTCAGGGGTGGGTAAACTACGGCCCCGCGGCTCGCAGGGCAACCGCACCTACACAGATAGTATACATTTCGAGTCTGTGGTAAAGTAATTTTATTGATTAGATTAGAATTCTCGTGATTTTGTAATATGTGCGGCCCCTGTAGCAGTAATATATGCGGTCCCCGGTAGCAATAAAGTTTTCAATGTGGCTCTCCGTAGCAAATGTTTGCCCACCCCTGAGTTAAGTGATTAACAGAACTTGCTCAAAAACTTATGAGTATATTTGTGTGTATGGATCTGTAAGTTGTACGCAGTATTTTTAGGTGTTTTGAGGGACCGAAACGGTCTCTCAAATTTTTCCAACGGCCCCTCAAAATACAGTAGAACCTCGCTGCATAACCACCGCCAAAATACACGAAAACTTCGCTTTATGACATCTCGGTATTCAGATGGAATAGTTGCAGTCTCTCAAAATGTATTGACGGTCACTAAGGTCAAACCTGAAAAAACCCCGATGGTAGACAATGTGTCGTGAATATTATTATTATAGCCTCCTATTCTTGTTCCCAATTGAAGAATTACTGTCATGTCTGTCCGAGTTTCAAATGTTACCAGTTTGTATGAGGCATGTCTGAAAAAATTGAACTCAGAAGCACTTGCTACATTGTGAGTTGTGTGAAAGTCACCTGTGGCTGCGAAGTTGTTTTCCGGCTGAGTTATGCGCAAGTGCATGTGGAAAAACTTGGTGAAGTCCAGGAAAGAATTTAAAGTGTGTCTCAAAGGTTTTTTTATTTACATTGATAAAACGCATAATAATTAACATTGCACTGATTTGGAAGAAATCTTTATGCAACATTTTATTCCAGCTGATTAGTTGCCTCAACAGATGAGATCTAATGTACAGGAACTGAATGGGGAGTCTTAATCAACGCATTAGCCCCGTTTACCAAGTACTTCAGTTACAAGGCATTAACGCCTTTTAATGCTTCGCTGGCATCTCATGATTTACTTTAGCTAATGAATGCGTTTTACTTAAATGAAATTTATATTGTGGTGAATGAGATGGATCATATTCTCCGCTGGTTCTCTTAATATAGCGAAAAGTCGTACTCTGTGTGTTAAGTTTGAGACCTTACACTGTTTTGTTGCTGCTGTATACACCAGACCCGAACACTGTGAAGCTGATACCAATGGCCCGGAATCAGATCATAAACAAGCCTTAAGTAAACTCGAGTAGGGAAGCTTTGAATCGTTACTGCAAAAGTGTGTGGAACAAAATGCAGTGGATTTTAAATCATGGCCAAGACAAATACAATCACCAGAAACACTTAAAGGTTTGAGGTTATGGGGCAGCATACAATAGCTCTGAGTAAGCAACAACTTCATGATACAACTTTGCACTTACACCTCAAGACACTGCGTCTCTGTCAATTCGACACAAGTACCATTTCGATGAACCCAATGGTACTTGTCTGAGAAGTCGATGTTGATGCTTGAAGTATAGCAGTAGGTTAAAATTCAACTCGGTTTGCAGGACTTATAAACACCTGTAGACATTGGTAAAACCGGTGGCACTTTCATTTCACTCAATTTGCAAGCTATACTGAACAACTTGGCCGAAATCTCAGATCCATAGTTCTTTGCTCTTAACGTAGCCAAAAGTGTACTCTGCATTCCAAACTTTTTAGTTTTGAGAATATGGACACGCTTTTAGCATACTCAAAAATCGAATGAAAATGCAACTGCACTGCCAGAAATCCTTGATAATGATTCAAGACTTCGACCTGTACAGCAAACAAATATTTACTCATTTCTCTCGAGAATAGTCTGAGAAATAGCATCGTGTACGTAATCAAACAAATGGAGAAATGCGCGCATAGGTTGAAAACAAGAAGTTAGCATGGAATGAATCCCTACTGGTTCCTGCAATTGTGAGGTAAAAGAGCTTTAAACGAACGATGTACTACATTCGGGATCAGAGCGTCCCAAGCTGTGAACAAAACCGAAGCTTTCCGCTTTTCTGAAGTCAAAACCGCATTTAAGACTAGGCAAAGATTCAAGGGACCAAGATGAAGACTACAATTAAATGCTCAATAAGTTTGCTGCAAGCTTTCGAGGAAGCAGCCAACTGGGCTCTGCTTACATGAAGGCTAGTTGAAATTTTTCAAGTCAGAGCGAAGACAGCAAATAAAATGCAAAACACCCGAAAGCTTGAAACCCAAGCTAGAATTTTTTCCACCTGAAGCCTGGCTAGATCGATGCTAATCCGCGCATAGTAAAAAACAATAGACGAAAAATAATGAAAATTGATATTATTCCATATTTATATGGAAAAGAGCGACTTAGTACTTGAAGGTATTTTGAGGATGGATTTAAAGATTTCACGAACATTGGTTGAATTCGTGACTTTTGCAGCTCATAATTCCAAGAGTTTTTTCAGGGCTATATCAACATGATTATTATTAAAACTGCAATCACTTGCAAGTCATGTCTTATTCCTCATGCATTACTTCGACAATTTCTAAGCATTACATTTACGACGATATGGTTCACGATTCTGTTTTATCCCAATGTCGATTTTCATGAAATGCTTGTAAAATATTCAACATGTACTTCATTCTTCCTAGTGTGATAATTAAATTCATATGTTTCAAGCGCCACTGACGTATACGTCTAAATAACTGCCACGTAAACTAAACCATTGATGCTGCTGCGTATACATGTGGAAGCGGAGTCGGAGCCGTACAGTTGTGCGGATAAAAGTAAACACAATTTACAAGTGCTGTGGATCAAGAGGTCAGTCTTCAGTTTTTTCAAAAGCAACGCCAATCACTTCCATGTACTTCAGATTAAACAACTCTGTAGTGTAACCATTCTGCACTTACGCAGTCTTGTCGGCTGTCACATCGTTGTTATGACTGCACTCGTCGTAAAAACCTGGGAATAATGCATTCCTTATTTGCTTCTTGCTTAAGCATTCCCCTTGGGATTAATCCACCAGAGGCGTTGACCCTATAGGCTTTGAACGACTATAAAGATGAGGTGACATTTACAAACGTTATTACAACTGTGGCCTTGGCCGTAGTTGGCTAATTAGGTTGAATGTGCTTCTTCCTCAGTCAAGCCTACCTATAGTTACCTGCCTGTGCCAAGCTGAAATATACTGCCTCGCTAAGTTAAATACAACACCTTCTCTTTTCCTACTGCTTATCACCGCAGGATTTAAAAGAAATCTTCCTGAATAGATAACAGGATGTTTACTATGAATGTGTTTATTGTTTCACTAGTAATATACCATAGTGTGCATTTCACTTACATTTTAGCAGAACGTGCGTAATAAATCGACGTATGCTAGGGCACATTTTCCCAATTTTTTTGGACAACGGACCCACATTTATGATTCTCGTTTTTCTCGTACCTGAATCTTATGTCTCATCAATTTTCCACCCAATCAGCGCGGAAGGATAATGTACCTAACGAAAAATAAATGACATTGGATAATCTTTCACTGTACAAAGCTGACAATATCAATGTTACAAATAGAGTTGTTTCTTATTGCACAATTTATCAATTGTCGGAGCTATTTTTCACAGGCAAACTCGTACCTTCCACGGTAAGTCTGGATCTGTATTTTGTCTTAGTATTGCAAGACTATAAAATGTTATCTCACAAATGCAGGTAGTGGCAAAATGCAATACAATTTCAGTTGCTTTTTGTGAAAGTAATGAACACTCGCTTTTTGTGAAAGCAATGAACCTCAACACTTAACCAGAAGGATGAAAATGCTGTTTGATTTAAAATAATGATAAAACTTTGATCAGATGACAAATTGACTAATTATTCTTCTTCGCGTCCTGACAGATCGTGTTTTGCAACAACAAAAGGGTTTAGAATGCAAACAAAATCCTCATGTGTCTCTTTTCTACGGACCCCTGTGCAGTCGTCACGGACCGCAACTTGGGAAACCCTGAGTTAGGGTATGACTAACCTATAAGAAGAATAGAATATCTGTAGTTAATAATGTGAAATTGATTTTATCTGAACGAATCGAAACGTCCAAATAATATTCTAGACAAGATAATTTATAGCAACTGTTTTTCTTTCAAAAAATATTTTTTCTGACTTCAAAATCAAACCTATTTGTGAAAAATTACATTCAGTCAATTCGGTGAAGAGCGGAAAATCGCACTTTCAAAATGATCACGCTGATCAGATTGAAGTTGCTCATTGAGTAAATTAAGACAAAATTTATAGTACTGTTGAAATTTATGATAGCAAGAGTGATATCCACCAAGAAAATCATAAGTAACATGACAGCCAGCGCGTGTGTTTTTATCAACGCTGATGTACAGGAACCCCAAACACGTCAGCAGAAAAGACCAGAAAATACATCATAAATACCCGCAACTTAGGTAAGCAACAGACTATTCTGGTGAGGTTCCCATACTAGTGACTCCTGTTAATAAGTGGCAATCTGCACACTGTTCTTTGGTGTAAAATAAGCAAACACTCTTCATAATGCTGCTCTGCATGATTTGATTTTCGTAATATAAGAAAATCATCTAGCAGTCCATATCGCAAAAGAAAACCAACTGCCTAAGTTAAGTCAACTTTTGCATAGCTTTGCAGCAAAATGCTACCACAAGCACACATCACATAGCGTTTCGCCTACCTACACATTTTGCTGCAATTGTGCAATGACAACGTTTCTTCTAAGTTTGCTGTATTCATACAAACACGTGGTCGCTGAAACAGAAGACCGTTTTATTTGAAAGAGCATTAGCGGTGCAGTAATGCCGCCCAACAACTACCCGTAATTCCAGTAACACAAGCAAGCACGTAGCAACTGTAAGCTGAACTGCATCAGTTTACGTGCTGTGTCGGTAGGTTTGCGGTTAAGCCTGCGAAATTACCTCCTACCAAGGTTCTTCGTCTCGTTGTGCGTCAGTTGCGTATGAGGTGTTCGTAAAAACTGAAAATATTTGGTACTACGATGTAGTCAGGGGTCCGCAACTTTTTGAATGCAGTGTGCCAGTCTATGAATTATGTCAAAATTTTATTGACTTCACATGCCAAACATCTTTCTGTGTGTACAGAGCAGTGTCGTGGTAATGAGATATCCTGGCCAGTTAAAAATCCTTGCCACACTAGTACGGAAACCCGCATTCCAGGGACCTCACAAACAAGATGAAATCCTCTGGAGAATACAATGACTACACGTCTGTGCTCTACTTGTGAAAACCAGTTTGATTTTCGGCCTTTCTCTGTTTCCTACAGCACTTTTAGACCCTACTGCATCTTCTGAGCATGGGCAGAGTTATAACTAGCTAACCTCAAGCTTAGCTTCTAATCCGCAGATTATGACAAAGCCCATAATAGAGGTGATCCTCAGCTTAAGACAGGCATAATTTTCGTTCAGTTCTACCTTAGAACCTAAGGAGCTGCGTAATCCACAAGGCGAATCGAACTTACCAAAGCAGATTAATGCAGCTCCAGGAATTAGTTCGATACAATTTCAACTGAGTGTCAAATCACTAGGAGTGCCATAAATAATCATCACGGGTGATACTCTCGGCATGCTTGACAGGGGTTGCCGACAACGTTCCCTCTAAGAGCTTGCTTAGTGTGCGCGGAATGGAAGGCCGTGTGAGCTCAAATCTCAAAGGTGGGGCTTGCGTCCGATTGAAAGCACGTATTTAGTTTGTCTTGTCAATACTTATGCAG
>Ga0210059_1006405_pt1 | contig 18882 bp, 11 predicted proteins | sample Ectturendosymbi2_FD_188042 | JGI IMG/M metagenome (GOLD analysis project Ga0210059, IMG submission 188042) | Ecteinascidia turbinata endosymbiont from Florida, USA - Sample 2 (SPAdes) (version 2) | ecosystem: Host-associated > Tunicates > Ascidians > Unclassified | place: Key West, Florida... | reverse complement strand
TTTGTATCATATTGAATGAAACAAAATTTTTGTTTATGAGGTCCACGCTGCATTTTTCTGTGCATCTCCAATATATGTGATATATTGAATTTGTTGTTTACTCTTTCTTTCGTCAATCTTCCATTTTTTTTTTTGAATGCAGTGCTGGAAAGAAAGCAATGGGTGAAAACATGTACTTTAGAATGAATCGAAAATTTCAGCGATTTTTAGCATCATCCACATCGAATTACACTAAATCAGTGGTTCTTAACCGGGGGTACACGTACCACTTGGGGGTACGAGGAGCCAAAGCAGGGGGTACGAAGCACCAAAGTCTTCAGGGATACACGCTCTGGAAATTTAAACCAGATTTCATTGAACATTCATCGTGATTCTCTGTAGTGTGACGTACCATCATCCATTCACTAGGGCTGGTTCGTTACACGCTTTGAATATTATATTTAGCTTGCTTGCACAAACCAAAAAACGGGATATGCGTGAAGAATAACACCATTATATATGTAGCGCGAGCAAGCAATAGCAAGAGAGATTGCGACGTGAAACCTCTGCTGATATTTACGTTTGAACGATTAAACATGATGACTAGCGTACGCGAAAAGAGATTGCGAGCATGATCTCTATTGTTGCTTGCTGCCACGGTGCGAAGATTTGCGCACATACCGCTCGAGATTTTCGATATCGCAACAGTGTAACACATTTTCTGATATTGTTTTGAAGTCAAATGTGCTATTTCCTATTGACAGCTTCCATCAACATAGCCTTATTGGCTTTATAGTATAGTTTGACTGTTTATGTGTTTGCACACTATGTACTTTTTTCAAGAAAACTCTGATTGTTTTCTTGTGCAGTTGCAGACAAAAAAGAAGTTGCCCAACCAGCAACTTCCAAGTCCAAAGCAATTGCAGTTGTTGGTTTTATAGCAATTGTGACCATTGGAGTTGCTGTTGGAGTTGGATTGTTAGTGAGTAAGTATGTGGATGACTCAATTCTGTTGAGGATTAAAGTAACTTTGTGCTTTTCCAAAGTCATCGTTGTAACTAATTATTTCACTGTCTCTGATTGAGCGTCATCACAAGCGTTTCTCTCAAATATAGACTCTGATATGTCCCTACTTCTTTTGAAAAGATGTTGTTGAGGTTTCATTCAAAATACACTAAGATTTATATCATGCCAGCCTTTAGTTGCTGCAGAGACTTGTGCTTTGCATGCTTAAAGTAAATTTATCAATGATGCAGCCCCTAATAGCTCTGAAATAACATAAGGTTCAAATTTTTTGAAGAAATAACTGTTCCTTTTCGTTATTTGTCAATTGGGAGGAGGATGACAGGTACTTTCACGTGGTCCTCCCTATTACGACTTTGCTTGACGTGTAAACCAAACCAGTCACTACGAGAGCAACCATTGCTACCTGAGCTGGATGTGTTCAGCATGGGTTGGGCCGGGAAATGCCTTGCGCATAGGGCACCAGCAGAAATGCTGCCGAAGATGACCCACAACCCAGCATACTCCAGCTCAACGCCAAGGGTCTCACTACAAACAAGATCTCTGTTATTGAATACCTAGCCTATGAGAACAAGGCATTTATCATCATCCGACAGGAGACCCACTGCACAACTGCAGACAAGCTAGTTGATACCGACTTCTCACTAGCTGGGTCAGTCCTGAGCAGGAAACACGGCCTTGCCTCCTTTGTTCACAAGCAGTTGAAATGGTCGCTAGTTGAACAGTCTTGGACAGAGCAATCAGAGACCGAGTGGTTGTGGATAGACGTCGTAGGGTATAAAATCGTTAACGTTTACAAACCTGCCCACTTGCGACTCACACCTTCGACCATCCTGATGTTCCCACACCCCAGTCTGTGTATTGGTGACTTCAACTACCAGCATATCAACTGGGTAACAACACAACATCCCCTGATGGTGAGAGCCTGGACTCTTGTGCAACATCCAACAACCATGGACTGCTGTACGACGCAAAGGAAGCAGCCAGTTTCTCTCGCTGATGGAATGTCGGCACCACCCCAGAACTGGCCTTTGTGAGTTTTGGCCAGGACAGCCGACTGCCGGACAAACAAGTTCCAGGAAAGCTCCCATGGTCACAACACTGGCCCTCCCTCATAACACCACTGAGACTCGAGGTTTTTGCCCACAGCGATCCGCTAAAGTGTTGTAACTTTTGCAAGGCCAATTGGAAGCGTTTTTGCATTCTTACAGGAGAATTCGTTGAGAGGTTGCCACCTCTTAACACGACAAACATCAAGAACGCATACCAGGAATTTTGTGAGAGCTTGCTATTTGCAGCCAAACAATGCATCCCGTGTGACTGTCGGAAGTACTATGTGTCATGTTTGATCAAACAGTGAGAGATCCTTTATTGGTCCTTCATCCGAACCCAGTGGGGACTGACTCTGACAGAGCTGGTTTGTCTCTACTTTCTAGGCTTGAACGATGGGAGGAAGATGTCAATTTCATCAACTTCTTGCACTCTAGATGCAAGATGTGGAGCACCATCAACAAACTCACTGGCAGCTCTTTATGCTTGTCTCACCTGTGCCCTGTAATGGCAAATTCATTCGCCTCACAACTTGTGAAGAATGGGGCACACAGGACAGGGTGAGCGTGTCTTCCAGGCTTATCAAGTTTATACTCCACTCCCGAAGTATGTACTCCACGTTGGGTCAGCTCTCAAATCTTGGTTTTGTGATTTCCTCACTTCCTGTATGTGTCAACTCAAAACTCCAAAGATCTGGATAAGAGCACATGTAGTTGCGATCCCTTAACCAGAAAAGCTACTGGCAGACCGAAACAGCTACCACCCTATATCTCTGCTGTGTGTCCCCTTTAAACTTCTCGAGAGACTCATCTATGCTTGTGTCAAACTAATCATTGACGCATTTCTCCCGCTTCTCCCACATGAGCAGCCGGGCTTTCAGCATTGGAGGTTGACTGTAGGCTACTGTGAACTCGGCTAAGAAGAAAGCTGGAGCTGTGCTTGTCGACCTCACAGCTGACCATGACACTGCATGGCATTGTGCCTCATGTGCAAGCTGCTGTGATTGCTACTTGATAGAAAATTGGTCTGCATGATCATCAAGATGGTTGGTAAATGCAGCCTCACTCTTACCACCAGAAATGGCAAATGGAGCAGTTTACAATGCCTTAAAAATGGCACCCCATAGGGGATCTGTCCTGGCACCCCTTTTCACCATCTACATATCTGACCTGCTAACCACCTCCAGAAAGTATACATAATGCTGATGATCTATCAATCATGCATGCTCAAGGAGACTGGCAGGCAGTGGAAGGGGTGCTGAGCAAGGACATGGCAACTGTAGTGAATATCTCCAGACCTGAAAGCTAAAGCTCAGCACTACAAAAACAGCATTAGCAGCTTTTCATGTTTACAGCAGGAAAGCTAAACGTGACCAAAAAGGCAGCTACAACAACGACAATCTGCCACGAGGCCCATATTCCTCAGAGTAAAGTTGGACAGGTTGCTCACGTTTTGCCATCACTTTGAGTCACTTTGCAAGAAGTTGACATCTCACAATGTGCTCTTGAGACGGCTTGCTGGCTCCAGTTGGGATGCTGGAGCAGCAACGTTGTGAATAGCCTCCTTAGCCCTGGTCCATTCAACCACAGAATACTGTGCTCCTGTCTAGTGTCGCAGTGCTCATAGCTGCCTGATTGACCCCGCCATCGTTGATGGCGGTGATTAACACTTCAAACGCCGGTTGTCTGGAAGTTGAAGCAACCATCATATATTTTGCCCACAGTTGATGGTGGGTTTGCCTACAGTTACGCACGCATTTTTCTGAGTGCGGAATAAGATCATCCTGCTGGAACCATGTGGCTGATTGTCTCGTCACATTGCATTTCATTGGGAGCGGTTTCTAATGTAATGTGGATAAACAATCACTAAGGTTTTAATATCATGTAATGATTTGGTGATTTTTGCTTGAGCATAAATATTTTTTTCGACAGCAAGTAGTGGATTCAGCCATGTGTTCGACGCTGCTTCACAAACATTCGCTCTTGGCAGATTTCAAATGGCCTGTTAGTGTAAAGCATTTGCAAACGCATGCCAATGCAGAGTGCACAAATAATTACTCAAAAACGTTTTTACTGAGTTTTTTGCTTGAGCAAAAATATTGAGTTTACTGAGTTAGAACATACCATGTAGAGATATGATGATTTTTGCTTAAGCATAAATATTTTTTCGAAAGCAAGTAACTGCTTAAGCCGTGTGTTCGACTGTGCTTCAAAAATATTCGCACTTGGCAGATTTGAAATGCCTGTTAGTGTAAAGCATTTGTGAACGCATGCCAATGCGATGTGGATAAATAATTACTCAGAACCTTTTTACTGAATTAGAACATCTAATGTAGAGATTTGAAGATTTTTGCTTTAGCATAAATATTTTTTTGACAGCAAGTAACTGCTGAAACCACCTGTTCGGCTGCTTCACAAACATTCACACTTGGCAATTCATGCTGCCTCCCAAACATTGGCACTTGGCAGTTTTCAAACGGCCCGTTAGCGTAAAGACTTTGTGAGCCAGGAAGGGCATCACGAAGAATGACACCCACTGATTTGCAAAAAAGCAGTAATTCAGTGAACGCAGTGTGTGATCTTTCCGCTGCTTGCCAACAATAAAGATCAATGGAGATTTAGAGTTCAACTGAGAACAATAAAAGTTGCTGCCAACAATAGCTCGCATTGCACCCTTGCCACTCGTCCTTTCCCGTCGCAACAACGCCAAGCACCTGAACGTGCAGGCATAACTGTTTCACAAATCTCAAACCATATTTACAAACAGCTGATAAAAATGTTACAAACTTTTTCTCTCGTTTCATGCACTACCATCTTGACATGCGGCTTCTACAAGGTCATGACAACATGTTCTGTGATATTCACATTTTTTCTGCATCAACAACAACAACAACAACAACAGCATAAGCGATTACTTTTCAGCATCCAAAAGCTGACAAATGTTGAATGCTCAGGTGACGTGCAAGTAAAATTTTGCGTTGTTTTCTTGTGCAAACAAAACTTTGCGTTGCTTTTTTGTGCGAAAATAAAATTTTGCGTGTTTTTTTGTTGTACAATGCGTTTATTAATTTTTTTCGTAGTTCAGCTCATGCAACAAAATATCTATGAAGGTTTTACATATCGAAACAAAATAGTGCTATAAGTTTTCGCTAAACCGAACCCAAACTGAGATATTTAGCGTTTGGCAAAGCACAGCTGAATGCGTGTGCGTTTTCTGACCAAGTCGAAAAGCAGAAATGCTGTCTAGGACTAGGTGATATAAAAACTGTTAACTTTTCTTCTCTACAATTTTTTAATTCAAAATTTGACAGCATGCTTTGTAACAGTTATAGCAACCGTTCCTGCAATTTTTACATTTTTCCCATTTTTAGAAGAGGCGCAATGAACTTTCAAAATCAGAAAACAGCAAAGCCACCCTTGTTTTGGGGTGTTATTTCTTTCCAAAAGTCGTGGAAAATTTCTTTGATTTTGTTTTTCGTAAACTACACAATGTGACTGATATTTTTGTGTAGAATTTGTGTTTCTATCGTGCATGGTTTTGCTTCCAGAGCCTTTGTGAAACAACGCCTTGCCCACTCAAACGTCAGCGCGAAAACCATACCGGCGTTTCAGTGTCAGACAGCAAACACGAATATATCGTGGACCGGCAGTTGCTGTGTTAACGATGGCCTTGTGAATTGTGACTGGATGCCTGCATCTTACTCCAGAGGACAACCTTCCTATCCTCGCAGGCATCCAACCTGCTAAGCTTCATTGCAATGGAGCCACACTGTCTTTAGCACACTGCGCCATGGAGCCTGAGAACCTGCTCCACTCAGCACTCATCTGTCTATCGAGTGCAAGTGCATGGTGCCTCAAATGGAGACACCCATTTGTACCCTCTGCACAATAACTCATGAGGTTATCTGACAACAACATACATGCGGTGCACTGGACGGATCACCAATGGAATGTTGAGTTGTCAGACAATCCTACAAGACTCCTCAGTTTCATCTCCGACACCGGCACCCACCCCCTTGGAATGACCCTCTCAAGAACAGCATAGGTTCGGCTTAAATTCCTCCGCCATGGTGTCAGACGCTTCCGCTCATGCTTGTACAGTTGGGTATGGCCTCTTGTGGGCCGTGACACAGAAGAACAAACCGTCGACCATGTTGTCCTCCAATGTAAAATCGACAAGACCCCTCACGGACTGCATGGCCTGACGGTTTGCATGATGAGACAGTCAAATGGCTGCTCAACACCTGCCCCGAGATCTAGTGTGGCAAAGTAGTGGATTGAAAGAGCTCTCTCAAAAGAAGAAGAATGTGACGTACCTTGTACGAGAGTCAACGATTTCCCATGAGAATTTCTCATTCATTATTACAAAACTAACATCACATAACAACGATAGTGCCAACTGGAATAAGAGCAAATGGAAATTCAATTAACACAAACTTTTAACGGGTGCATTCTATCTGTGGCCCTGGTATGAATCATGCCATGAGCCAGATTGATGCATTTGGCAAGGTGTCGCTTGTGAAATGAATGTTTCAGAATGCTGCTTTTTGCATTTGTGAACAACCTGTCTTGTCACTAGTTGAGTTGACTTTATGTGGATAGGATACGAGATAGTTTTTACTTGAATAAAGTAGTGAAGTGACGAGCAATTGCTTACCTGTGGTTGCGAAACTAGTTGTCATATACGTATGTTGTCCTTCAACACCTTGAGAGCCGGGGTATGATATATTCGTTCCTGGAAATCAGCCTAAAACCAGCAGTTGTTGGTTGCCTTACCAATGCCATAGCTTGTCCGCCAATTGTGTAAGAGAACTGTTCAAACCCTTAAAAGATTTGGCAAGTCTTCTAGCCTGCATTTGAAAAAAAAAACTGTTTGGTTTTTGGTTGGGGGTTGCAAGTTTTTTGTGAGTGACGTCATAAGTGAAGTAGTTTTTGGGCCATTTTGGCTTATGTTACCTGGCCAGGGCCCAACCGCTAGGCCAAAGTATTTCGCTGAAGTTTTGATTGGAAACTAGGCTCGAGTCTGAGTCATTTGAGCCTTTGATCAACTTTCAAGCATTTCTGCTTCAAACGATATGATCTAAAATAAACATGATAAATAATTATCCATTTAAGGGACTAGTAAAGTAATTTTATTATTTTAGATCATAGCTTTTGAACCCGAAACCTCAGCAAGACATCCAAAATATCAAAACTCACATTATAGCCTAGTTTCCAATAAAAACTTGAGCGAAACACTACCACGCAACGGTCTGAACCCAGGGCTAGGTGAAGTGGGCCAAGGTGGCTTGAAAGCCCTCCACTTATGACGTCATTCACACAAAATATCTGCAACCCCCAAGCAAAAAATGCTTTTCATTGCAATCTACAGGACTTGCCAAGTCTTTTGAGCCTTTGAACAGCTCTCTACTGCTTTCAGCGCCAGAGTTACATTACTGCAAAGCCATGTGCGATTCGGCGCTTGATTTAGACCAGACGGGAAGTGTTTGGCTTGGGTGCCACTTTGAGAAGACCACGTTTAGTGGAGGGCAGTTAGTTCTAATTTAATCGTAAAATAAATGAAACAAAACGTTAATCGTACACAGAAAAGGTTCTAACATAATTAGTTTTGAGCAAATAAACTTTATCAGGCGCAAGCAATATTGTAACAAATGTAAACCCACACAAATTTAACATCTGCAAAAATTTCCTGAATGCTTGCACTGGAGAAGTAGCAACTTGGGTTTCTGAACAATCCATGCAGAAAACTAGCAAAGTGGCTTTTATGAGCAAATATTGCCGATGTGCTGTATATTGGCAGAATTTTGCCGGTATGATACTTATGCAGCACCACAAAATTCATCAGTCAATTTCTAGTCTAAGAGACAGTGTGGTTTTACGCTGAAATGTGATGTGAAAAGCTACTCTTCCACGACACCCCTTTTTTCCTGGTTAGATGTGCCACTGCTCAGCAAGGAAATTTGTACGGTGCGTTTTGTGGTTTGCTTGCAATTCTTAGCGTATCATTTGATTTTACCTGACTTGCAACTGATTAATTTCCCACGAGTATGTATGATTTCCTGGGAAACTCCTTCTCGATTTCCACACTTTTTTCAGCACTGGTTATATTGCTGGAAACTTGCATTGGTTGTGACACTGGTGGCGCATAAAAAACAAGCCTTTGTCGACCTTATTCTCCGATAAACAAACTTTAATGAGGCTCTACTGGTGGTGAGCCTTAATCAGGCTCACTGCTTGTAGAACCATAAGAACAAACCGTTGTCAACCTTGTCCTCCAATGTCTAGTCCATCGACCTCCCCATGGACTGCACAGCCTAACAGTTCTGGACGATGAGACAATTGAATGGCTGCTCAAAACCTGATCTAGTGCAGGTTTACAGAAGTTATGATGAACTGGCTGAAAAGAAGAACCTAACAATTTACATTAAAAATCATTGTTAAACACTTTCATTCCTGCAGTGTGTAAATCTTTGTCGGAATGATTCTGTGCAGCTGTTCTTGGCCTACGTAAAATTACGTTTATGCTGTCCAGAAGTTCAGTAAAGATGTAGTCCTAGACTATGTTTGTGTAGTATCAGGTCTTGGAATGAGAATCAAAACTGTTGGTTGTTCAGAGGCTGTTTGAGAGCATGGTTCTTTTCAGTTGGTGCACTCAGGTGGGACCAGGACCCAGCAGCAGTGGCTGTGATTCTGTGCAATGTAAGTGCTTTGATGTGTTGCCAAGTGCTAGGAAAGCAAGGGATTGTATTAGAAATGTTTATTTAGGTATATTTAGGTTGTTTGATAATAAAGTTCAATTGCTTAATGCGAGTGTTGGCAGCCTTTTTTGTCTCAAAAACTGAAACACTTGCAAAAAAGTGGCTCTGGTAAGCCCAGGCTTGATGCACTTGGTATGTAGCCTAAAATGTCGAAATGATTTGATATGTTGGCAATTTATTAGTGCAGAGGTAGCAAAACGTTCACCATGCTTGCCATTTTAGCCTAAAGCTAGAAAACACTTCGTAGTATGTGCTTTCTGCAGAAGCAGACATTTAAATTTTCTGCCAAACCAACTGGTAACTATGGATATCGCCTCAGGAAACCACCAGGTAACCAAAGTGTCAAGAGCAACTCAAAGTTTGGAGTGGTGTTTGTTGTGAAAGTTAAAACTTTGCCAATCTGAAATTGAATAATGTTCTGTGTTGTATGCATGCAGTTGTTGTAAAAGGTTTGTTTGAGTAGGCAAGAAGTAAAATTTCCTATGCAGCTGGCCAAATTGAGAAGCCAGACTGCTTAAAACCAGATGTTTGTAGTGTTTCCAATTGTGCTGGTTATATTCAACATTTGAAGCAAACTTTGAAAGAATCCTTGCTGCTAATAAGAATCACGCAGAATTAAATTTGCATTTTCAGGCACAGGTAGAACAGCAGAACAAAGAGCAATACAGCAACATTGTGATTATGTCAATCAACAGGATCCAGTCAATGTCCCACCTGTTGATGTAAATGTGTGTTTAGGTAAGCTATGGCACAACGGAGTTGAATGTGTAGAAATGTCCTATTGTATGATATTCTTTTGCAGACGTATGCAGTGTCTGGGCCTTGGAGATCGCAAATCTGCATAATTCGCCTGGAGTATTCAGAACCATTGGAGCCATTTTGATATGCCATATTTTGCAGACCATAAGTCACACTGAATTGTAAGACAAAGTATAAAGGATTGAATGCTAGCTAGCTGTGCTTTTTTCATACATAAGGTGCATTCAATGAAGCAAAACTTTGATAAGTCAAACTGTATTCAACTTTTTCACAATAACTCCCAAGTGCTGGAGTCGGCACAGGGAGTTTAGTCTGTCATTACATATGAGGAAGTTTTTATCTGTCACACATGCCTAATCCACTAGACACGAATAACAAAAAAATTAGTTGTGTACATGTTTGATTTAGTGTGTGCCAATGTAGTCAAAAGCCTTGCGAATGTGCTTTAATATGATCTGTGGTGTGTGCTAGCTACTCTCGGAACCACATACGCTGCTCATTGCAATTGTTTGGTTATTGCATAACACAATTGTCTGTTTAAAAAACATGAACTAGCAATTAAATAAATAGCAGCATTTACCACATACAATTGGTTCTAGATGATAAAGCACAACCAGATTCATACATTAGGTGCATACAATATAAGGTGCACTTCTCATTTTTGAGAAAATTGTAGGATATTAAGTGTACCTTGTGGTTCGAAAAGTACAGTACTCTTGTTGTTTTTTGGTTCGTCCCATGTACCTGTATGGAGTAGGTTTTATAGAGCAGAAAATGAACTGCAGTCTGACATGGATTTGACTTTAAATTGATATTTGCTGTTTAGTTGCACAAAAAAATTCAAGACCACCTGCTTAAAATCTGCATTTTTGCAAGTCAAGAAATTTGTCTCATCTGTTTCATCACATTGCTTTTAATGTTTGAAAAGCATGGTTACATAGCTGATTTTTCTATCACAAGGTTTGAAAATGAGATTTTTAAAGATCTGGTTGTTTTAGAAACAAAAAGTAATCGAAATTTTTGCTGCTAAAAACATGGACAAAAATGGAGGGTTTGGGTTCAAGTTTAAGTTCCACATTTATTAGTTTTTTCATATGACTCAGTTGTTTAACAGAAACAATGCTGAGAGCAATCAAACAATAGGGAACCAATTGTCAGTGGAAATCAGAGTTACTGAAAACACAATGGCAAAATAACTGAATAGTTTAAACATGAATGTCAGTGTGTAACGTAGGATTGGTGAATGACCATGGCGGCCATCTCATCAATCAACTCGGTTTTTCACTTCTTGGGTAGTGTTAAAACATCAATTGTTGAAGAATCAAATGCAACAATAAACAAACACAGAACATGGTGGAGTGAATTTACAGATGAAGAGAGCGTGTTATGTCAGAGTGGGTCAGATTTACATCAGGAAATTTGATGTAAACAACAAAATGTTTGAACAAAGTGTTAAAGGAAAAAAATTGAGGTGTGAAAGCAACAACAAAAAAAAACTAAGGACCTTACAATGATGTCGAAAAAAATGGTATGTGCACAGCAAAGATTAAAGAGAAAAAAGTAAAAAAAAAAAAAGTAATATACATGAAAAACAGACAATATTACATTGGTCAAATTACCAAAATTGTGAGTGTCTATTTCTTGGTCAGTGAAATGTTTCTAAAATATACAATTGTGTATCTTTTTCATGTAGGAGTTTTTTCTTAAGTTCCCATTTGAAGGTAAAAGTGATGGAAATTCAATACAGTCTGGTTGTAAGGGAACATTTTACTGAAGAAAACTTGAGTCTAGGAAAAAACATGTTATAAGAAGTGGATAGTCTTGTGGGGTAAGGATGAATTGAACTGATTGGAATGAAATAATTGATCATCAAAATGATTTGAAAGCTGTTTGTTGTAATAAAAGTGAGTGAATATGCCTACTGATGAGGTATAAAATTTGGAAGGCATGATATGTTCAAGTGCTGGAGAGATTCTTCAGAGATGACTGCTTAGTTAGTCGTACCACTTTGATAGCTTTTTTTTTGAGCTTAATAAGAGGTAGAACAGTTGCATTTGAAGCACGTCCCCAATTGAGGATTAAGTAGGTAGGGTTGAATAATTAATGAGTGACAGACAACTTTCAATACAGATTGTGTTGTGTAATGTTAAAGTTTCAACTTGTTTACATGAGGTTTCCAGCTTGGCTTATTGTCCCAGGTGCTTCAGGTTATCTTTGGGAGAAATGCTATGGTTATTTATAACAACTGTGAATGAAGTGAGATTGTGTTTTGACAAGTTAATAAATAAAATTAGTTTTATTGTAGTTAAGGGAAGGTTTGTTGGCTCTACGCCAGTGGTCAATTTTACATAGTTCAAGATTAATAGTTGTCTGAAGAACATTAAAATAGGAGTTTGACATATGAAGATCAATATTGCTAGCAAATAAAGTGGCATGAACCGAGGAAACTTGAGTCACCTCATTAGCACCCTGGCTGCCGGCTACAATAAATTCATACCTTGAAATGGGCCTAAAATGAAGCAAAACTTGGTTGTCTTTCCAACTTCATGGATCCTCCTCCCATTGCGCTTGAGAGCTGTCCAAACCCTGAAAACATTTGGCAAGTCTTCTAGTCTGAAATCAAAAAAATTGTTAGGTTTTAGTTTTTTTGTGATTGACGTCATAAATGAGGTAGGTTTTTGGCCATTTTGGTTCATGTTGCCTGGCCTAGGGCCCGACTTGTAGACCAAAGTATTTCACTGAAGTTTTCATTGGAAACTAGGCTAGAATCCAAGTCTTTTGAGCCTTCGATCAACATTATTGCATTTTTGTTTGAAAGTTATCATCCAAAATAAACTAAATAATTTTTAAATTGTGGGATCGATCAATTATTTTCTTTACTTCAGATCATAACTTTTGAACCTGAAACCCCAGCAAGTCATCCAAATTAGCAGAAACTTGGACTTTAGCCTATTTTCCAATAGAAACTTTTAACAGTGAAATACCCCCATCTGGAAGTTTGGGCCCAGGGTCAGGTAAACTAATCCAAAATGGCCGAAAACCTACCTCAATTATGACATCACTCACAAAAAATCTATATGAAAATTTAAATGTACTTAATTTGGTGTGCTGCATTCTATTATGCAAAAAGTTTGAGAATAGTTGTGCAAAGCACCTCTTTCACCATAGTGATACAGTTTATCACGTAAAAATTCATGGTCACAGCAGTCGAAAATGCTTTAGATAGGTCTAGAAATAATTACCATGTTGGTAATTCATTGTCAAAATTTTTGAGTAGTTCATCATGAGTAGTTGTAATGGCTAATTCACTGGAGTCATTTTCTGTAAAAGCAGGGTTTTGTAATTCTTTAATTATTTTTGTAATTCTGCAATTAGATATAGCATATAGTGCTGGCGTTTCCAGATGAAGTGTGCATTTGAAAATAATTTTATACATGTATATCTGTATTTGAACAATTTCAACAAAGTTGTAAAATATTTTGATAAGCTTGCACTGTTATAATTGTTCAACAAATCAGCTTAGCCACTAAATTTCAGAATTTGTTGATCCAAGTTGCTTATATGTTGCAGAAGAGCAAAAATGAGTCACATGAAAAAGGTTACTCGAATTGAGGTGGTTTGCACAATATTAGCCTTTATAATTTTGGCTACTACCAAGTGGTGTAACTACTACCAAGTGGTGCTCTTCACCCATTGCACAAATTTTCCATGTTTGACTTACACAGGCAAAGAGGTGAGTGAAAACTTGATTCCATCATTTTTCATGGTCCTGAGCTCAAAAATGAAGCCCATCTTTGGCCTTGCATGTCATATGCTAATATTGGTTTTAAATTATGTGCAGCAATCCAGTGTAACTTTTGTTAAACAGTAATACCATAACAAATACAAAACTATCTAATTAACATGCTTACATCACAAGGCAAGCATCATAATAACTTCAAATATTGCAATAGTCAGAGTAGCTGTATTGATCGTTTTTACATAAAGTGTGATGGTCTTATGCAAAAACAAAGAAGTCTCATCTGAAAATGAACCATTACAAAAAAGCACATACAAGGAACTACCAACTACCAAAATATTTTGGGGGGGTATCTCACCCACATAGGAATTGTGGGTGTTGTTTTTACCTCTCCCAAAATAATAAAAAGCCTTATAAGTAATTAACCACTGCCTGTAGCTGAAAATGGGTTTCATTTTTTAATTCTGCACTATGAAAAATGGTGACTTTTTACCTTGAGTAGAAGCTAAAAATTGCAAATTTATTTCAGTGGTAAAGAGCGCCTGATAGTGGTGGCCAACAAAGGCAATATATTGAAAGCCACTGATTTTGATGATTATTTTCTTGTTGTGATTCATTTCTGCTCTTCTATAACTTACACTGGAATCATTAAATTCTGAAACGTAGTATTTATAGTTTTTTCAATAAATTTGTTGAATTATAATGAAATGCCTCTGACCCAAGTTGCGCAGAATTCTTCCATATTTTACGCTTCTTCATGGCACTAAAGCAATGTCTTCCAACAATGGTTTGAGTGTTGCAAAATATTGGCATCGGTTATTGGCATTGAAAAATAAGAACATCGGTATCGGCCCAGGAAAGCCATATTAGTCGAGCTCTACCTAAAATCCAATCAAACTTGGCTAGTAGGACTAGTAGCCTAGCACAACTAATCATTCAGAATAGATAGTGGTATTGATCTCATTGTCAAAACACAATGAATGGTGTTGCTACGAACATGGTGCTAAAAAGATATTTAGCTGGTCGAACATTCAGCAAATGTCAGCCATACAACAATGAGAGCTCTTCATCTTGATAATCAGCTACACGACTGCATTTATGGAGCGCTGTCTATCAAGATGGCGATGTTATAAATATACTTGCGAAATCACTGCAGAGAAGAATGATTGAAATACAATTGCTCTGATAATTTACATTGCAATGCAAAAGTGTATTACTTGAAATCAATATAGGACTTCTTGCGCAGCAGACAAGATTGTGAACTGCTCAATTCTCAAAAGGCTATTTTCAAAATAGAACGCTTAGGTGATATTTTGTATAGATACTGCGACCACACTTTCCGAGGCTGGCTGTTGCGCCCTTCAATATGAGAATTTCTTTGTAAAAAGATAGCTTTTCAGTTGAAACGAACTTGCATTACTTGGCGTGATGCTGAGGAAGGCACGAACTTAGTTAATTTTGTCATAACCTAGTAGGTCCAAACAGCAGATAAAATTCAAGCCGAGACTACAAAACGATCACGATTGGAGCCTGTGTCCTCTCACCATGAAGTGAAATATTGCAAAACAGCAGTGCGTGGCAGTGGTGCCACTCCTAGTGTTTTTCCACTGAATCTAGTGTTTTTTTTCATTTTGTGTAGTGTTGCAGTGCTTTTTTATACCTATCTAGTGTTTTTTTATGAGTGACAGTGACCTGAATGTAATTAATTAACCAATATTGTGTAATTGTAACTGTAATTGACACTTTTTGATTTTGTGCAAAGGTAATTCGCCAAAACTTTTACCTAAGTAAATCTTAAATTAAACGAAACAATATGATGTGTTTTGAGATAAACCACCACAAAGTCTCTTTGGTCATCTGTTAAAATTATCAGTGACCTGTGCAAACAAACATAAGCATTGCTGCTATCTCCCGTTTTGCTTGTCTCTTGTTTACAATGAATTATGCCTTGTCTATGTCTACATTGCAACACATTCTCTAGGCATTTTCACAGTGTGTAAGTTTGCTTTTGTAATCTGGTATTTTTTAATCTGGAAATCTACTTTTCCGTAAGAATAGAGTGGCAACACTAGTGAGTGGCAGTGCACGAGCTGCTGACAACTTAGCTTTCGTTGGAGCATGCACTACCAGAGTAGGAAATTCTGAAACACGTGCATTTGATGCAATATCAATTTAGAGTGTTCAAAAATGTGGATTGTTTTATGTCAGTGTGCAAGTGCTATTTAGACAAGGCAGGGACGTTGTTTCATAATAATACTATGCAATGTTGAAAAGAAAATACTGTTGCCTATTTCAAACCATAAACATTTGAGACCTGCAGTGACAGCATTGGATATTTTATCATATTTTATGCTGAGTTTCTGCGGTACAAAGGGGTCTGTCATGACAGCCAAACAGACTCTCTGGATGTGCCCCTGGAAGCCAGGGATGTTAAAATGAAGTTGGTGAGAAGTCAAAAATTGTTACATTGCGTTGTGTGAAGAGAGCTATTCAGAATGAAAGGACATAAGAAAAACTGAAGTGCAGGAAGACTGCAATCCATCAGGTCAAGATTTTTGCTTTCAGGACTTGAGCATGGATGGTAGGCTGAAGGTTACCAGTCAAAGAGATGATCACATGATAAAAAAGATGGTAGTGCGCTCACCCACCACTTTGAGCAAAAAGATTTGATCAGATTTGTTGCTCACAGGTGCAGATGTTAGTACATCTAACCTAAAATGTCATTTCAGTGATTAATTTGGTCATGGAGCCTGCAAACCTGCAAGAAAACCTAGGCTTGCACTTTCCATGAAAACTAAGAGAGATACCTTTGCAAAGCATCACCTTGATTGGGCCATTGGAAAGTGGAGGAAGGTGTTGCTGATGGATTGCACTCTTGACTGAACTTCAGTTTTTCAAATATTTGCCATTCTGAGTACTCCTCTTCATGCAATGTAATAATTTTGGTCTTGCATTTAGTACAAAACTTTCAAATAATTTTGAACACTCTTGTTTCCATGACAACCAGATTGGCAAAAAGTTTACTCTGAAAGGTTATTGCCTATGGAAAGAAATCTTTTCTCAGCACAGAATCAGACACTAAGATCTTACAGAGTATATATATTTCACATACAGAGTAGGCATCATCACCTCTTATTCAAATAGAATCAAAAGTTTTTTTAAAGGTTATAATAGAAAAATCAATTGTTCAGCGATGTTGTTCCAACATGAAAGCAATGTGATGAAACAATTGAGACAATTTTCCAATCTTTTAAAGTGCGACTTTATGTCTTACAGTGCAACTGTATGTACATGCACAGTGAAGAGAAGTAGTAAATCATGCAGATTTAGTGATTCTTAGTGCTTCAATTCTAATGCTTTTTTGTAATATTCCAAACAGAAGAAAATTATGAACAGCAGTCAGCCCATTGGGCAAATCTCCTGGTACTGAAGGTCATAACAAGAAATAATTCAAATATAAACAATTTCAACTAAATTGTTACGAAAACAAACTAGTCAAACCTGTTAGAGTGTTTTTTGGAAGAAGTCGTAACTCTGTGCATCTTCAGTCAAAATGACAACAATTTATTTGGATTGCATCACTTTGCTGTAAGAAAATTATGCTTTTGCCTCGAGCAATTTTAAAACTATAAGAGAGCAAGAAAATGACCGCACCAGTATGAATTGTTTAACACAGATATTTTTAACATTGATCACATTACCTAATACAGTTAATTTAAACTAACAAAAATGTGCTATACGTCCTAGACTTCAACATGCAATTATGCATTGATGTTTTTAGTATGTTTTGTTGCATATGAAAACTTGATTTAAACAATACTTTGCTACGTATTTTGGTGGTTATGTAACATATTAAGGAGTTAGAAATTCTGAAACGGTTTTACCTCCAACTCCACAACCCTGCATGAAATAGTACAAATGCTTTCACACCACATTTTCACGTTTCTTCATCACTGGTGCATTTTTCCTAAAGGTGCTTGGTAATATACTACTTTTTGTTAAAACAGCAAACAGAAAAAATATATTTGTGGCTATGCTGTTGACAACAGAAACTACAAGATCTCCATGTATCGTTTACCAAAGACTCAATGGAGTTGCCAGTATGAACACAGATAATTCTCCTTCAAATCTCATTCTCTTAAATGTTTTTTTTTCTGTTTTGACATTGCTTTAATTCGTTTTAATATATTGCACATGCTTTGATTGATGCTTTGGATTTGATGATTCTAAAACAAACATTTTTTGAAATTCAGGCAGTAGTTGCCCATTTGACCCTAGTGCATGTACCAATGTGTGTCCATTTGGATATGAAACATCCAGCAAGACGCTGTACTGCTCAGTTAGCTGCAAGTGTGCTACCCGAGGTTTGCATTCTGGTGATTTGTTTTTCACTGAAAAGGACATTCCTGATTTAATGCAGGTGTGTGTATATTAATTTTTGTTATTCCTATGATTCCATGACTTTATGTCAAATGCTCTCTATTTTTATATTCTTATCATCTCTGTGCTTTTCTTCAACATAGAATTTTGAAGATTCAACAAAGTATCATTTTGCAGTCAGAACCAAATTGAAGCCAGGTTTTTGTGTCATGTTTGTCATTTTGTTTGAGGTTACTTGTTTCCACTTTTTTCAATGACACAACTGTGGAGGCTTAGCTTGATGTTTTTTGGGGGGCAAGAGGTGTATTGCCAAATACTGTTTTGTAGGAACACATTATGAACTAGTTGACATGTGCGATTAATCTGTGTTTTCACACAGAGTGTTGTCAAATGTATGTCTTTTTGTTTTTTTTTAAATTTTACATTGCTTGTATATAATTTTTTAATTTTCTGTTCCATGTATTACCACATTGCTGCAATAATGGGTTGCCTATATCAAGTGATTTATTTGACAAAAGTCTGAAAGAACTTCTTCTGCAAAAAAAATTCTACTTGCCACTAGTTTTCTACCATTTTTACCCCCATGTTTTACCGATGTGTTGAAACTAACACCGAAGAATTTAGACCCTCATTACAAGCAACCAGTCCCAAATTTACTAAGTTGTACATGTATCTATCCACACGGCTATGTTATTATGTTAGTTGATTTGATGTAAAATGCAATGCAGTGCAGTACTTCAAATGATTGAAGATATATGACCATCTCTGACAGCTGAACAACTAGTTGATATCTAGTAAGATGTTTTGAGACAGAAGTAGCTATTTACATAATTGTAATGTAATCGTGAAGATAGTCTTGGCTCAACGTTGTCACAGAGATTCTCAACATTCAAGTATGTACTTTACACGATGGGTGTAAGCAAGGAATCTATCAGCAAATTTTTAATAGGAAATCGATTTCACGTAAAATTACGCATCCTCAGTCCTGAAAATTGCAAGCAAAGCTTACAGGTGAAAAGTTGAAAGGCTGAAGTAACAGCAGAGAAAAAACAAACTCAAAACTGCAATCGAAATTTCGTAATACAAGTTCATAAATCATAACAACTTAACTAACTGACTGACGTTAAGAATACTAGTGGCGACAAAAACTGACTCATGAAATAAGCGTTTACTCAAAATTCTTAAAAGACGTTTG
>Ga0210059_1006404_pt1 | contig 18890 bp, 9 predicted proteins | sample Ectturendosymbi2_FD_188042 | JGI IMG/M metagenome (GOLD analysis project Ga0210059, IMG submission 188042) | Ecteinascidia turbinata endosymbiont from Florida, USA - Sample 2 (SPAdes) (version 2) | ecosystem: Host-associated > Tunicates > Ascidians > Unclassified | place: Key West, Florida... | reverse complement strand
GCAAACGACCTAGTTGAAGATCGGGGTGTCGTAATCACTAGAGCAGTCTTTTCACTGCGATTTGTTGAGAGTAAGCCTCAAGATCTATCGATTTGTCCCCCTGGAGCGCGGGCGCAAAAACTGGAATGTAAACTTTTTTACCGATTTCATCCTTTTCACTTTACCGCCCGAACTAACTTTGAGTTGGTACGCCAGACTTTTTCCGCTGCACGTTACGGTCTGTTGCAAACCACGTGATCGCCTGAGACAGAGACCACGCGAAACGCGAAGAGTATTTTTTGTCAGTCAGAAGTGCCGAAATCGCCGTTGCGATCTGGGTTCGTTGAGCAGTGCTGTAGCTGTGTTTAGTGGAGGAATTGCAATTGTGCTAAATTTTGGTAATCTTCAATTTATGTAATTTTGTGTTTTGATCTTAGCAACAGTGCGTAATTTTTTCTTTTTGTTTCATATGTCGACTTTTGCGCAGGACTGAAGATGTGTAACACACGAAACTAGTTTGCTTACGCAATAAATTGCGATAGATTCGCTTGGTGTGGGTCACTGTTGTGGCTTTACAAATAATGCTCTCTCAGGTGTTCTAACATGCACGTATTTGCATTAACACAAATGCGAAGATGCACTGAAAAGCCCTTGGTTCAAAAAAATAATATGACTTCTAGCACGAAATTCACCTGTGACTTTTTTAAAACAGCTAAAAACGTCTGATTTTTTGTCTTTTGCACTCATCATAAGCAGTGATGGATGGCAAAGTAAAGCACAATTTAACTTCCAAAGCTTAGAAGGAAATAAGACCGGTTACCATGCTGAAAACATATAATTTTTTTCCACAGATGAAAACTTCACACATTTTATTACATTGCTTTTTATACCCTTCTCATGAGTCATAATGTACTGCTATGCAAAGCAATGCTAGCTCGCTACCAATTGGTCATAACTTTCAAGTTATACTACTGCAAGTAACCGTAATGTTTCCGCATGCATTTTGCCAGTAATCCAGTAAACCTTGCTAGTAAACCTAATGGTTTTTAATAAACATTCCTTCTTTACAATGCGGTGCATTTCACGCCTAAATATGCAGTGGTGTCATATCGTAAACATACTTTCTGCTGACAGCATGATTACACACAGTGGCGTACACAGAAAATTTTCATGGTTGGCGTTACATTCAGTGCCGTATGGTGGTTATTTGTATTTGGTGAGCGCTGTTTGTGACGTCACAATTTGACGTCATATTCCTGTTTCCAAACCAACGTTTTGGCGAAGTTCGTTGACATAATATGAATATTATTCTACACGCACTCCACTTAATTCTTGTGTCATTGAACTGAATAAAACTATCAGCGCTCCACGATAGGATATCGGAGGAACATACACTCAACGCTACAACACAGCAGTTCATGACAGCAAAAATATCAGGAGGGGCGTTAAAACAATCAAGCAAAACGTCCTCACACTTAAAAGCACTAGTGTTTCTGTATGCTTTCGAGGAATCAGTCGACTGCCATCTGCTTTCGTCTTTTTGCGATGAATCAAACTTGCACATATCTCTATTCAAGTATGTACTTTCCACGATGGGTGTAAGCAAGGAATCGATCAGCAAATTTTTAATAGGAAATCGATTTTACGTAAAATTACGCATCCTCAGTCCTTATTCAAATAGAAAGGACTGAGGATGCGTAATTTTACGTGAAATCGATTTCCTATTAAAAATTTGCTGATCGATTCCTTGCTTACACCCATCGTGGAAAGTACATACTCAAAACGTACTCATGTCATCACTGCGTCAAAGCAATTTACAACTGCAAAATGAGACTCCGCTGATGTCTTATCGAATACGAGCAGTGGAGCACAGAAAGTGTGTGGCTGGTCTGGCTGACGCACACCCCAGTTTGCAAGATCGAATCTTGCCAAACTACACAAGAATTGAGAATGCGCATGAAGTACGCAAGAAAACTTTCGATTTTTTGTTATGTATAGAAGTCCAGCAAAGTTTTAGTTTTCCTTTTTCCCTGCTGAGACATTATCAAATGCCTGAATGCTTCTGTGTTAACAACTGCTGTTTTTGAGCTAGTGCAATGGTTCTGCCCTGCTACAGAAACTGGTAATGTAGCCAATGCGGTCAACACTTGTGCTGCTCAGCCATTGCAGACAAAATAAAAACAATTGTTTCGGATAAAGTGGACTATCGCGGATCACAATCTTAAATATGCGTAGTGGAAGAAAGGTCTGCAGAAAGTGGTGAGATGGTTTCTGGATGCAGACGATAACCCAGATTCCCACCAAAACCTAATTATTACTTTTTGGCCCATTTAGAATGTTCCTTGAAATTTGCATGCGAATTCATTTCGTGGTATTTGCATTTAGTCGACAAATTAACAAGCAAAATGTATGTGAAAACAATTAGGCTCCTTTGTGCAGTTAATACAGTTTTCGTAAAATATCAAGCTCAAAGGGGATTTAACCCCAAACCTGCAGCTCTTAGAATAGTGTTTGAGAATCACTGTTCAACAAGTAACACCATGTCTGCCAGCTACTATGTCACAACCTTAACTATAATTAAAGTAAGGAACCATCAAAGGCTTGCAGATGCATTGTTGCAGTCTGGTGTAGTAACTCATAATAGTCGCCTTTGGTATGCTATAAATAGCACTGTTTTAGGTAAATCGAGTGTATTTGGCGAAACCGTTAGTATCCAAGAAGGGACGCGGAGCTACCTTTCAAATAATCATATCTCCAGCTCCGGTCCTAATTTTGAACTGAGCTTCGGATCCTGCTCCTTCTGATTTTTAATTTGAGCTCCGGCTCCTGCTCCAGGCAAAATGCCCAGCTCCGGTGCCCTGGCTCCGGCTCCGCAGCCCTCCACGCACTAACATTTTTTGCGAAAAGTTAACGAGTCAGATCTGTGCAAAATCCCTTAATACAAAGAAAAGATATACCAATGCAACATCATAATCGAAGTTTTCGTGTTTTTTCGTATGGTCGAACGTATAATTTTCATGCACGATGATTGTTTCTGGCTGAAACACCTTCGCTTTTGATGAAAATTCCGATGGGTTTAATCTTAGATTGCTCACACCTACAAAAACAATTGAGAAGCAAGGAGTTGAAAAGTCAAACACAATTGAATGACTGCAAACTTCACCGAAAAAAGAAAAATCTCTAGCTGTGATTTCACTGCTAAACAAGTAACGTGTTGATAAAAGGTCTACTACAGCCATGAAATGGATAAATTTTATTCGCATTTAACTAAAACCGTGGAGCAGTCATAACTTTATGCAGAATATTCTGTGGTACAGTCACAAAATAATTTCAGTTATGGAGAAACCTGGTTAAATCGGAGTAGAATAATCTGCAACAATTGAACAATTCTTTGTCCTGTGCTCATGTCGAGAGATACGCCATTATTTCGTTGGACAGTTGTGAAAACATCTTGCATATACTCTCTCGACATCTCTGCTCCTAGGGATTTTCTTTCACATACATGAATTAAAAAACTGAATATAACTCACCTAATACAACGGAGTATTTTGTGAACCAATTTCCAACTTTTTTATCTTTCCTAAAAATGTGGCTCGCTGTTAAAACCCACTTTCGACTTATCACAGATCCTCCTGCTTGAATTATGTCGTGAAGCTACGAACAGAGAAGAATGAACGTGAAGAACACAAACAGATTATGAAGCTTGCCTACGTATTCAGTAGAAGATATATTCTTACTCAAGTATCAAAATATCACGTTGTAAATACTTCAATCAAAATTGCAACTTCCACAATATGAATACGCAAATGGCAAGAAAACGAAAAAAATAAAAAGACTCAACAATAAATTTTCTTGTGATGAAAAAAACAAAATGTTTTACATTCAGGTAACTGTTACATTGAACTCCTTGCAGGAGCCAAAGCAATTGTTTGCAACATTTATACCGTTAACTAGTTATTATGGTCAATCACCAAAATTAAACTCGAATAATAAAGATGCAGCAAAACAAAAATGTTTCGAATGATTTTTATAGCGCATTAACTTCCAACAACAGTGTTAAATTTTTCGTGAAACAAGACACAAGGCGTGTGTTCTCACATGCATTCTCATCAAAACTCTTGAAACTGGGCCAAATGTGGCTTTTAGGGATTAAACGTTTATGATCGCAATTATAATTTAGGGATTTCACCAATACAGCAAACTTAACATCAGGGTCGTAACCAGCTTGGAACACCAGGAGGGCGAAGAGTTTTCTGAGGGGAGCCCAACATTTTTAAACTTAGTCCAATGGTTTCAAGTTATGTCCAACACATTTTTTCCAGGGGGAGATGTGCCCCTCTGCGCCCCCATTAGTTACAGGCCTGCTCAACATTCTTGGCTATAGTTCTTAGGGAGCTGCTTGAAGCATCAAAACTTATCAGAAGAGTTTCTTACACAAATTATGTTAAAATCAGGACTTCTGTGTTAGCCACAGATTTGCACATGAACATGTTTGTGGAGACAATGGCGGTTTTGCACAAAAACACACTTTTGCACACCGACACGGCTTTGCACACAAAGAAGGTGATCTGTCCTCTAACGAAAAAAGGAAGACTGCGTTTTAAATAATTAATCAGACCCACGAAAACATTCTAATTAAGCGAGTTCATTTCAACATGTTGCCAAAGGGTTAAAATGCAATCTCAGCAACGCGAAAGAGAAGCACACACGAACGCTGTCTTCTTCCCTAGAAATACATTTGCTCTTTGCTGTGGTGATAACCACGGATTTTGTTCTTTGCAAAATGGCTAGGTTTCTGAGCATGACCATGTTGTTGTTCGAAAACACGTTTATGCAATCAACTTTGTGTATAAGCCTCGTTTGTGAAGAATCCATACAACAAATCCACAATTTACTTGCCGAGAAACCGGGACCCGAATCGGGTCCCTAAAATGCCTTAAAAGACCCTGAAGCATACTATATTTGAGCATGTGAGAGTACTGTAATGTTATAATGGTTCACAAACTTGTCAATATATACAGGCCTACAAAGCTTTAAGAGCTCAATATATACAGGCCTACAAAGCTTTAAGTGCTGAAACACTGTGCAATATGTATTTTTATGGGCTTCGAGGGCGCCAAACTCAAGGGCCGCCCCAGGCAGCGCACACTCTAGCTACGCCACTGAAGTAAATCCAGTTGTTTCTATGAAACGTGAAGGAATAAAACGTGAACAACCAAATAAAATAGTTGTGCAAGACATAAGCATATGGGATGGGGATGCAGGGGATGCGATCCCATTCCCAACACTGTAAAATTTGTCATTATTCGGGCAAACATTTTCAACATTTGGGCAAATTATGCAGCTACATTCACATATAATTGTGGTGGTGTTATTTTCCCAACTAAGGCAAAATAATGGCCAAATCAACGGCAAAATGATGGCCAAAATGGCAAAATAACCAAAGACTCTTTTGCCATTCTTTTTTGCCCCTGATGGCAAAATAGACATTGCCCGTGAGTGAACTGGAATCATGTTGTAATTCCAACAGCCTTCATCAAATTTAGGCCAACTAAAAAAATTCATTCAAGTTTTGGGTGAAATTAAAATCATTTGAGTAAATTATAAGCATTTGGGTGTGGTCCAACAGCTTCTATTAAATCAGGGCAAATGAGAAAAGTTTCATTCAAGTTTGGGTGAAAATAAAAACATTTAAATAAATTGGAAACACTTGAATGAAGACCATCAGTCAAATCAAATTTTGCAATTTGCAACAGCTTCGTTCAATTGTGGGCACTGGAAACCGTCTTGTTCAAAGCTGAGCTATAGGGAATAGTTCCATTGAAATTTTAGCACATTTAGAAATGTCGTGTTGAATTATAAGAGTTTTATCCAAATTTGGATAAAATCAAAATCATTTGGGTATATTTTAACAATCTTAATGAAAGTTGAGCAAATTGAGACAACTTTATTCAAATTTGGGTGAAGTTAGAATACGTTTCCATAATTTGAAAAAATTTGGGCAAAATTCCAACAGACTAAATCAACTCTGGCCGAATGGCAATAGCTCCATTCAAATTGCGCCAAGTGGAACATCTTCGTTGAATTTTGGGTAACACCAAACAGCTTCATTCCAACTTGGGTGATGTACAACTTCTTCATTTAAATTTTCATACATTTAGAAACATTTGGGCAAATTCGAAAAGCGTCAATCATATTTGGTAATTGAAAGAGCTTCATTCAAACTTGGGTACAATTAGAACCATCTGGGCAAATTAGAAAAGTTTCATTCAGATTTACATGTATTGTAAATATTTGTACAAATTAAAACAGCCCAAATCAAATTTGGGACAATTTAAACAACCTCATTCAAATTTGGGTAGAGTTAGAAAGATTTCAAATGAGGAATATGTAGTGGCAACCCGCTATTCCAACCAACCCTAATTTTTGTAAACCTCAAATTGTTGATGCTGTAAAGTGTACAACTAAAATACAGCTATAGTTGCAAAATGTTTTGTGGTAGTAATGTGGCGTAGCTGTGATATGATTCTGTGAAGTTTTCGTGTTTCAAACGTGCTTGATGTTGTGAGATTTGAAAGTGTGAATCTGTTTCCATGAAGTATTCATGAACAGAATTAGCTACGTAACTGCAGCTGTTATATGTTGTGTGGTGGTAATGTAACTGTGATTTCATACTCTTTAGGTTTTCATTTGCCGTTTGTTTCATGCAATGAATTTCATATGTTGCATCATGCCAAATTTTAATGTTTCAATTTAATGCTGTATAGTGAAGTTTTCGTGACCAGTAGCAACTCTACTATTTATTGCGCTGCATAATTCACTAATGCTAATGCAGTCCAGTGAAGCAGTGCTATTTTTATAAAATATTCTTGTTGAGGTTAGAAGACATTTGTCATTAGAAATATGCATTTGCACACATTCCCTGGTAGTTGATCATATAGGCTGCCGTATTTGCCTATATCAGTCCCATATTGCTATTTCGTAGCACGCTGTGTTCAGTGCATATTTAACTGTCTAAACTGGAGTAGGTTTTTGTTTTTCATAATGTGACTTCAGAAGCTGCAAACGTTAGTAACTTGTAGCATTTCAAGTACAACACATTGCAGTGAAGATTGCCTAATGTGGAAGGGTAAGCCATTGCTATGTATTAAATTGCCTCCTTTCCCTCTCCTTAGCCTACTTGAGACTTGACCTATTTGCAGCAATGTAATATTTTAGATCGTAACCTATCTGATATTTTACTCCTTTTCCAGATTGGTTGCGATTGTGGCTAACACAACTGCACACATCTATGCTAGATAAGAACGGATCTTAGCTATTTGGATGATCGCGTTGGAAGAATAAGTTTAGAACGTATATAAAAACGTGAAAATGAAGATGCTGAACAACACCTTCCACACGTAGTGAAGTAAACAGCAATGTTTGTCGATTTTATTGTAATTAGCAAACATTTTTCAACACAGTAAATATTACCGTTGTTCACATGTAGCCATGCAAAATATTGATTTCTAGCTGAGGGCGTGCGGTGTTGAACCCCGGTAATTGGTAATTAGGCATATAGACACCTTGATTTGTTTACAGTGGTACCTTTCAGTCTCAACTAAGACTTGCTGTTTATACGTTATTTGGGAAAAACAAGATGAAATTTTGGCAAAATATCTTTGCATCCCCAAAAGTATGCACTCCTGTGCGCTGTACATCTATAGTGCAAGGTAATTAGTATTTTATGTGTCCACGATAGCCCCTCAACAGCGCTTCAATAAATTAAGGCATATTTTCTACTAACGTCTTGCAATACACGTAAGTGGTTTCCTTTGTCCATAATTCTTTTATAGCGGTCAAAAGTGATTATTTTGTTGGCGGTTTGCCCGGTACCTTTTTCTTTACCAGCGTCTACAACTTTTCAATAGGATTTGGTCAATTTCCTGATCTGTCCAACAATCAAATGTTTTTCTCCCTCAAGAAATTCTTAACAACCATACTTTTGTCACAAGGGGCCCAATCATGCATGAAAATGTTGCATTGATGAACAGACATACGCAATTGTAACTTTTCCTTTAAAATTTTGATATATATTTTGCTGCATGTGGACAACCGTAGTACCGACAATTGACACATCCCCAAAACATCTGTCCTAGGAGGTATTTCACTGCACGTATAGTGTAGTAGCAGGGAAAACTTAAAGTCAGCAGGGAAACTTAAAGTCAACAAAGTCAAAAATTTTCTCCGTTTTTGAAAGTTTGTGGAACGTCCACAAACCAAATTCACACTGGTACCACGAGCGACGCAAAATTTTTAGCTCAACAAAAGTCAAAATGTTTCGTTAAGCCGAATATCTTGCAGCATACTGCATTTTATCTCTTTATCGATATTTTATTAAAGCTACAACAACCGATAATGATATGCTTTCACATATTCAGTTGGAATTCTGAAATGATGGGTTCTTGCGAATTCCGACCATTGTTTTGCCCCCTACTGCACGATTGAATATTAAGTAGACTACGCGTGGTAAGGCAAGAAACGTGGTCTTACAGTACTTGATCTGGCAAATGCTCAATCCAAATGTGCATACAGAAACTTTGAAGGCAGTGCTGTGAAGTACCACTTGATGTTTGCAGTACAACAATGCAGAACCTTCTCAGTGACCTCAGGACATTATTTACTCTGTATATTTCTCTTGTGCTTTTGGATTGATTTTCATCCATGTCTTTTTACCTCTGGTTTTGTTTGGTCTTTCAACAGAATAAACATTTTCATCTTATCGCTTTGACTGCTGATATATGCTTTATATTCCGCATTTCAGTTGCAAACCCAGGAAATTAATAAGTCAAAATGAAGCCAAATTTTAAATTTATAAAGTCAAAATTTTAAATATTTAAGTCATAAAATTAATTGTCCTTGTGATGACTCGCCGATTATCTTTGCGTCATGATCATCCCCAGCGTTTACTGCGCTCTCAAGGGAGTAATTTTGAAATGATTTAATTAATCCATTCAATGGCCATTCCGGCAATACACGATTCTGAATGAGGGGCAGAAATTGATATGGCCGTGGATTTGCTTGTAAAGCTATTTTCAAGAAGGTCCTTTCCAGAAAAGCTGGACATTGTTCGAAAGGGTCAGTAACCCCGAAGCCTGCAAGCCTATCACAACTAAAAAAAGGATTCGTAGAGCATTTTCAAAATTGCAACTACGAGCGATATCCTTGTCTCGCAGGTTTTGAGAAGTACTGTAAACTCTATTGCATGGAATGCTTGTTGTCAGGACTTTTCGTCAGTAAAATGCATTTTAACACTAGAAGCCGGGCGCGGTCATTTTTGACCGTTTTTGAAGTTTAGCGTATCGTATTTTCGTGTTGCTATTTGCTTCGTGATACACCTTCACTTTTCCTAACGTATAATAAAGTTTTCGCAGCTATTGGATTTTTTTATTTAGCGTTTTGGAAAAAGAGTATTTCACACATCTACGAAGAAGCCCTGAACGGTCAAAAATGACTTGCGCGCGATCAGCAGATTATGTTTCTTCAAAAAGGTGGTTATAAGCTTTAGTTAAATTTCCTTCGTAACTATGAACGCAGTTACGCAACAATGGAGTAACAATTGATTGGTTTTCTTCTGAGAACCAGAAGCTAGACTGATATTTAGTAGTCTTATTGGTTTGTATCGTTTGTTAGCGGTGTCAAATAGTTGCTGATAGTTGGTTATTGTAATATCTCTTTTAGTAGCCTTATCACTGTAAGGGTTATATTGTCATAAATGACAGCTACTTCACCATGTTCTGAAACTAGCAGAAGATCTCAAGCAGAAAAGAAACACAATTGTAGGAACTGTATGAAATCAACAACAACAGGGGCCAGACACAGAGCTGGTACTGTACTGAAAGGCAAGCCACTGCATCCTCTGAAATTTTTTCTTATAACCTGCAAAACTAAATAAAAATGATTGTGTGTATCTTGATCTCAATGCACAAAAGCGCAAAAATTATAAATGCCAAAAAAATTCTTCCACAAATGGTAGAGTACTAAACTAATCTGGTTAGCGTGCGTGGATGCACTGGACCAGATGACTAGATGCCATACTAATAAAAGTGCAACGAGGCGTTGGCCAAATGCTGTGTTTTCAGCATAATCGACTGTAGTGCATAAATGCTTACATCATGTACTGTCTAGCAATGAAATTGAAACTTTCAGGGAGACAGTCTTTACTTGAACTTATGAAAGAGCTTTGCAAGTCAAAAGATGTAGTGGGCTGTGTAACGTCCTACCCACGTTAGTGGCCTAAGACATCAAGCACTGCATTGACTGCAATCAGTGTCGAATCACACCTAAGCTGGGAAAAGGAAAAACAACCAGTTTGTGTCTTGCAAAAATAAATCTAGCTTCTGCCAAAACTGCAAGAAGTTCTGCTGTGGAAAACACGTATTCGGTAAAGCAACTATTGCGACATGCAAAAATTGTGCTGACTGAGTTCTAATAAAATGTTTTGATAATATTTTTCGTTTTCTGTGTAGGCTACTTCTTCACCTAGCTGTTTTTTTCACTCTTACAAAAATATGCAAGTATGATTCACTGGCTTGTTTCAATGCAACATTTGAAGTAATTTGAAAGAAAATGTTCATCATCAGTTTTGCAAAAGAAAGGTAAAAAATGACCACATTCGTCCTTATAGGCAGATAATTTTTTCAGGGTTTCTAGAGTTAAAATAATTATCTTATTTCATTAGGTCAGTGTTGTTGCTTTTTACTCGTGCTGTGTGAAGAAATGGCTACAGTGGGAATACTTGTGGGATGTGGGTTTGTTACTCGATTGGCATTTATTCTTGATGCGTGTGTTACCTGCTACGCATTGAGTCATTATATGACTTCTGGATGATATTAGCTGTGAAAGTGTGAATAAGATGTGGATAAGATAAGGCGCAACCCATTGAACCACTAGGTGTGCAATGCTTGGATCTACACTGTTGTTTACATCATTCCTGCTTGGCTGTCGTTCAGTAATACTGCCTTGAAACAAATGGTCAATGAGAAGTGTCCACCAGCTGCTGTCGTATGGCGACCAGTTACATCCTGATCGTTCTGACAGATGTGGATCTTACCACTTCCGTGCGGTTCCAAGGCTGGTCAAAGGAAAGTGGGTACACTGCACCTCGTGCAAAGCTGTGAAGTTGACGAGCCCCCAATCCAACAAATTGATGAAAAGATGAAAAAACAAGGATTCAGTATTTGTAGAGTAAGTTAATCAATTAAAATAAATCTTTATGAAAACACAACACAAGCGTTTAGGGCAAAATTACAACAGAGACATTTGATGAACTCCTACGTGATTTCAATGTCTGTTTGAGTTGGTCTATTTCGAGGCTGCCCAACCCGCGCCCCCCGAGGTCGTTTCAAGTGGCACGCGATGTAATAAGTTCGTAAGCAGACTTTTTAAATTTTTAGTATTTTTTATAGGCTCAAGTATATTTACTATCAAAACACACCAAAATTATGCCTGTTGTTTCTATTATGGGCCTACCACCCATAAACTTGTATAACAAACGCTTCGAAAATATCAATATTTTAGATTTGATTTACATCCATACAAGCTGGCAACAATGCGTGCAACTATAGGACTCATTATCACCTCGTATTATCGCATAAAACTTGTCAAAATCAAGGGATTTGTTACGTCACAATAGCTTATTGTTACGTCACAAAAACATTTGTGGCCCGCAATAAATTTGCTCATGTGAAAGTGGCCCGCAACACTAAAAAGGTTGGGCAGGCCTGGTCTATGTTCTGAAGGAGTGACAAATGCACTACGTTTCCTAGGTATGATATGTGGCTGTAAAAGAATTTCCAACACGTATGACTCTCGCTGAAAATCCATCTTATATTGACTAGCAACAATACAACAGAGAAAATAAACTGGTTTTATTCTGTAACATTGTTGAGGTGCTTGATGTTCTGCTATGACTGTGGCCCCACCTCACACAGTACTTGGTACACTGATGAAGCAATGGAACAGCAACATTTGAGATATACCTTAACGCACACCAAAGAATACCGATACACTTTTTCTATACTGACTGAAGCAACAGCTTTAGTCAATTAGTTTCCACTAGATTATTACTGTGACATGAGTGAAGGAACATATTTGTCACTTCTGGAAAATCCAGATGTTTGACTGGGCAACCACGATGGGTCCCTAGGGGCCCTTTTAAAAACCTCCGATATAAACGGAACAGAACCGATTGCATAACATACTGTAACACCATATTTTTGGAATTGCAACGATACGTCAAAATCGTTGGTGATCATTCCAAATATTGAGCCGCAACAGGTTTTGACCCAAAAACTGTACCGCTGAGCAATAATCATCTGCTTGGGTGTGCGTTAGTTATGGGTAGCCGGAAAAGTTTCGTTTTAGCTGGGTTACGTTTTGTTGGTCACTCCTAGTTCCTTGCGGATCTGAACATTATTGCGATGCAGTACATACCGGTTGCGACTCAGCATTCATTCGCAACTGTGTTGATAATTCAAGATAATTTATTTAACTCCATCGCAGCTCCTAATTGAAGCGCAGTTTGCCAATCGAGTTGAAACCTTCGGAAGAACATCATGTGCTGATGTTTGTTGGACTGAAATGTCTGGTTCAATCTTTTTGTGTTCTGGTATTTTTCAATTCAAATTGAGCAAAAGTAATCATTGTTTGGGCCAATTAACTTACAGTACAATGGAATCAACCCTGAGTGTTTCAGTGCCTCCTCAATGAAACGCAATGTAAAAAGTGCTTTTGAAGATTGACCATACACCTCGCTTGTGACGAACAATTGCATATGAAAATAAGCACTGTGAACGTCACTGCAAAAGGAATAAAATCGTTTGGCCTGGTTTCTCTAAAAATAACATTAGTCCTGACCTAGTCCGGTCTTAATCCGGCCCATGATCATCTCTGTTTCGTAGAAGGCCCACGATGTTTGTAAACACTCATGCTGCATGTAGACAAAATCAGTTTTACTTAAAATAAAAGTTAGAATGAGTGCTCTTTGGGCGAATTACGCAATCTATGAATATCAAAATGACCGATTCTTTGCTAGGGAAGGTTTTGTTCAGTGGATAATGCAGTTCAAAATGCCATATTTCATTATGAAATCCCACTCTGCCATTTCTCCCATTAACTGTTATTCATAATACCAGGGAAAAAAAGGTTTATCGCACATTAAGGTTAGAAACCCAACAGCATACTAGGCTGGCTTTCATCAAAATTCACATTCCCGAGAAAACTTATTTTCCGTATGGTTTCTCTTTAAACAAAAAAACAGTGCTTTAGTTAATTTTTGCATTGCAGCCACAACAATATGACTTAGTAGAAAGATTGAATAGCGAACGAAGTTGTAATTAACATTTCTAAAAAATCTCAAAATAGACTTTTGTAACTACCTGCATAGCACAACTTTGCGAAAAGTAAAACACGCAATGACACGAGATTGTATGTATAAAAGAAATTGTGTTTTCACCTACGTTTGTATAGGTTTTAAAACTCCATACAATCGCAGCTTGCCAAGGCCACGCCCCTTCGTTTGCTTTTGATCCTCCAATTACTTTCGCGAAATGATTTCTTGGCAAAGATTTTAGATTTCTTATATCTCCCGCTTGACCACATTGACTCAAATCTGATGAAAGAAGACACAATTTTAAACATAATCACTTATTTCGTTTATGACTACATCAAAAGGTGAACGTGCTATAACAATGACACACCTTACAAAGATGCTAATTTTCGGACAGCTGCATCAATGATAAAAACTTGGAAATACAAAAACAATAAATATGTCCTGATAACCATGGAACGCGGTAATGCAGCTGTTGGGCATAACTCGTTCACAATGTTCCATGCCACGTTAACCATTAGGCTGCTAACGCTCTAGCCTTAGGCCCTAGAAAAATTGGCCCTCAATTTTTATTGATTTATAGTTTTTGCTACAATGAACTACCGAAAAAATACACATTGCAATTCACTTTGACATTGAGTTACATTTTAATACATGTTTTTTTATGTTATGCTTACACTCTTTCGCAGTAAATAATTTCATTTTTGATCTACGTATTTCTATTACTTTTTTGTAGCTTAGATTGCAAACTTATAGGCTCTTCTCTAGTAAACAACCTTAGGCCTACCGTATCCTTAATCCGGCCCTGACAATGTTACTTGTCAAAAAAAAACAACGAGACTTGCCTGATAAGGTGGTATCAGTTTGTGGTAAATATGGTAGAGCTGTTAAGTTGGTGTCTTTGATGATATACAAATGTTTTGAAGATGAAGGAAGGTATTCTGTTGCAGCAAAATTGTGTTCTAAACTCTTCTTGCAGTTGGTACAAGATAAGAAGACGTAAAACTGAAATTGATCAGAAATACTTTGTTTTTTCCTGACAGGAAACATGGACTTATGATAAGTTGAGGCAGAATTCAAACTGCCTTCAAAACGAAAAAATCAACCAATCCGAAAAACATGTTTATGGCCTATGTCAGTGGTTTTTAACCGGAGGGCGCCCCACACCAGGGGGACGTCAATAAATTCCCAGAGGAGCGCGAGCCAGTACACGTCCTACATCATGGTAAGTTTGATTATTATATTTACTGATAAGATAAATTCGTTTGTTTTCACAGCTTATTTAAAGTCAGGAGGGATTCAAACAATGGACAATTACTTAAGTGAGGCGTGATAGAAAAAAGGTTAAGAAGCCCTGTTTCATGTCATCTGGTCCGCTTTGCGTTTGGTTTTTATTTTGTTTGTCTTGCATCAATCTTCTCTGTAGTAAAAGTTGTTAACTTGCCATTTTTTACATATGTTCTGAAAAAAAAAGCCTTGTTCTTAGTATTAATATTTGCATTTGTACATAATACGACAAAAGCCAATGAATATCTCACCACGAATGCAGTACTATAAAACAAAGCTAGGTACAGATAAACTAAACCCGTCGTTTGAATGCGCACATTCTTCAAAGCATAACGATTTACACCTACGCTACTTTAGCGTTCCAGTGAAGTTGTAATGAAAGCCGATCTAAATTGATACAATTTTGAAAGAGAATACTTTTTTATGTGTTACACGACAGTGCCAATAAGCAGTGCGTTGCGTGGATGTCCATGGATGTCCATGGATGTCCATGAAAGGTACATTTGGAGCAAAATGCTAAACTGGCTTGATCATCTCTTCACTCTTAGGAAAGGAAACAGGAAGAAGTTGTCAAACTGTGGTGGTATAACCCTTCTTAACATTTCTGATAAAAGTATCTCACACACTAAAGAATATGTCAAACATACAGTAACTGAACCAACGCTTGAGGATACCCAGTGCGGTTTTCATACTGATGGCAACACTACCGTCCATACATTATATTCATCAAACTTCTTTGCAATATGCTAAAATAACTACGCTTCCTTTTTAGAACAGGAAAAAGTGTGTTCGTTTTTTGATTGAAAATATCGCCTAAAAATACAATATGCATGCGGCATTGATATCATTTGTTAGTAGCCGTCGTCGCATACATGCTGACAGGTTGGTTTCACACACCGCCCACACAGTTTAAGTGCCTTAGCTTCCTGAATTATTTTGAAATTCAAGGGAGGACCCAGCCAGTAAGGTTAGGGGGCGATTTCAGTAATAGTTGTTAGTCAAGTCTCATAACGGCTTCACTACAGTAAGAGTGGTGAAGCATACTCCACTACACTGCTAGTGCTGCGACAAAACAACGGACGACAGAATGCCTTTAAATTGAGAGCAATGAGACAGTCCGAACTTGACGAAAGACTTATTCGGAATTGTTTTTGAGATGTTGTTTTCCAAGTTGTACAATCGTGTATAAACGTTTTTCGTAGGTTTTAAGGGGGCGATCGCCCCAATCACCCCTCGCTGGATCCGCCCATAGGTCTATCAGCTTTTCATACGATTTGATGTAAATCTGTTCCGGACAAACACAGCTACAGATTTACTTCGAATGATGAATTTGTATATGAACAGATTTTAAGCATTTGTTAAAAAAACCATTGCGTAACACACTGAAACGAACCTTTGGAACAAGAAAAATCTGGTGATAATCACAGCAGAGCTAGAAAGACCAGGCATGCTTATTTTCCTCCATGACTCCTATGCATTCCAAACTTCAACCACGGCCTACTTAAAATTTCAGTAGGCTGTGTTACAACCTACCAAAAGGAGTTAACCTACCAGAAGGAGTTAGCTGTTCTTTTACGCTCAGCATCACAGAAGAAGGCAAGTTTTACCTGTCAGCTGCAACAATTTTTACTTAATGACTTTCTAGCTGATGTTGCAACCTTTTGTTCTTTTGATCTATAAATATTTATCATCATCAATTTAACCATACATACACATCTCGTTCCATAATCATGTGTAGTTGGCTGCCTCCTGATTTACTATCCATCTATTTCTTATTTATCTGCCTTTTTCGTATATCTGCCTTACCGAGATGGATCCATAACCTATTTCATAGTATTGAGTAATCCATGCAAAGGTTAGTTGAATGCTTGGAAGTAAAGATCTGCACTGCACGATTATTCATGGCGTTGTAGTAGTTACAATTTCGGTTGGCTCCATATTTCAAAACAATGCAGAAATAAAAAATGAAAACCTCAAGTGATGATTAAGTACACTAAGCTTCGTTTGCATTAAAAAATCGTTCGGGATCACAAATGCAATAGAATAAAGAAAACACTGGATTTTTTCTTTCTTTTTATTTGGAAACCAAATTTTTGAATTGAAAGTACCTCTGGAAGATTAGCTTTGAAACGGTTTTTCAAATTTTCTGCACTGTTCTTTACTTCATTTTCTGGAATGAATATATGCTGACGCTTGGCCACTCCTGTGAAAAAAATGTTCGAAATTGCAAATTTTATTTTCATTCTACGTGAACAAAAATCTGCTAGTACAATTTTCTTGTAAGCCGAAAACCATTTCAAAAACACTTTTTTTACTTTAGATCTTTGTAGTGCGTTGTTTCTTTCAGGTATTTATCTTCAGATTGAAACTTATTCGGACTCATTCGATTCATACTGTAAGCTTTACTTTGTGTTCTGTATATTTTGCTTTCACACACAAAAGATATACAATGTTTTTTAAATCAAGTTAATAAAAGTCGAGAAAATTTCGGCAGTTTGGTTTGGTCTAGGTATAAAAGCACGTTCGTCCGCAGCCGGACCATTTAGTTTGTGAAAAACGCTTGTATAATAAAAAGCCAGGTGTGTCTGCCAGTCGTTATTGAAATCAGCAGTACAAACGGTTATGAAAAATTTCACACTGAAGCAGGCACGTAGCCAGAAATTTGGATAGGGGGGGAAAGCACGAACATAGTCTCAACATTTGATTATTTAATGTCCTTTGCCCTTGTTTTTAAAGCATCATCTATAAAAGGTGCATTTTTTGGCGCTTTTTCTAAATAATTTTGTTCAGATTAAGCCAGAAAATACAAAGTCCATTTTCGTTGAACCGACAAATTTTAAACTTTGTTTTCAGTAAAGTCAGTAAAGTTCCAAGCTTCTATCTTGGATGAAAGCTACCATTTTCTCGTAAAACTTTCATACAAGAGCGCCTGTGAAAATCTCGATGTTTCAAGTGCGAGATCTACAGTATGACTTTAGCAGCCAATATCGCAGTTGAGCAAGCAGTCATTGTGGCCACCATTATGATTGCGTTTTTATATTTACACGCTTCTGTTGTCCACCAACACTCGTTCAATCGAAGCCTAGTAGCGACTTTGCTTTATTAAGACACCGACTCCCGAAGTAGGTCTACAAAACTTGCGCGCATGTAAGATGTGGATCTTGTCCAATTCTTGAACGACTGGTTGATATATGCAGCTGATAACGTAAAGGCTAGAATATCTCAACGCGTGTGAAAAATGTTTGGATTTTATGTCATTAAATGTTATGAAATGCAAAACTTACACATGTCCCCTAAACAAACTTGCATATGTTTGACCCACGCAGTCTACACAAAGTGTGAAAATGGTTGTGTGTTTGCGTAAACGAAGCCACAATCGATTTTCACCACGTCTCTGCAGTAAAGTTAAGAAACACTAGTCGCCGAAACATAACACAACGATGGGTTAGCTGATCTGTCCCAGTGGTTCCCGAAGTATCGGTCGAAACCCAAACAAGGGCAACGAAGGGTCAAAAAACGGGCCGTGCCGAGGCGACACAAACCGAAGTTTTGCATTTTTAACGTTACCGCTGTTTGTCCTCGTCTGTAGTGTCAGTACTTGAGAAAAGAGTGAAATGTTGACATTAAAAACGAGCTTAACAACTTACTGCCAAAATCACCGATACGATCATTTTTTTCATATGTTTGAGGCTTGGGTTGTTGTGCGAGGCGTTTTCACGAAACTCAGACTTGGGTAGGGCAAAAAAAGTTTGGGAACCGCTGACCTTGCCATTCTAGCGTAAGCAGTAGAAACGTTTTTAAAATCCAAGAGTGTTTAAATAACAAAATCCAATCGACTGGGAAAAAAGTCAATTTTTTTCATATTAGTTACATGCGCTTTATCGATAAAACAGATTGCAAGCTATCTGTAAGTAGTGGCGGTGTCAATGTTCTCAGCACTTCCAAAATAAAAAACATCTTCCTACTTGCTGCTGAGTCTACCCGTTGCAGGGGAATGATTCCAAGTTTACAGTAGGATAGGGTGGCAATTAACATCAGATGAAAGTTGTAACAGTTTTTAGACTATGCATAGGTCGGATTGTAATTACTTGACCCAAACTAGGTTCTTTTTAAGAAAAATGTTAGGTACCCGGTATGGACCTGTAGGGACCCGATTCTCTGATTCTAGCGACCCGATTTTCTCTAGTTCTAGGGACCTGATGATAATTTTCTCTGATTCTAGGGACCCGATTTCCAATTCTAGGGACCCGCATCG
>Ga0210059_1006402_pt1 | contig 18894 bp, 8 predicted proteins | sample Ectturendosymbi2_FD_188042 | JGI IMG/M metagenome (GOLD analysis project Ga0210059, IMG submission 188042) | Ecteinascidia turbinata endosymbiont from Florida, USA - Sample 2 (SPAdes) (version 2) | ecosystem: Host-associated > Tunicates > Ascidians > Unclassified | place: Key West, Florida... | reverse complement strand
TACAGCAGCGTTTCCCTGACCGACTGATCAGCCGCAGGTGTGACCCGCAGTGGTCGCCGCATTCACCGGACTTGAACCCCCCAGATTTTTATATGTGAAGATACCTTTAGGACAGGTTGCATGGCAACAACCCCCAGACTATCCCTGACCTGAAGGCAGCAATCACAGCAGCAATAAGAGCGATCCCAAGGGAGGAAAGCTGGAGGGTCATCGAGAACTTTGCCCGCCAGATCCAAATATGCCTGCAGCGCCCGGGAGCTCATGTGGAGCACATTTTTTGAGCGCCAGTGAAGCAAAGAGTTTTTGTAGTACAGACTTGAAACTGTGGAGATGTTTGCTACACAGGCTTGACCTAATGTAGCTGAAGTTTTGTGTCAATCTAAATATAATTTTGGAAGTTATTCGATTTTTGGTGGTAACCGTTTTTTTGTGTCACCTTTGTATATGTAGCGGCCGTAAGGACAAGGGCTGTAAAAATCTCGCACACACGAGCAAAACACGTCAAGTAAAACATCCCAAATGGCTGCAACTGCTAGGATCATGATTCGATTTTTGTTACTTTTCCAGACTGCGAAGAATCGAGTGCAACGAAACCATCGCGCGAAAGGATGTGATGTTTAAACTTCCCTTATGCTGTCATTATTGAAATACGTGTTAAGAAATAAAAAGCTACAATCATCGAATTAAATCAGCCTGAGCAGAGAACATAAACAAATAAAAGGGTTTAGTCCTGGCCTTCATAACAAAATTATCAAGGGTTTCCTTTGTTTGCCTAAGTTTGTCATTTTTAAATTGCACCGAATGCTTAGTGTTGTACAACCTGTCCTAGACATATTGAATCCTTTAATTCAGTTTTAATTCTTTTGCATCTTTAGAAAGACCTTTCTCATGAGCAGTTTGTGACCATCAAATTAAGAAATAAGACTCCGCGTGGTTGGATAGACCGACCAAGAACCATTAATCTACGGCATCAGACGTCAGACCAAACGCTGCTCTGTCCTTTTCAAGTGGCGTAGCTAGCCCAAAAATTTGGGGGGGCCGAAATATTTGATTTTAGGCGAATAACACTATTTTGTTTAGAAAAACGCCTCTCAAAGCACAAAATAACAATATTTTCTAAAAATTTTTTTTGGGGGGCATGGCCCCTTTGCTCCCCCCTGCCTACGCCTATGTCCTTTTCTTGCTGTTTGCTTACTCTTTGTCTCCTTGCGTTGAGTTATGTGGTTGCCATTTGGAAAAGTGACTTTTGCTTATTATTCAAACTCATCAAAATTTCTTTGATTTGCTTAGCATGGGAGCAGTACAAACTTGCGCAAGTACTATACTCAATGGCAATATGATTTCTGAATGACTGAATAGAAACGCTAACAAATAGAAACGCTAACAAAGCAGCTGTATTGCTCAAGATCAGAAAAAGCAAATGTTTTTATTGCAGGATAATGCTAGCCTTACACATATCTCTTATCTGCAGCATAACCTGTAAGCCTTGATCAGGTGCATCTCAAACATGGTCAACCACAGGACCTTTAGCATAATTCACACCTAACAATCGACATGATTCACCAAACGCAGGACGCAGTCAAAATGCTTTGAGATGTCGACACCACAGTCGGCATCAGTGGCTTACGCAGAAAATTTTCATGGGGGGGGTTTCATTCAGTGGCATATGGTGGTCATTTATATTTGGTGTGCGGTGTTTGTGACGTCACAATTTGATGTCACATTCAGGTTTCCAAACCAACGTTTTCGCGAAATTTGTTGACACATTATGTATATTCTTTTGCACGCACTCTCCATAATTGATGTGTCACCAGTGACATACGCAGAAAATTTTCAATGGAGGGGTTTCATTCAGTGGCGTATGGTGTCATTGTATTTGGTGTGCGTTGTTTGTGACGTCATAATTTGACATCATATTCATGCTTTCCAAACCAACGTTTTGGCGAAGTTTGCACTGATTAGCCATAGCAGACACAATAAAAACAGTTGTTTTGAATAAAGTGAACTATCGCGGAACACGATCTTAAACGTGCGTAGTGGGTGAAAGGTCTGCAAAAAGTGGTGAGAAGGTTTCTAGATGCAGAGGGTAATCCAGATTCCCACCAAAACCTAATTATTACTTTTTGGCCCATTTTCAATATTCCTTGAGATTTGCACGCTAATTTATTCCGTGGTATTTGCATTAAGTCGACAAGCCAACAAGCAAAAAGGGGAGGTTAACCCCAATACTCCCTTGCGTACGTCCTTGGCCGGCATGCGGCGTGACCAACGGTCATATCGAGATTCATGAAAACTCGTTGGAAGACCCTGACGTTATCGGCACAAAATCTGATTAAATAAATAAAAATTAAAAACACAAATTGATGACGAATGTTTGTTTATCGAACTGGTCATATACAGTAAAGGCAATTGACTCTATGCGTACCACAGTTTGTTGAAGGGCCTCTAGGATCTTGAGGCCCTAGGCTTAAGCCTACATAGACTATTGCTAAATCCGGCCGTGAGTGTACACAACCTACATGTGACTACTCAAAAACTGATTTCACAGTACTCTGTGTTTCGTACAACTTTACTGTCCGGAGACAAAAACAAGACGCGCTCCTGGTTTACCATAAGCGATTTAGGGCTTAGGAATTCGTGTTTAGATAAGTGTGTCGGGTTAGGGTTTGGGTTAGGGTGAGAAAAAGAAAAATAATTGAGGTCAAAGACTAAGTCCGAAAATTTTCAATGGTTCAAGTTATTCCTGTGTTATAGCTTCTTGCTGGTACCTGCCATCTAACCAAAATGTTGTAATTTACACAACACACATCAAAAAAGTAATTGCCAGATTTTACTTCTTTATTCTGAGACGCAAAATAACTGAAAAACAAAACAGGTCAGAAATTTCGCAGAGGTCAGAAATTTCGCTTGACGCCGGCAACTAAAACAGTGGAATTTTGCGCTTTTGTTTACATGAAAAACAAACGCAATGTCGCAAACTATAGAGTCATTCAACAAGCTATCGCTTATTGACTATTTACAACTGCGCATAGTAATTCTACAGCTTCGCGGTAGTTCGGGGGGCCAAACATGAAATTGGGGACACAGAGTTCAAATGGCGACGGCCATGTTTCGTCATTATGCGTTAAAATTATTACGACACGGAAATCTTCACGTAGCTACCACGTTGTACACAATATACAGTTACTGAAGGCAAATTGAGGCAGGCAGGCAGCTCTTGTTGCCATGAAAACGAAATCTAGAAGCAGGCTTAATGTGGAAGATGACTTGATCTGTGCATCATCATGTGTTGAGCCTCGAATATCTGTGCTTTCCAACAGGGCTGCAATCAGTTGATATTTTCGTGGGGAGCACAATGATTGTAAGCTGATGTTGTACCTAACCACTAAATATGTTTTTGCTTGGTTGCGGCCATGCTTTCTAAGCAGGCTCGGCTTTCGCACTGATTGTAGCGAACGTTGTGTTACTAAAAGTTGCTCTTATTTCTTTTCTGTGTATGTGCAACAGTTGTCAAAGTGGAGAAGTTGTATAAGACATAGGCGCAGCCAGGGGGGGCCAAAGGGGCCATGCACCCCAAAAAATTTTTATAAAATATAGTCATTATGTGCTTTGAGAGGCGTTATTCTAAACAAATAGTGTTATTCGCCTAAAATCAAACATTTTGCCCTCCAAATTTTTGGTCTGGCTACGCCACTGGTGTAAGCGGACCCCACGCGTTTGTTTATTTATCGTGTCACATGCTTAATTGAGAACGCTTGGTTTACTCATTCTAGGGGATAAAAAAAACGTTAAGGGAAGTGATGGCGTCATACCTACTTCAACGATGTAAACATTTATGTATGTTAATATTTCGTGTAGTCCCCGTCTTAAACTAAAACAAGTATATTGTTATTTTTTTTGGGGGGGGAATTTGGGGGAGGCGAAATGTTTGACTTTAGGGAGAAACAGTATTTTTGTTTGGGACGCCACTTCCCAAAGCACAAAATGACTAGATATGCTAAAAACGTGGGGGGCCATGGCCCACTGCCCCATGGCTACGTCAATGCATACAGCAGGCGAAAATAATAAATTAAATCAGGGGTTTCATTTTCAAATTGCTCCGAGGGTCAAATGAAGTCTTAAAGTAACCAAAGGGCCGCATTGTGACGCTGACGCAGTAATCACGGTGCCTGAACTTTACTGGGAACAGCTTGTACATCTTATTTCCTGCGAAAGGTATCATGAGTTAGAGGCAAATCAAATCATTTATAGTGGTCTCTACGGTCGTTCAAAAGGAATTGTTCACTCGCTAGCCGGACACTTGTAAACACCGCTGAATAAACAAAATAACGTAAATGCTAATTATTTGAAAATTCCGAAAAAGCATTGCGGGCCGCACAAAACGCCCTCACGGGCCGCGTGTTTGAGACCATTGAATTACAGTAAATATTATGATCTCAGTGATGTAAAGAATGTATAATTGTTCGCTTCACGTTGTAGTGGTGGTTTAATTCCCATGGAATGTATAACAGGCTTCAAACGCTATCTCTGTCGGCACTTGCCTGGGGCAGGGGCATGACGAGGTGGGGCAAGGAGGGCAGAATTACCTGAGCGCCGAATCACTATGGGGGTTCCGAATCACTGCGGGGCGCGCGGAATGACTGTGAGGGCGTCAAAAAAGCCCAACAATGTCACAGGTACTTTCTTCAAAACAATACATTTGCTCCCGAAAGACCTCAGGTTCGAACATGGGGGCACCGAACTTGCTTCTTGCCCCGGGTGCCATCTACTCTCGTTACGCCCCTGGGCCCTAAGGTGCGGGACCCATTTTGATGAAATAGATCAAATAGGCTTAAAACCGGCTCTGGTTGAGAAGCGTTGGCTTACAGCTCCCCCCTCCATCATGACCTCCACACTTGGTCTAGCTGTTGTGTTGGACTTCTTCCAATTACGCGTGTACCTATAGTGTTATTTTTTGCCTTCGTTCGTCACCAACAGACATCATTTTGAAAGCTGTAGTACCAAACCCTGCCAGGCGGGACATCTACTTTTTTGATGACAACACCTAAGTTCGACGGTAATCCCTCTGAACAACTTTATTCAGTGCAGCTATTGCCAAGTTGTGCAACTGTTTCGATTAGCGCCCTTGTGAAAGCCTTCACCACAAGTGTACCCAAATAGATCTTTTGCCGTTTCGTTAGGTTTTCAGACTAAGGTTCATCCCTCTAATTTATTAAAATGAGAGCAAAACTTTTTGTTAGCTTTTCTTGTTGAAATAACTTTATGACTGCAAATGTTAAGTGTAGCCTACCTTTGGACAAGAGAGACTTCAACGAAAGCAACGTTGCAAGGCCGCAACCAGCTGATATTTTCAGGGGGGCAAAATTGTTGTAACTTGTTGCCGTAGGCTACCTAACAACAAAACATGTTTTGGAAAATTTTGGAGGGACAATTGCCCAGTTGCCCCCCAGATTGGGGGCCTGCTACGTTGCCTGTCGGTTGGCTCTGATTCACTCTACTTGCAGTTCAAATCTACAATCTAAGCTTTAAATTCCCCACGCAAACAGAACTGCATTATCTCACTGCAACGTCATCTTCCGACACTATTTCGTCATATCGAAAAACATCAGTTCTATTGAAACTGAGCAACGGTACCTTGCAGTTCTTCACTTCAACCGCCAAAATCTCATGTTGAAAAGCACACTTATTGATCGGAGTAGGCTACAGCTTGTGGAACTTATTGAAAATATCCCGCTGAACATTAAAAAATAGCGTAGATGTGCCAAGAAATGTTCGTCGCCATTGCCTAGGTGTCAGGTGATGTGATGATGTGCTGTTGAGGTGTTGGTATGGATGGAATGCTTAGCTTTGACTTTTTTACCTTGATTTCATGCAGGAGCTTTTAATCAGATTTTTAGTGGAGGGCAATGTAACCTCGAACTACCGGACCAGTGTGTTCTCTGTGGCTTGCTTGCGCGTGGACAACAGAATCTTAACTCTTGTTGTTTTCACCGCGCATGAGCGTTTTGCGAACGTTGATGTTGAAGTGTGCTGCATCCACGCTACATATCGAAGGTGAAAAATCACGCCGGAAGTAAGTGGAATTTATCTGCTTTTTCACCAAGTTCACAGCACTAATACGACCAGTAATTTCCACTGCAGGTAAATGTCTAATGTTGCAGGAATTAAATATAAAAATATGGTGGGTATCTGAGTTGGCGAATCGCCTGTAGGGCGCCATTATCAGATCTTCCACTTTAAACAATTGGAAACAATCACTGCAAGAAAACGATCAGTGACTTTTTGCTTCTACGCAAGAACATGCCCAGACACAGTAATGAATCTTTGTGTACCATCATAATTGCTCATCCAAGGATCCAAACCTACCTGCGGAGGAACAACCAGCTGTATACTGTACATCCGTGTGCAAGGTGCGCAGTTTATTCATTAGTGGCGCCAGGGAAAACACTCTTATAAAGCCAAACACTTGAGACGGTGTCTCACAAAAAATCAAGCAGCTGTAAGTAAAACAGAGCAGAATTTTTCGCTGTTGCGCCCGTAAAATCATTGAACCGTAGCAATCCGACCAAAGCAGAACTTTAGCGAAAGACAAACACGTTAAGCAGTGGAAATTGCGTCAAAAACGTTGGAATTTTGTTGTTGCTTCGCGATCAAATTACCTTCGGTGACGAAAACCTAGAGCTTGTCACAGCAGCAGAAGCTACTGGCTTCGCGCGTGTTTTGAGAACCAGTTCAATCAGCACAGCCTAGAACACAGGTACCTTCCAGCCACGAAAAGGCTAAATCGAGGACCTGTAGCTCAATAACAAACACAACCGATATATGACCATGCACAAAATTTCCGTAAGCAGTTTGTTGGGAATTTATCACTTGACCATTCATATGACACGTAAAAAGTCAATGCGTCCTCTTTGATGATGACAGCCAGTGCCGGAGCTTTGAGCCAGGGGGCGAAAACTTAGCTGGAAGGGGTCCACTAGCAAACATTCAGAAAAAAGTTGAGAAATCATAGTGAATCCGAATGTGGGTGTCCATACTAAAACACGAAATCACCGGAAAACACTCCGAAAATCGCAAAAAACAACCTACCGAAAATCAAACGAATATTAAAACTCAAATAAAAGCTAAGTGGGGGCCCGGTTTTTAAATTTAGCTTGCCGGAGAAAGTGGTTCTCACCCCATCAGTTACGCCACTGATGACCGCCTGAATTTTTTGGGATAACGAAGTGGAACTGCCGTTGTGTGCGTTGCTTGTATCACGGCTGTCATGATGTTGGTGAGGTCAGGCCAGCATCCTCACGTGGCAGAAGCAATGGGATCTCATAAGTTTGCCAGCGCTTACATCGTCAATTAAACCAAAGAAAGTGGCGACCTCAAACGATCAATGACATGCTGTAGGAGATTGAGGCAGTATAAACGCATGACAAGGTGAGTGGTTTGGGTCTCAAACAGGACACTTTGCGTGAATAGTTTGATTGCCACGAAGAAATAAATTCGTCTTTGGGATCATCTCTGGCTTCATTCCAAAAACCTACATGACTGCAGTAACGAGTCCAATAAAATCTAAAAGTGGCATTACACAAAGTGAGCAACAACGAAAGAGTACAAATTGGACCAAAAGTCAGCCGATATTATAATGACATTGGAAAGAGCGTTATAAAATTCAGACACGTGTGTTGAGACAGCGCAAAATGGAGACGAAGTGGATTGCACGGGTAGCAAATGATCACGTAAATGACGCCTTTGCAGAAAAAAAAGTTTGGGTAGCTAAACATTCGACCCAAATACTGCGGAAGGAACACACGACTGTATAATGAAAACTCGGAATAACCCGCTGTTTAGAAAGAGGTTAAGGGAGAAGTTGGACGGCAGATCAAATTTTTGCGTAGTAAACAATCGCACTGAAATTCCAACACACAAAATTCGTTGACACGATTTGACTTCGGAGGGCATTGCTGGCTTATTTATAAAAACAAGCTATATTTGACCTTAGGTATGTAAAAAAATGGTTAGATAGAATTGATAAAATTTGTTGTAACGGTTTGTGATGTATCACGTATAGCAATAACGATGCCAAAGGGGAAGTTTCAGAAGGAAAAGTACAAACCAGGGGTGCTCAATATGTCGATCGCTATTTACCAGTCAATCTCAGAGGTACTGTGGGTAGGTCGCATGACATTAACACCCTGGCTGATTCCAATCAGCGTAAAAGTCATCAGAGTAAAGTCAGGTTATGACAAAAAATATACATTGGTAATTGTGTTGCGCGATGTACATCAACATAGGTTGTAAAAAGAATTCTCAATATCTTTGATAATAAATATGTTTTACATTTTTGTAATAGGTAGATCATTTTCACTTGTTCATTATATAAGTAGCTCGCATGCTGAAAAAGCTTGAGCACCCCTGGTATAAACGAATATACACGAAAAACATGCTAGATTGCATGCTTCCTGATGCACAAAAACACTGTATCCTCTTGAGATGCGCTGTTGCTCCGTGTCCTGGTTGCTTCAAAAAATAAAAACACAAGCAGAAGGGCAGTGGGAAAAGCAATACTGCGAGGGCATGCCAGTGTAGCAAGCGTAGAGAGTTAAAAGGCGGCAAACGAACTCAAAATCATGTTTCCTACTTAGGACAAAGGCACAAGAATAAAAGTCCGTTTTTTTCAGCTTTCTTCAGACACTGTTCACGAGCACACGCGGAACAAACAAACACAACTTTCAGTCTGTCAATTTTTCCTCAATCTAACGTAGAATATTTTCCAAAAAGGCACTGTTCTTTGCATATTTTTATCAAACTGACTTTTTTCGGGCCAACAGCTGCGCATCAGGTCATCTTCTCGCCTCGCACGTAATCGTATACAGTTCAGAAACTGGCTAGTATATTCAGAAGTTATAGGTGGCATCCATTGGCGAGTCCACTCTTGATCCAGTGATATCAATACAGCGCGTAAGTATTTTCAGCAAAAGCCACGTGCTTCCTTAAATACTTTCAACATCTCCAGTTTCCCGGACTATTTCCTGCCGGTGAACCTGGAATGGCCTGCAAAGGTTTCTACAATTAATGGAGATTTGAATGTGCGTTCAACAGCATAGACTTAATGCTTTTGAAAGCGAATCTGAAATCTCGCAGCAGTACCGTAAGTACACTTAGTAAAATTATGTCCGACCAAGCATGTAATGCACCAGCATGTAATGTAGTGCTATTACATGCTCAATACAATAAATGAAAGCTGATCAAGGTCCGTGAGGCATCACACCGAAATGCGAATAGTGTAGTAGCAAAGACACTGAAGGATTAACTTCACGCCGCACAGAGCAAAAGCCAGTGAAGGTTGGGAATAGCAGTCAACGACAAGTACAAACCTGCCTGAGGTTACAATGCGTAATCAGCAATGCCTAACAACGTAAACCAGGGTTGCGCAAATATGCAGCACTGCCAGGCCAAATGTACATGATCAAATTGGTCCACGGGCCACAGCTGCATGTGTCCAGCTCTGCCGGTTAAACAACTCGCTGGCCACGCACGGAAGATTGGCAGTGCCCTTTGAAAACCGTAATGCATGCTCTTGGAGCAACGGGCCACAAAACGTGAGCTCCCGGGCCACTTTTGGTCCGCAGGCCACGGGTTGCACACCCCTTACGTAAACAATCGACCCGAACATTTGTCGCGCTAAACATACAGCAGGAAAATTTTTGCCAATCAACCAATTCCAAAGTCGAGCCAAGTACAGTGTAAACGTCTAGTCTCGCAGACAATATCGCAAATCAAGATCAAAACGGAGGATCTGCTTATCAGAGCGTTATTGTAAATCAAAACAGCATCTGACATTTGCAAACGTTTGAGCAATCACTGCAAGGTAGCATTATTTCTATGTTGGTCACAAATGAGAAAGATCCAAGAGTGCACGTAATACCTGAAATTTCTTTCGCAAGGCATGTGCGAGAGCTGGAGTTAATCCATCGCCGGTAGAATCCTCCGGATTGCGCCTCACCAATGGGGTTCCGCCAGGACTCCTGACAATGTTTGTTTTTCGTAGCTTCTGGAAAACGAAATAAAGCGTAAAATAACGTTTGAAGAATGCTTTAATCACTTTAAAAAAATTAGCGGTGTTAAATACCTGGATATAATTGGATATCTGTAGAAAATCAGCAACCAGCGAATAAGAATATACAAAATGATTTGTAAAACATTTAACTCACTGGATTTCAGTAACACTTGATGCTTTTCTTGATATTTCGCAAAATGGCATGAGAAAAAACTTTGTGATGGAAGCGTGCAAGTGTGAGATAGCTTCGTTGTCTGATAAGGGTGTGCAATGTGAAAGACAAAATTAAAGAAGTACCGGAGTTATACCCCGTTTATTTATCAGGGGCCGGGTCGAGAAGTCAAATGTTAAACTAATAAGTCAGTGGCTTTCCTAGACTCACACCAGGTAGCCACAACTGGAGCTACAGCGATACAGCACACTGCTTGATAAACCGCTTTGAATTAAGCGTTGCTATCACACGTGACTCATCTGTAACATCAGGAAAAAAACGGAGACATATCTTTCCCCCTCCAGAACTCATAGAATGAAATGAACACTGCAAATACAACCAAAATATCCCAAAATAAATCCATTTGCGAAAACTCAGACCTTGACTTGCACCACATCTTTTTTAGGCGAACAAAGATTCCTGTTTTCGTCCGTTACTTGTCTTGCTTTTAATCGCACATTTTGCAAATCTTGAAGAGTAACCAGACGCACCTTTGCTGTGTCAGACCGGACTGGAGGCTGCAAACATTCACAACTTACTATAGGTTCGTCATGATTAAAACCCATTCCCAGCCTAAACAGCAAAAATGAAATTTGGGAAATAACCTAAAATTGTTGTACACACATTCCAGAAAATTCTAAGATGTTGCATCATTTCCTGAACCTCACATTATTCAGAGAAACCAGACTTTTTCAGTTTTTTGTTTTTCAGACACTTGACTTCAACCACTGCATGAAAAACACAAAGAACTGCCAGGTATGGAACCACTTGATTCACTTACCTTGTTTGCATTTTTGTGAAGATCTTGAGCCTTTCGCAACTTAACACCTCCGAGATCGGCAGCAGTAATTCCAACGCTGCCAATTGCCTAAGACATACAGCATTGGCTTTATATATCATATCACTTTATACAAATGTGTATCTAGATGCGCAGATATATCAAATTTTGAGCCAAACAAGATAGGACAAGTATGCATGTCTTTTTGATACATAATGAAAAATTAGGCCAATACCCTTGCAAATAAAAACTCCAGTCCTCTTGATATACCAAATAATTTCACAATACAGCGATCGGCAAACTTTTGTTATGATAGCCCAATCCCTCTTGTCATTGTTTAAGGCCCATGTAGCATTAAATGTGAAACATACCAGTAGTGACAATTGTTAATGACTAGGTAACTGACAAACAACTAAGGCAATTTTGTCTAAAACCTCTGTAATTACAGTACTTTTCAAAATTAGCAAAAATTTTAGATTTAGATATTGAAAATAGCGCAATAGCCAGAAGTACTAGCAGTGATGCTGAAGCAACAAAAGGGCTGGAGAGAGGCAAAATACAACATAAGGGCAACTTGAAACAAAGTAAGCACATGACAGCAAAACATCAGCATGAGTGCTCCCCCACTCTGGCAACCTAGGCACGGAAAAGATGTTCTTCTAGTACAGAGAACAAGGCTTCAGGGCTAAACACTTGCTGATTGGCAGTTATTGGAATTGCAAACGATGTTAGCGCTGTCCTCACATTACATTTATGAACGTAACTGATTTGTATGTTTACCACATTTAACTCATTGCAAATGTACATAAACAGTTACTTCTAAATATGTTATATGCAATTCATACTGTTTTTATTCACCCTATTAGAGACTTCAGTTAATTAAACTTCAATTTTCATATGTTTAACATACATCAAGAAATTGCCCAAGAGCTCAAGCACATTATTTTGCTATTCATGTGTTCTTGAAATGCTCAGGATTCCCACACAATTTCAAAAACCATTTTCTATGCTTCTTCAATACCTTTCAACACTAAATTAAAAGACTTCAATACTATCATTTAGCTTCATTTTTCGAAAATTTTACTCATGGAACACCATGCAATAAACATCTGCAGAACTGTCATGAGCAGTGAAATGAACAATTGATTGAATTTAGAATTTCTATACTTTTCAATACTTTGTGTACATTTTGGCCAAATTCAATACTTTTTCAAGGTCTTGAAAACCGATTTCACAAGTCAATACTTTCAATACCACGTGGAAACCCTGAATGCCTGTGGAGTTTGGATTACACCACTAAAAAATATGCAATTGGTGCATTAGCCTTCATTTTAGACACCTAACGTTTGCAGGACTGCATACGATTGCAATGTTCCGTGCCCCATTATAAAGTGCTAAGCAGACCAGTTTTCAAACCACTCTTCTGCAATGTCTGTCACCAGCTAAAGCACAGGTAATTTCCCAAAAACATTCCAACCCTCAATTACATTTCTTATAGTTGGAGCAGCAGACTGCGTAGCTGGCAATGGAAGTGGTGGTGGAGGAGGAGGAGGTGGAACAGGACAACCAAGTGGAGGCGGAGGTGGTATGTTAGAAACTGAAGTACATGAGACACAGCAGGTTTGCCTTTTTTCCAGTTTTGAAACTTGTTTCTTCAGTTCAGACACTGTTTTTTCAAGTTCTAGCATGCGTAGAGATAAGTCTTCCAGATTCTTAGGAGTATTTGGGCAGCTGTGATGAAACAAAGTTGAGAGTAAGAATGAAAACAAATCATGTAACCATGCAAGAATTGTTCTTGGTTGTTGAGGTACAGCTGTGACAGTGTTTTTCTTTATTGTTGCCAATCCTCTGAAAAACAAATCATTTGAGGTTAACTGGTTTTGTGAAGAAAACGAGATTCTTCTATGTACTTATCCTATCTAATCAAATCTTAACCAAGTTTGAATAACTTGGCAAAAGTTAATGTTAACTTTTACACCATCTGGCTATGTTTCATAATTCTTCACAAATATTCTAATCTTCCTTTAACATCATAACTAATATCAAAATACAACCATGTATACATTCACTGCCTTGGCAGTTTAAACACGTTGCAGTGTGATGTAAAAAATTAGTGTCTCCATCAGTGGCAGACAGCTTAACTACTGTCCCGTAATGGCCACAACACAGGTATCAGCTCCATGCTCCAATGATAAGCCCGCAAAATATATTGCATCATCATATGGAAAATTGCAGCCCTTAGCTTCATGATGTTAGCATTACATCATTTCAGTATTGTAAATGGGACTGAGTGTGACTGTGTTCAAATTCTAACAATAAACTAAGAAATAAATTGACAAAGCTATTCACACCAGGTTGTTTTAGAAAAAGTCCCATATTTTAGGCTAAAACTCATCACATATTTTTGAAAGTGTTTGAAAAGTGGGTCCTAAATGCATATTAACATTTAAAATTCTCAAAATTGTCAAATTTTCCAAATCAGCATAGGGGTAACGTTGCACACATTAAATAACCTCACAGCTACAAACAGAGATAGACATCTAGATGCAATCAGCAATAACAGGTGTCTATACCTTTGCAAAGAAATAATTATATTTAAATGCTCGATTGTGAAAAACTCTGAAAACAGACAGTGTGCTTGAGAGATTTGACTTAAACTTAATGTTTAGCATGACCAAATCACTCAAACTTAATGTTTAGCATGAAAACCATGACCTTGTTTTACAACAAAAATCAAATAATTCTACTGTAGCTGTAGCAACAAAAAAACTACAAATGAAAAATTTAAGGATTCATGTTGTTATAGGTAACACACTTTTTAATCAATGCGATAGTTTATTTTTGTTTACCTAGATTTTCTTGGCTTTCTTTGATTTTTCTTCATTCTTGGTTGAAACTAGATATTGTCTTAGCAGTGAAATGATTTCTACATAGGTTTGATGAACTAAGAGAAAGAAAAATAATTTAATTGCATATTTTAAAAAGAAACTGCACCAGCAAAGCAAAAATAATTGAACAAATATTTGTTCTTTAGACACGTTAGGTAGTTGGGTCTAAATAAGTAATATGTGACTTGAAATTTAAAAAGTAGTAATGGCATAACTGGTATCATTCCTGGCAAAAATAAAAATCATGTGACTGATTTTTGCAAAAGACAAAAATTATGTATTGTTTATTTGATCCACATTTTCAAGTAATGTACCAAGCAACATTTCATAACCAAAAACTATCATAAAGTACAACATATTCACCGTAAAAGGTCTTGTACAATGATGTTGCCCCCAAAGCTTAAAGAAATAGTGCACACAAAAACTCATGTGGTGAGAAGCAATGAAAGACTTACACTAACCCAGCAGCCAAAAAATGACCAAAAGCATTACAGTATGCACAACAGAGATGTTCAAACTTTTTTATCCAAGGGCTGAATTCATGAGTGCCTGGCCATTAGAAGGCCAGACGCAGTGTGATTTATGTGATATATGCACAAAAAGGTTGTTAAAATGTATTGTAGTGCAATAATAACAATAAAATCACACCGTTTTTTCATAGTTTTATAGCATTGCTTGCAGCTAAGTGTTGCTGCAGCAGACAAGTCAACAAGGGACAGGCAGCAACCAATGCTATTGCACTGCTATCCACAGTCAGAAACCAGGTGCTTGAAAAAAATGCGCAAGGTATTTAGCAAGCCGGATAATGGCCCGTGGGGCCATAGTTTGGCCACCCATAATGTAATTCAATGAAACTGCATTGCTTGTGATCTTTATAATTCCTGGATGCACTTAACACCTTCACTGCCAAGTGAATCTAACTGTGCTGTGTAAATCCTGATATTTTTGCACCTTTCCAATCCATAACTCGTTAGTCAATTGTGCTATAGAGCTGTTCAAACCCTTAAAATACTCAGTGAGTCTCCTTTTTTGCACTGAAAAAATCGTTTTTTTTGTGGGTGACATCATAAGTCTAAGTGGGGTAAGTTTAGGCTTTTTTGGTCAAGGTTATCAGGCCCTGGGCCTCAACCGCAAGAGGGAAGTGTTTCATTCAAGTTTTTACTGGAAACTAGGCTAAAATCTGAGTCTTCTGAGCCTTTGATTGACTTTCTGCAGTAGCATTTCTGGTTCAAAGGTTATGGCCAAAAAACTTAAAATTTGAGTAAAAATCACTCAAAAAGATTTTTTGACCCAAATTTCAGTTTATTTTACACTCGGGAGCAAACACTGAGTCATATGACAGGTGTGAATGAAACAAAATCCACTGATTGCAAGGGATAACTTGTACAAAATCTATTGATTACAAGAGCTAAATAATTACAACACACTTCAAAGGAATACAAGGTAACGGTCAATGTGATCTTAGTCTAAAAGTGATGAGAAACTTCTAAGCGTAAAGTCTAACCAAGAATTGAGTGTAAAATGCTTCTACTCAAAGCAACATTATCAGTCACACAACTGATTACAGATTCAGCAGTCTTCAGATACATTACATTACAAGTGTAGCAGCTACCAATGGTAACCATAAGACTATCACTGACTGACACACTTGTACAAAATCTACCGACTGCAATTGGGCTACATCATTACTACAGGAATGCTTCAAAGCAATACAAGGTTGAAGTACCATTGGTCACAAGGTATGGTGTTACTGTAACAGTGACATGAAGTCTGTGCACAAAATACAAAAAGACTTTTCAGATTGTCACTATAACACTGTAACATGAAATTTATTAATGAAAATTTAATTTTACAGTGACAAACTAAAAATATGACCATATTTCCTTAGGAAGTGGCTAGGCCTATAGGTCTGCCTCTCATGATACAATTTGAATAAACTGTTGAGTTTGTCACTTCAGCAGCACTGTCATGGTAGTGTAGCAGATGCATTTATGTCTACATGAGAATGGTTTTTGGTTCGGCCCTCATCTTGGCGACTTTTATTTTGGTAGTAGTGGTTAGGGATGTGGAAGCGGTCTTTTTTCTGTGGAAGTGGAAGCGTGAACATTCTACCGCTTCTGCTTCCACATAGGTTATTTGACTTGAAGAGATACTTGGTGAAAAATTTTGTCCACTTCCCAATGTGGATTAAACGGTGAGGTTGCACTATAAGACTGAATGAACGTGAGATATCAGTAGCGTGAGAGAATGAGATAAAGGATGACTAGCATCCATGGCGTTCTTCATAGAAGGCTAAGCCATTGTGCAGCTTACCGATTTTATCAGAGGCTGACTTTTCAAACTTGGCTGCTGTCTACTAAAATGGTAACAGTTTGAAAGTACAGCAATCTCCCGGTTATGTTCGCAACTTGAATTTGTGCTGTTTGTGCGAATTTCTGTGGTAGGCGCAAACTTAGCAGTTGCGCTTTTAACTGCCTTAGCAAACAGATGTTGATCATTAAAGCTAATGTTTGGAGACTGACTGATGCTTTGACTGAAGCTAACTATTCTTTTCAGCAAGGCATATAATATATTCACTTACATTATGCTATTTACTTCACAAACAATGTTAGGCAAGCCAAGCATTTAATTGAGTCATTTTGAGTCAAATCATCCAACTGATCCAAGTTAGCGAAACATCGCACAACATCACAGAGTGAGGCTGTTGTACGAAAGTCTGTGCGAAGTGGGAATTTATGTGCAAACATTATTTGCCGTAATGTCTGAAGACACACACACAAAAAAGGTTAGTGCGTCTGTCCGCAGATAAACAGAGCTAGACAGTGAGGTATTTCTTTAGATTGATAGCATGCATTGAGCAAACTGCCCTTTCCACCTTCAGCAACCATTTTGAAAGCAAACCATCTTGCTGAACAATTATATCAAATTGTGACCGTTAGCAACATAATGTTTCGTGTTTAACATTTTTATGACCAGTTGTCACGTTAGTTTTACTGTAAATGCCAATAAATTGCTGAAAAAATTGACTCCAGATTTTTTCATAGCTTTGTGCGAACTTAACTCATAACTGAGATGTGAACTTATACTGGTGCGAACTTAACTTAGATCTTACTGCACATATGTGTTTGCCAACTCAGTCTAAAAAGCTTTTAACATTTTATTAAAGATAAGATGTAAAAAATTTGTCCAAAACGTTGCGTTCTAGAATTGTGCTCAAAGCATTATTTGATGTAATAATATATGACAATCAAAGCGCTTTGAAGAAACCTTAACCGGTACGCTATGCCATTTAGCTTGATATATGTTAGGCAAACTAAGGTCAGGTTGTTGTATTGTAAGTGCTGTTTGTATTGATATGCATTGTGAAGACAGTTTTCCAGGTTGTTTTTTGTAAGAGCAGAGTAGCAGTATCGTGCTAACAGATACTAACTTATGCGATCATTATAACTAGTAATGTGCCCTTGTAAATCGTAAGCTGCTTGTTTTGATAGTCATGCTTGTCAGCAAGTTCATAGATGAGATAGAGTCAGGCTCTGTTAGAGTCCAGGCTCTGTTGGAAGCGGAAGCAATAGCTGTGAAAGCAGTTTTCACGACGCTGGTTACATCATTTTTTATCTCCAACCAAGATCCGCTACTATAATAGATATATATTATGTCTTTTAATTACAGGGCACCAATCTGGCAACCCTGCACAGAATCATGCTGGTTGGCGTTCTAGATATCCCTGGGTTAGTTGAGCATAGCAATCCGCAATATTTACCACAACCTACTGAGCAACGGAATTAGGCTTAATAATACAATAGTACAGTAGCAGTACTAGTGTGCTACTAGTTCTAGTTGTTTTAGTACTTACTGCAGTAGGCTAAATGACTAATAATAAATAAGGCGTAATCAAGTTTACACCAAACGGGGTCGAACCAACAGTTTTGGGGACTCGCAGAAGCACGCCAAGGCACTGAGTACAAAAATACACGCTGTTATTTTCAGCAAGCCTAAAGAGGGTCTTCTAACCGGGTGAGAACAAGAACCTGCAGCAAAGCAGAAGAGAGCAACCCGAAGCATTCTCTCTGCATTCCTCATCTCCAGTCTCATATTCAAACATTGCGGGCTTACCCAAGTAGAAACAAAAGAGAGCCCAAAACCAACCATGCATGAACTATCGCCACATGTAACAGTTCAGGCTGCATCGCCTTGAAAGTTGCATTTTGAGCGGTTTGTAAAATTTTAAATTTTTCCCCCATGCAGGGTGTAGTGCAGTTCAGGAAAAGAAAGTTTCAAACTACAGTCCTGAAGATTTCAACACATGCTCCATTAGAGCAAGGGTAAAAATCGTCTCTAATTTACACAAAAAATTCTGCTACAACAGAAATGAAGAACAATCAACAAAGGTCATCTTTCCAAACATGGACATTGGGAGAGGTGGGCAACCGCTACTTTATTAATAGCGTTGCTCCCGCTCCTTCTATTTGTTACATTTAATAGCGACGCTACTGGATCCGTTACTGAATAAAAATAGTAGCGAGCTATCGCTACCGCTATTCGCTACCGTTCCTTTTGCTGCACTTTAAAAAACTTTTCGATGTTGTTCTACTGACGTAGGATGTATTTTGAAAAACCTAACCTTGAAATTCTTTTTGAAAAATGTTGCTAATGAAAAAACGTAATCTGAAAAAAATAGTCGTTGAACAGTTATGATACAGGAAAAGTTATTTTACAGTGTATGCACATATGCATGTACCAGGGCTGTGGAGTCGGAGTCGAGGAGTCGGAGTCGGAAGGATTTTCAACCTGAGGAGTCGGAGTCGCAGATAATTTTAACGACTCCGACTCCGACTTCGGGCAGACCTTTTGCTCACCAATTGTGACTGTTTGTTCCACAAACGTGCGTAAGCGTCACACTTGGCAATTTAAGCAGCTTGACGCTTCAACAAGAGATGATCATGGCTATTCAGACAGGCGGCAGCGC
>Ga0210059_1006401_pt1 | contig 18895 bp, 10 predicted proteins | sample Ectturendosymbi2_FD_188042 | JGI IMG/M metagenome (GOLD analysis project Ga0210059, IMG submission 188042) | Ecteinascidia turbinata endosymbiont from Florida, USA - Sample 2 (SPAdes) (version 2) | ecosystem: Host-associated > Tunicates > Ascidians > Unclassified | place: Key West, Florida... | reverse complement strand
GCCAATGTTAGTTTCATTGTATGCCATGAAAAAACCAACAGCGTAGCGGTGAAGTAGGCAGTAGTTCGATTGTTTGCCCCAGGGATTTTTAGATTGCGAGATGCAGCGGAGAAATTAGCTCAACCGCCAGGGTTACTTATAGAAACACCTAAAGGTTCTTTGAAATGAATGTGTGCATTTGGTTCTCGTTTTATGATTTGACAAGTGTTGGTGGTGTCGGCCAAAGTGGTGAATTGAGCAATGTGGCTATGTCGTCCGGTCGTTGGTCTACCCTCTTACGCCCTCCTACGGCAAAAATACAATGCATTTTGTTATTGAACTTTCTTTGAGGCGACAAAACAAGCACTTTAGTGACAAACGTCCCAACCAATAACCGGTTGTTTCGACGTTTTCAGTTTTTCTTGGTAATCGCGTTTTTATCTACTACTTTACAAAAATATAAACGTCTGGCTGCGTTAAAAATTCATGTTTTGCTTACGAATTAACTTTTACTTTCCAGTTGGGTGTTATCTACAAATTCATGCACATTCACAAATCCACTGAAAAGGGCTATAAAAATAATTTACGAAATCAAGTATGTTCGACGTAAGAGACACTGCGATACAAGCATATTAAAAAGGCAAATCAGATCAACCGAGATTTTTTTAATGCATGTGAATTTCATAGCGAATGCCATTCAGGGTATGTACTTCCAGCAGATCAAATATGACAACTTTTCCATTTTCACAAAATCGGTAAAACTAAACATTTTTGCTTTAAGAAATTTTAGTCCAGAATATCCGCAGCACTGGGAGAGTCTCACCAAAGGGCGTCATATTTGAAGTTGTAGCGAATACAATTGCGCGCACTGAATTGATAAACAACTGCAAGACGTCCAATTATTTCGCACCAAACTGCTTGGCACAGGGTGCAAATTATGAAGGTGCAAATGTCTGAGGTGCAAGTTTATTGACGCTGAAACCAGGGGATTAACCAGGAGGGCACAATGTCTCGGGCGCCGAATCACTGAGGGGCGTCAAAAAGTCCAAACAATGTTGCAAGTGCTTTCTTCATTACAGTACATTTACCCCCAAGTCCCAAAAGACCTTAGTTTTGAACATGGGGCCGCCAAATTTGTTTCTTGCCCCGTGGCCATCTAACCTCGGTACGCCCCTGGCTGCAACAGCCTTGCCATAACGTTGGATAATTTGGAAAATTTGATAATGAACATAAACGTCAATATTATTACGTGCATAATTCTTTACTTGATCGGAGTGGTGCTTTCCGCACACCTCCACGCGTTTGCCGACTATACGTGCTGACAGAAATGAGATTTGCATGAGGCTAGTAAACGTCAGCATATTCAATGCAAATGTGAATGAGTTTGGAAGTTGGTTTGAGTCCTAATAAATTGTCCATATGCTTGTGACTGTATCGTCGTCATTAGTTGGGGGAGTGGAACACTACTGCAGCAAAGTAAAAGCTGTGGTCAGCTGACAACAAATGATCGGACCCCACTCGAATATCACGTTTGTTGCCTTTTATGTCTGGCCCTGGTAGGTTTAAAACTGAAATTTTGCATGATCCTGTATGAACAACATCCAGTTGAAAGTTGGCAAAAGTTTTATATTTCCTGGTTTCTTTCCATATGCCCGCAGTTCTCACATTTTTATAAGCTTTGCGGGAGATCTCCGTTTAAAGCAGACCGTTCTTTGTCCAAAATTCGCCATTGACAAAACCAAAACCATTTGGATTTGCAAAGCTTGTCATATTTTCAATTCAATGTGCTTGCCTAATGCCTATATTCTACTATGCATTCAGCCGTGCACACGGCACCATGCTTCTTTACTATGGCATTATCTAAACTTTTCTCATGTTTCGCAACTCACCATTTCCATTCTTGGGAATCGCTCCAAGGTGGAAGTGGCAGCGCAAACGTTTCTTTATTTTCAAGCATAGCCTACCTGAATTTTTCAAGACTAAAGTAGGTTGCAAGTAAGCCTTCCTCCCATGTGTATACCATCTGTTAAGTTCGCAGGAAACAATACTTGAAATCACCAACATCACTTTGCGATGAGAAAAGTAAGCCTTGCTTGTTTGAATTAGTTTTTCGGGGAAATGCATATTGAAATCGTTTCGCGGTTAGAGAAATCTTACAGATGTTGAAGGATGGAGCTAGCTGTAACATGTGAAACATTTTCGTGTGGTTTCAACAACAGTCAAAACAAATCTAGCTATCCGCCTCATAATGAAATCCGATGAATGTTGTCATCTGGTCAACTGGCAACCACAGATTTCCAACTGCTAGTCGAGACACTCGAAACTTAAGCATCAAAACCGGGCGCAGCAAAATTTGATAGCGCACCTAGTTGTTCAGCTAGTCTAGGTACTGTACACTCGGCTAAGCGCTCAGGCGTGGTAAATTTAACGCCAAAACAGAACCGCCAAAACCTGGTGAATTGTAACCAACCTTCGTCACTATTCTTTTACAGCACACTCGCTAGTGCATGATGCACAGACTTTCTTCTACCCCACGCACACATGTTACGATATATTTTTGAGCACCTTCTAAGGAAAAGAGTGATGTTTATTGGGCAGCATGAAGTTAAATATCTTCAGAGAGTTGGGACGATGAGATTAACATTTCGCTTGTGTTTAAAAATACGCCTGAAACAGATTTAATAACAACTCACCTTCCCGCCTCTTCTGGGGGCTGGCAGGCTTTTGTCGGATCCTCCACAAAGCCACGGGTATCAGAATGGCGATGAACGCAAATATCACTTCAAGAATCATGACTATTGATAACAAGCTTAAAATATGATACATATATCTGTAATTTTGCCAGACGTTAGCGTATTAATTTCAATATGTGGTAACCTGAATTCTGATCATACTGAGAATGCAAAACATGATTATGCCCACTGAACGAGATGCTGGTGTCTACCATACATTTAATTTAGCACAAGAACAGAAGATAGAAATACCCAAATAAGCTCGGCCAAAGGCCTGATAAAAACTTCTAGCACTGCAGATGTACTTTGAAAATGACTTTGGCAATTTCTAAAGGCCAGCGGCTACACGATGCTTCAGTTACTGAGCAAGTAAATTTGAATAGGTCATGAAATATTTATAAGTGATTCTATTCCTTTCGACAAAGTTTTCTGTCACTGAATTTCACCATCGTAAAATTCTTGGGTGGACGTGAAATACAAGATTTTTCGCTAACTTTTCTTCACAAGAATCTGAATTTAATTTTTGCCTTTTTTCCTCGGCACCTTATATGGCGTTGGCTAAAGGTTCTCAGCGTCTTTATTTACAACAGCAAAAGTAGTCATGAAATATTTATAGGTGATTTCATCCCTTTCGACAAACTTCTCGTTCACTGAATTTTATTATCGTAAAATTCTTGGGTGGGCGTGAAAGACATAATTTTTCGCAAACATTTGTTCGCAAGAATCTTCACTTAGTTTTTGCCTTTTTACCTGACACCTTATGTGGCTTAGGCTAAAAGTTCTGAGCGTCTTTATTTACAACAGCAAAAGCAGGCCCGTAACCAGGGGAGGGGCGCAGTCCCTCTTGCAAAGTTTTTCACCCCCCTGGGAAATGTGTTGGACATAGTAAGTAAGTAAGTGCATTGTTTTTAAAACTGTTTTACATAGTTCAATAAATATGGGCCCCTCTCAGAAAAGTCTTCGCCCCGCCTGGTGTCCCAAGCTGGTTACGGGCCTGAGCAAAAATAGTCACAAAAACGAAGGCAACCTCTTTCGTTAATTCTATTTTGTTAGGATCGGTGAAAATAAAGTTGAGCTTTGTTAGGGCTCTAGTATCATGCAGATCAAATGATGAACCATAGTGCCCATTAATCCTATGAATAGGTGTCCAATATTTTGGACACACGGTAGTGAAGCATACAAAGATGTGAGCAACAAAGCGCGCTATCGGTGTGAAAGTGAACTCAGTCGCTAACCTCATTAACATGCTTTATTTTCCAATATTAAACCTGTTGAAGGGAAACAAAATCTTGGGCGAACGAAGTCCCTGACCTGAAACCTCTAGCTAGACTAAAACGAAACACTGCGTTAGTTTACTTACTTCGATTTTTGGTTTGACATCTAGCACATAGTCAACAGCTCATTTATGCGAAACAATGTGCAGTGTTTGTTTTCGTTTAAAAACTACACAATGAATATGAAACCAGTGTTGCACAAAGCAACACCATACATCAAACGATACACGTAAACTGAGTATGAGATTTATTCTGCACCTTCGAACTGTGACTCTGTCATTCGTAATTGATGCATTTTCTCCTCTTTCCACCTTATGAGTATTCATCCCAGTTTGCTGCAATCCTTGGATTCTCATTCAGATCGCCAAGATGTCTGACACACACAACCTAGCCAAAAAATTTCTGGTTTCTTCAAGCATTTCAGATCGGATTTCACCACAATCTGCAGCATAGGATTACTTCGTAGCCATCTGGTTTCAGCAATGGATTACCTCGTTGGCATCTCTCGCCACACCAAGACGTATCTATCCACATACACTCGAGCGACTGATGAAGTAACACTTGCTTTGAACAGCAGTCACTCTTGTTCTATACCCGCTGTGCATTCCGGAAGCTCTCGGTACAAAGACGAAACCCTGTCTGCAAAGGTATTTCTTATATCATTGTCCACCAGGGTTTCCCACTTCATTCGGCAGGACCTCCTAATCCTTCACACCCGTGTAAGCTTTGTTGGTTTTTCCAAACGTCAGTTACAGACAACCAGATGGTGATCGGTTGAAAGTTCTGCAATTCCGTTGACGCGAACATCCTTCAATGATTGAAGCAGGTCAGCTGAAATAACGCAGAAATCAATCAGTGACCATTGTCCCAACAAATCTCTGCATGACATGTGCTTGTTTATGATGCACAGTGCGTTGTTGTAGCACAGTTGTAGTAGAAACTTCCCGGAATTATTTAGGTTATTAGCATCACCTGCTAGCCAATCGCCACTTCCACACACCAGCATCATGTCCAACGTGTGCATTAAGGACTCTCGAAAGGATCGTGGATTCGGCAGCTTTAACCTTTGCCGGCATCACTAGTCTCCTCTAATTCCAGAGAATGAAACTCTTCGCCCTTAAATTTTTGACGGTCATTATTGGACCGTCGCGCAAAAAATATCTTGAACGTGTAAAGCCCATGATTATTCGAGTAGACAATTTTCGCCCTCGCAACTCATTTTCTGGCTATGCGCTTGTACTTACATCGCACGTAGAGAGGAGTCATCAACTACAGCCTCAGCATACACATCCTTCCCAGTGGGATATCCATCCGCCAACACAGACCTGACAGTTGAAGATTTACAGGGATCCCCACCCCAGCCCAGCCTGGGAAAACATTGTTGGCTAAACGCCGGAGTAGAAAAGTACTGCACCTCCAGCGCCTTATGTGGCTTTGGTTAGAAGTTCTAAGCGGCTTTATTTACAACAGCAAAAGCAGTGACAAAACCGAAAGCAACCTTTTCGTTGGTTTTATTTTGTTAGGGATCATTGAAAACGAAAGTTGAACTTTGTTAGGGCTCTGTATCATACGAGATACCAGCAACCTCCCAGCTCCATAGTGGTAGATCCACGACGCATAGTTGATGAGATGCCAACAACATGCACGCGTATGTTATTTGGTTGGTGCTTTCACAGTAATGAAATGGGGCGTTTGGTGACCTCAACTTTAGAACAAAAACAAATTTTTTGCAGTTTTTAAAAAACTTGCCTTTTTATTGATGACTTATTTTTCCAAAAAAATTTTAAAAACAAGTGACAACATTTTATGCTTTTTGTCTTGAGATTTTGCAAAAACAGTTTTAAGCAAACGAAGGTAAAAAGATTATCAAAAAGAAGAAAAAATCTTTACGCTTGATCTTTGTATTTTTGCACCAGTTGTAACTGGTAATAATTAAATAATTATTTCGTGAGTTAGCCATTGATGTGGTTATTTGATGGGGTGTAGCTCACCAGTCAATAACCTTTACATGGCTAACGTCTTCATGCTACGCCATGTTTCAATCAATCACCAACTTTATTTAAAAATTAATAGAAACAGATCTGGCTTAGATACAGTTGTTAATATATTTTATCTTCTTTCGGCACAATGTCAGTCCTCGCTGCGGTGATTTATCTTCGATATTTTTAATATATGCAATATTGGTGCAGGCCCGTAGCCACGGGGGGCATTCTGAGGGAATGAAACCCACAGATTTTTTTGTGATCCCCAAATTTTGTTGTGTCCAGATAAATTTGTTTCAAACATATGACAAAAACAAAAATCTTGCCCCCATAAAAATGTATTTTGCTCCCCTAAGCCTTAAAAACCTGACTACGGGCCTGTGTTGGAGTAAAAGTAAGTTGGCCCACGTCACTGCTTTTTAAACAAATCGTTCGCGTTTACCTTGACTGGGGGAAAATTGAGTCACATCATGATGAGGCACCGAATCGAACCAGGGAATTGCTTTCTACGTCAATCGCGCAAAGCTTGGATTTGAAAGTGGTGTTACCAACAAACACTTCGTCTTCGGCAAACGTGCAAAAACAATTTCGGGAAAGCCACTCAAAAAACAAAAAAACGGTACGCTGCAGGCAATGAGAATGACGAGCTATGCAACGGAATACCCGCGGGCTATATAGATCGATTTTCACCACATGCACGTTTGACAGCACTGGCGACCTTATGTTCTCATTTGCAGAAAAGAAACATGGTGTGTGGCGACACAGAGAAACAAATGTACAGGGGTCGGCAACCTTTTGCTAACTGTGCGCCGACATAAGGTTTCACATCGTTCAGTGTGACAACATACGTATTTTTTACACAAGTCAAAGTCAATATACTTTCTATGTGAATCATAAAAAAGTTGATATGTAAATTTGGAGCTTCTGCGTGCAATCGGAAATAGCTTAGCCTGCCAAGTGTGGCACGTGCCGTAGGTTGCCGACTTCTGAACGGGGTTTCAAAACTAGAGGCGATTTAATGAGTGATGGAATTCTTCAAACATATATCTCATAATTGCAGAGTGCTGAAAACAGGGGTGTGTTTACTGTTACACTAAAGTGGTGTTGTCATATTTTTTCGAATCAAATGAATCTGTTGGTCAGAGACAACTTAGATTGAAGATGTTACTGGAAAGGTTGATCAAAGAATGCGGAGTTTCGCAGCGAGTTGCATCACTTGTATGAACGGATGTAAGAACTTCCTGCTAGTTTTCTCTACAAAGCACGGCGGACCGCACTTTATAATGTCTGAGTTAGTTACCAACACCGAAGCGGAAGCACCAACCATCGCGCTACGGTAGAACAAATTGTGAACGATCGGCTCATTCGTATTTGCATTTTCCTTCCATATTTTCGACCTGACTAACGCAAAAGCATGAGCTTTTGCAAAAAAACAATTTTTAAATGCTTAGGAAATAAGCCATTCCACATTTGACCTATCCCACCTTAATACGGTGTTCCTATTTTTAGAACTTTCAGAGCCAGTAGGGAAAAAACAATGCCCCATGGCAATGTCTATTTTGTAATGTTTTGTGGGAGCCCTGAAATGCACGGGAAATTATACTGCCATGAGTGAAAATCCAGACCTGCTGCAACTTGACCTGCTTGCGTGTTGGCTCAACACTTCAACATGCCTCCTGCCCGTGATGATAAACCGTCGTTGCAATTGTTCGCGACTATCGGTAAGCAACTGAACATATATAAAAGAAAATGTTGCCAGATTCTGAAAACTCGCAACGAACCCTACGAGGAAGTTGGATTAAGTTGCACTTCCAAGTTTCAAAAAGGCAATTCTGGTCTTGTTTTTTCGGATGAATTAGAAGCAAATAAATCTGAAACAGAACGTAGAATACAGGAAAAATGACAGTGTCTTCTGTTCCTCACATTATCCGACACGAAACGGGTGGAAGCTGTTATTGCGATTTTATACTGAAAATGGAAATATTTTTGAAGCAAAAAAGCAGGAAAAATGGACACAGTTTTTAAGTTCATCGAAACATGTGGTATCTAAGTGTGTATTCTCCATTTTTTAGCAAGAATTAATTTCATTCCAAACATGCGTGGTTTCAGTAAACAATCCAGAAAAATTCCACATTGTACAGTTGTTTCAATTTACTTTTTCTGAATATGTCACAAAAAGCACTCAAAACGTTTTCAGAAACCTTTGTTACTTAGCTTTGCTATGTCAGTGTCCGTCATTGAGTTGAAAAAATTCGTTGTCCAACAAAAATCGTGCGTTACTTTCATAGCCATGTTAGTCGGGAAATGTTTTTGCAAACGTGAGCAAAAATCAATGAACAAATTGTGATTTTCTTACAGCTTTCCAAAAGCTTTTGTTTTATTTTTTAGCCATTTCAGATGTTTGACTTCATTATAAACGAAGTTAAAAGTTTTCTTTGGTTTCCTCGAAGGCCAAATCCGTTTTGGGCAACAATTTGTGATTGGTGGCTTTTTTCAGGCAATCACCTCTGTTGTAGCACAAATGATTTTCTTTTGTTTCTCACGGACCTAGGTGTTGTTAAATTTTTCGAGCGAAATCGCAAAATGTTGGGCAAATTATGCTTTCTCACAAACGTCTTTCAGTTTACCTCCTACAGATGTAGTTGACTAGTTGCCCGCATATCTGTGTTACGTCACTTCAGAGGACCACTAATCAATTTTCGCTGTAAAGAAAACGATAGCAAAGTGAAATTCGGTATAGTTAAATATTACACCTGATTGTTAAGTCGAAAGTGATTGAGTAGCTACCACTACAAATACAAACACTCCACCGCGTTGCAGTACTCACTACTCACCAAACAAAGAGCAACAGATGGTGAGTAAGAAACCAAAGCAAGCAAGAAGCACGGCAGTTTGTGAACGGCGCCTGCCGCCTGCCCACTTCGGTAAACAACAGCGAAATACGAATATGGAAATATTCTTTTTTCACGCGTGACGCTACCAGCGCTGAGAACCAAGCTGATGTCAGCATTCGATTCAATCGTTCAACAGTGTAAACTGACTGTTGTATATGGTGGAATAGGTCAAAACGATAAGATGCTTCCACCTTGCTTACTTATGTCGAGAATCAGCATTCAACCTGCGTAAAATCTTTGGTTTGACTTATGTCAGCAGTTTCTTCAAACCGAAAATCTACTTCAGTAAATTATCGTAACCACTGACTTTGAAGTTTCTGGCGCTTACCAACGTGTGTCTGCAGGTTCGCTGCAGTCGATCTACTCTAAGACCAAAGTTAACACCTCATGCATCACGCTGCACAGCCATAAGTTACAAGCTCGGAGGAAACGAGATGATTGTCTGAACCTGCTAAACTTGCTAAAGGCGCTTCGTAAATCAACTACAGCCTGCTCACGAAAACCGTAACATAAAACTGCTGAAAGCAGACGGAACGCTCAAATCATTTGTTGCTGTCTCCAAGTCTGCTGTCGCGTTGCTGGTGTAAATGCCCGCGATCTGCGAAGGCGCTTTGCCGAGAAGGAACTTCTGACAGATCAACATTTAACAGTGCTTCCCAGACGCAAAAGCCTAGTGCGTTGGCAGACTCGGAAAAGCGCAATCCGCCCTCATTGAACCGCATTAGCAACGTCAGCTATCGAGTAGGACTAAGACAGTATTTGCAGAATGCTGGTGTAAATCAAACAATTTGAAGCTGCATGCGCAAAACATCAGCTAAAGTTGACTCTATTTCTGCTGCAGCAGTGTTTCCCAAACTTGTTCGAACCGTTACCCAAATCAAGGTAGCGATTCTGTCTTATGACCCTCAATAAAACTTTTTCGTATTTCAGGTCGAAAATTTCTTCTGCAGTAATTACTCACAATACCGAGCAACATTGTGATTTTGGTTCCGCGTTACCCATCGTAGAATCGCATGTTACGCCTAGGGGGTAATTTACCTCCAGTTTGGGAACCACTGTGCTACAGCAAATAGTTAAAATCTTGCATCAACAATAGCGTACTGGGCACAAACTCGAACCGGCAGCTCACAAAAACTTTCGTACGAAAGTAATTCACGAATTATATGCAGACTTAAGAAAAAGTGCGTGGCTGACATTTGTTCAGCAAATGACTGATGGAACTGTATATTATCGCCTCCTCTTGGGCATTTACCAAGGATTAACTTTATGTGCTCTCCCTAATAAGTTCGTTTTCCTCAGGCATCGGCTCCAGCCTTCATATATTCCTGTACATTCAAACTTGTCAAATTAGCTGCTTGTACCCCTGATTTCAAAGCTTCGTCACAGGAGTCCGCAACCTCTGGATTTTGGGCAGGATACGACCTAGCTAGTGTTCCAATCGGGCCGAAGGCACTCTAGTTATTTATTAATTATTGCATCAGGCCTAATTGCACTGGCTAGAGCGCCAGAGTAAGACCAACGTCTCCTTTGGGATTCTGTCATTCCTTTTGCGTTTGTTCTGTTCCATTTATAGTTCCATGTTTTTCCAATCCCCAGATTCTGTTTCTTTCCAAAGCTTATGCGCATGTTAGAACGACTAAAAAAGATGACTGCGGATTTTGCGTGCGGGCGGTCGCAGTTAGGCTTGTGTTGCGTGGTCATCAACGGTGTTAATGTTGTTCCATGCTCCACTGTGGGGTGTCTGGAATCTAAACATTGTCCACGTGTAGATCGCTGATTGGTGGTGCTGAGGTAGGTTTATTTCGGTAGACTTAGTTGTTCACTGGTGCAAATGCTGCCGTCACGTTGATATTGTTGATCTTTTGCTTTGCTCCAATTAAATGTTTCAGCTTGCGCGTAGAAAACCGTTCCAACGTGAGTCTCTCTGCTTCATTATTGCTGGTTCGCAAGAACCTTCCTTCTCATATTGTAGTTGGGTCACAGTGGGACGGGAATTAAACGCTCAAAGTGCATGCAGTATGTTACTTGTGCATGCTTTCAGAGCACAATGAAACTTGAAGTATTTTGTTATGAAAACAGATCTGATGTTTAAGACAATTTTTGAGCTTTGATGGTTTGACAAACTTCATGTTAAAATGGATTTGATGTGGTTCTGAAGGTATGATGATTTTTATTTGTGGAATATTTAAATAAATGCTGACTACTTTTGCAAGATGCAAACGGCAACTGTGCTACAGCGTTGAGTATATTAGGTACAATTGTGAACTTCTCAGGTAGTACTGCATGTGTATTATATTGTTTCGACCTATTAACTGAGCATCTCCATGGACGTGGTTTTTGAAATTCAGGTCACAAAATTGCTAACCTAGAACTTCTCATGGACCGTCCCTGGCTTTGGATATTTCTTAAGTTAATACGTGAGACACATTTAACTGGTATCAGTGTTTTGACGAAAAAGTCGATAAATTTGCAGCAGCAAAGGCATGAAAACCTTTTCTTTGAAGGTAGATAACTACGAGTGAAGCAATGCAACGCAGCATTTTCTTTGATTTTCTGTTACGTTTTCAGGGTATTATATCCAAAGAAATGTTGCAGGATTTTGCACTTTTACGTTTGTGTAATAGTTTTGTATAAAATCATTTGCCTTCAATTTTTCATGTCATTCATTTGTCTGTCCTTTTATGTGTTTGTGAGTCTGCCTTCAGTCAGGCCCTTATGATGTTCTAAAACGTTGTGTCTAAAATAAAGCATTAATAATAATATTTGTAACATTGGGGGCTTATTGTTGCGTCATTTTTTCATTGTCTTCAATGTAACTACAGCAACCGCTGCAGTTAGAAGCCAGCTTAGGTATGCTTTGAGAAGGCAGGATAACTTTCAGTTAGTTTTGAGTCATTTTATGCTGAAAGTAAGGTAGAACTTGACTTAATGCAGAGGAATGTGGCAGGCTAGTGGGGGCGGCACTTTTCGACTCGCCCCGGGGTGGCACTTTGCCATGTCGGGGCCCTAGTTGTGACCAGGGTTGTGGAGCAGAAACTCAAATTTCCGACATTGGGCTCCAGGCATCTGAAATTTTTGCTCCGACTCCAACATTTAAAGCTTTTTAGTTCGGGCTTCAGAATGATTTGGTCCATTGAAAACTGAAAACCATTATATTATTTGTACAACTTGCTTGGCCCACAAACTGGGGCTGTGGAATGGGAACCAAAATTTCAGGCTCCGCCTTCGGCTCCACCATCTAAGAATTTTGGGCTCCGTCTTTAGCCATACAAAATTGCTTGGGCTCCGGTTCCACAGTCCTGGTTGTGACCAGACCTGACGACAGGCCCGTAGCCAAGGGGGGCATTCGGGGGCAGTGCCCCTCTAAATTTTTTTGTGCCTCCCCAAATTTTGTTGCGCCCAGAAAAATTTGTTTTAAACATATAGTAAAAGCAAAAATCGCGCCCCACAAGAAATGTATTGTGCCTCACCAAATCTTGAAACCTGGCTGCGGGCCTGCCTGACGAGAAAGGGGAAGAAGTGAGCACGCTGCATTCGGGATATTCAAAAGGTTCTGATAAATCCGTGCTGTGGAAAAAAAGGTGAACTCTGGCCAATCTTATGCTGTGTTACCAGAAAATGTCTGTGCCCATAATATTCTGTTATTAAAATTCATGCAGATTTTTGCAGATGATCAGGGTACTTTTCTCTGGTGTTTGCGTTTTCTTTCACTAATTTTTAAACTTCGAATTTATTACCGCAATTTGGAATGCCGCAATACTACAGTTTGAATGTTCAATCGTGACCGAAATTTCAAACTGGGATAATGTAGCTCGACGGGAAACGATTAGATTCTTTACTCCACCATAGTTAATGATTTCCAAGATTCAATAGTCGTGATGTCAGTTAGGTGACGTCACAGTCTCATAAGTTTTCAGTCGGGTTTTAAAACAACTGTATACCGGGCCCGAGTCAGGTTTTGATGCCCCATTTACTCCCAACTCATTCTTCGCATCTATGCAGCTGGTTGGGGGCGCCTAAACTGACTTTGTCCTCGGGCGCGTGAAATCCTAGGTACGCCACTGCGCTTCTCACACAGCTAGTGTGCCTGCCGTGCATGTCTAAACGAACTTCGTGTCTGACTCATACAATAAATAAAAACAACCTGTATTTGGAAACCTTGTTTCTTCTGGCCTAGTGTGCCTTCTTGACCCCCTGAAGTGACCTAGTAGTCCGAAAAGGTTGCCGTCTTGCCGATCCCTGCAAGTTTTGCTGCTTTTAGTTATGAACAAATTGAGGAAAACCCTTAAGCTAATCTGTAAACACCGATAGGGATAAAAGGTCGTGGATGAGTTCAACTCGTTAGTCTGGCTCTGACGCGTCTCTGGGGTGTATTTGGAAACACCTATCCTCAACAAATGCGAGGCTGAATCTGGAGTATACCCATATATCCAGTGCCAGATAAGGCTTTCAGGGGCCCTGAGGCACAATTTTTCGAGGGCTCCATCTTTTCAATATAAACCAATGTCGCATGGTGTCCCCATGATACTCGTGTTCATCACGCGAAATAACACACTCTGCAACATCAAATGAAAAGGGTAGATATGCAATACGAAAACGTTTTGACCTATCATAAACTCAAGAATACGAAAACGTTCTCAGTTTTTCTGACCATGTTAGACACTCAAACTACAATAGCACTTTGCGTGCTTTTTTGCAAGCAAATTCATGTATCAGCTTGTCAAAGTTTTGTTTCCGTAATAGTTCGCTCTCATGATGCTTTATGTCCTGCTCTTTTCCTCTGTGTCGTAAATAAGATGCCATACCGTTCTTCGATGAGGTCACAAGCGCCTGTGATGTGTTTTTTTTCTGTTCCACGCTAAGTCTCTGTATATTGAATTGAACGTTGGGCAACAAGCCTAGTGCGTAGGCAGGCTATAACTGCATATTGAATGCCAGCTTTCATGTTGGGGGCCCCTTGACTGCATGGGCCCTAAGACCCGTGTCTCACGGGCCTCATAGCTAATATGGCACTGAATATACCCAGAGGTATAGCCGTTAACATTAAAATCTGTTGGAAAATGACCAACCATAAAAATCAAAACGTTTCCTTCCTATATCTTGTAATCGGGGTGCCTGTCACATAAGGCTGTGCATTATGGACCATTTAGAGGTTCATTATGGAACAGTGTTCCATAATCTTTATTTCGAATCCAGAATGTCGAATCCTGTTCCGGAATAACTTGTTGAGAGCAAAATGAACTGATCGCGCAGAGGTTAAGAACGGCGATCTGCAATCACACGACCTTTCAATTAGCTCGTAACGTCACTGCGCAGTGCCGTGAGCTTTCTTGCTTCTTTCTTTCTCTTACTCAGGAGCGCGAAGAGTGCCACTGCAAAATTTATTAAAATGATCTGTTTGGCCAACTTTGCCATTTTTCACGTTTATTTAATCCAAATTTGTTTCGAATCTACGTATTCAAAAAAACTCTGATTTTTGGGTTGGAATACTGAAGGATACGAATCCATAGGATTCGATATTCCATTATATGCATCCTACTGTCATGGTACTTACAACCATAGGTGTACGGGAGTGCATATTTTTTGGGATGCAAAAAATTTTTGCCCAAATTTTGCTCTTGTTTTTCCAAAGCAACGTACAAACAGCAAGCCCTAGCGTTTACATTAAAATTTACAGTACTATTGTAAAAAATCAAGGTGTCTGGATCCCAAAATATCGTTTGCCAAATATCAGTAACAAATCAATACATGCGCGAGTCACGTGCCTGCAATTCTTCATGTACAAATTAAATTCAACGCGGTAGCATATTCTCAAGCATAGGCGTAGCCAGGGGGCCCAGGTGCCATGGCCCTCCAAATTTTTAAAACATAGTCATTTTGTGCCTTGAGAGGCGGTATACCAAACAAAATAGGTTATTCGCCTAAAATCAAACATTTTCCCCCCCTCAAGTTTTTTGGACCCCACCAAACTTTTAGGCTGGCTACGCTAGTGTTCTCAAGCACGCTCGTTGATATAGGTAGCTCGATCTCGTAGATCCATTGCAAACTGGTGGATTTCTCGAGGCCTCACAAACAAAGCACTGAGTTTGAAATTACTATTGTTTAAACGCGTCTTCAATACCAAATCGTACAAATGACGAGGCAAATAAACGAAAATATAAAGAATGACTCACTATGGGGATCAAAGCCTTAGCAATCAATATTCTAAATGGCCATATGTTAAATGGGAGTACTTATTGTGTTGAAAAAATGTAAGCTAATCACTATGAAATCCCAAAAAGAAATTGATATTCATAGGACCAAATGTGGAGGGTGTTGTTCAGTGTCTTCATTTTCAATCTCTAATTACGCCTATTAAAAAGTCATGCTAATAACTAAGATTTGTTCTTATTTAGCATAGATGGGTGCACTTTTGTTACTCACAATCAATTTATCAGGAAATGAAGGTAAACATCAGGTTAAGATCAGGGGTTTAGTGCTAAACAAAGAGGTGTGGGAACGCCGTTTCCACAAAAGAGGCTTTCCCACACCTTTGCAAAAAGAGATGTGGGAATGCCGTTCCCACACCAAATAAAAAAACTGAACCAAATAGTTCGTATAAAGTGAGCATTCGACTACACTACAAGAATTTCCACACTGGATCCTCTTGTTTCACTGCGTACACGTTTGACTAGCAGTCCAAATCTGCGTGTTGCTAGCCCATCTGTGAGGTCGCAGCCATGTTTTAATGTGATCTTTTGGATCCCACATCTTTAAGTAAGGTTACTAGTGCAAAAAGGTGTGGGAACGCGTTCCCATGTTAAAAAGAGGTGTGGGAACGCCGTTCCCACGCGTTCCCACCCCACTTCACCCCTGGTTAAGATCTAACATATGACATTGCAGCAAATAGGCAAGTTTGAAGTAAGGAGAGAGCAAGGAAGCAATGCAATTAGCTCATCCTTCCATTTTAAGCAATCGTCACTGAAATGTCATGTAGAAAAAATTCCACAACTTCTTTAAACGTTTACAGCTCCTAAACGCACATTATGAAAACCAAAAAGCACTACAGTTTAGATAGACAAATGTGCACTGAACACAGGAAGCCAAAAAAAAATAGCAACATGGAACTGATTCAGACTTTAGTACTGCAGTCCATAACATCAAGTACCAAGGAATGTACATAAGTGCAAATGTCCAATGAAAAATGACTTATCACCTCAACAAGAATATTTTATGAAGTCCAGCAGTGCCTCACTGAACTGCGTTAATTAATTATGCAGTGCAATAGATAATGAAGCTGCTATCTTCATGCAATCTTCACAGCATCAAATTGGAACATTAAAATTTGACAAGATGCAACATGTGAACTTCACTGTATGAAACAAATGTAAAATGTGTTCAGAACCGTCGCCAGAAAGTTTTCAATAGGGGGGCTTTGCGATTCTGCGGGGCGGCTTTGTTGCAGTTCTCTTCTAAAGAACACCACAACACATTTAGGACAACTCCGCAAGAGCACTAGTGAATTTGGCCGGAGTGCCCAAGGCACGCCCAAGTTAACAATGAAGAAACTTAGACCCGCCCGTTTCGCTCGACCTGCTCAGTTTATCACAATAGGATTGTATTCACTCATGGTTTTATCAATATAACTTTAAGCACTGCGAGGTTACGAGACTGTATTCCGAAACGACAGGGGTTATACATGCATTAAAACGCGTAATTAACGTTACTGTAAACAACAAGGGTAACTGCGAATTCAATTCTTTTCATGGAGGAGAGAGCAACCCAAATTGTCAATCACATCATGGCCACTAAACCATGAATCTCTACTGGGTAATAGGATCGCTTGATATACCAAATCAGACTAAACCCACTTAGTATGCCCACGGTCGAGTTTAGCTGCTAAGCCTGGTATGCACATGACTGACTTCCAGTCTCAGATCGCTCTGGTTTTGTTAACCCGTCGGGGATTCCCCGTTAATTGAAAATTCTGGTCTTCTCGATTCTCATTGGTCGATAATCGAAATTCGAGTGACGTGGTACGAAGTTGCGTTTCGTCGGCGTCCGTAATAGTGACATCGGTATTCGCGTCTAGCTGTTCGCCGGAATTCGAGGGCGTTTTTCCCGAGGCTCGTAATGACGGTATTTTGCCCGTGGGAATATTTTGTACTAGCTTTTATCCGTTCAAATCGGAAATGTTACTTATTGTTTTAAGTCGGGTGTTGGTGTAAATGGTTTCTACGCTATTTTGGCTTACTCTTTTCCTAAGTGTGACTGGCGATTACCTGTGGAACACAAGTACACGATTGTTCAAATAAATACACAATACAACGTTCTTGTAAACCAAGTGTCTTTAAATCCTACTTTGTTCTAACTTCACTCTTCTTGAATTCAATCCATTCGGTGATGTGACTTTTAACATTGATATTCTAATGCTTCTTCTTTGTCTGTGCTGTTCAATGACATTAACGCTAAACTTCCAAGTTGTTTTCTGAGCTTGCTTTTGAAGTCTTCCTTTGTTTGTATTTCAGAGTCGCAAGACGTTTCATGTTGAGGATGCAACGCGAACTCAACATTCCTTCCTACTCTGTTGAATTGGAGATATGGGGTGTCTTTAATAAAATCCGATGAGAGAACTCATGGTGGAAGTTGAAGGAGATCAAGTTATTCTTTCTACGTATCCTGAAACTGCAGGTCTCTCTACAACGAACATTGTTGAAGGCGACGAGCGTATGTGATCATCTTCTACCTGTGTAGACAACTCGACTCAATATTCCGAGGATGTTTTCCTTGTATCATGCACACAGTTCACCCAACGCTGTTGTCTTCCGCAATATTCTGTTGGTAGTCCTACCTGGACGAGGCGAACTTATGTATCGGTTTCTCCGGACTTTCGTACTCAAATGATGTTGGTTGGTCTCGAACATGTGTACATATGCAAAATAACGAGAATTGATAAGCAGTATGTGAATGTGTCGTCGGGTTGACAACGTTTTGCCTTTGTCAAGGCTACCAACGAACTATCTTGACATTAGGCGTCAATATTATCAATGCAAATGTTGTACCCTCTCTCCTGAAATCAAAATACAATTTTCTAAAAAGTCTTCAAATGACAAAGCAGATGCAACAGCATCCACAGGGCTTTCTTTCATATGACTCATAAAATGTGAAACAATACGTTCTGGCTCGAAAAACGATAAGTGTTCTAACCTGGATGATCGGCTACTACATTCAGGAAATCTTATAGTAACATAATGATAGTCTTTCTCCCATCTATGATGGTAACACGAACCTGTGAAAAGGATTTTTTGTACAACTGTCTTTTCGTTTTTTAATTTCTCCCCTTTTGGGTATTTTGCCTACAGCAAGTAGGCGAAGGATTCAACGCTGTGAATGTAATCGTCCAAAGGACAGATTACCTCATCTTTCGAATTCTTTCCAACTATCAGTGAATGGATTTGTTTCAAAATTCCTGGGTTGTGGATTTTCATACCAGAGATGACTCCCTTCTCAGCGTTTTCAACAGTTATTAGGATGCGTAGTCACTCTGGATATGGTCACTGATAAAATTGAATTATCTCCTAACGTTCGGAACACATAGAATGAGACGGGATCCTAAAAGATCGTATCTTGAGGTTTTTAAATCAAAGTCTCTGGTCAGTGTTTTTCTGGTAGTCGAATTGTCAACGAATATAACTTGCTGACAATAATCTTTTTGTAGGATCTGAAGGAAAGATTATTTCTCGTCATGTCTTTTAAAAATTTCAACAAATTTCACTAAGGGCCTGCCTTCTATGGCATCAAAATGTTAACCAATAATTTAATTATTTGACAAACCCTTTTTTGTGTAGCATTTTGCTACATTTTAGGAACAATTTCAGGATTGCTTTTCAATCTTAGTTGCGGTGACCTCTTTATAAAAGGTTATTACAATCGCAATTCTGGATTCCGGAAATACCATTCCACTACATCTAATATATTAGAAGTCACTCATAAACTTCTCGCTGCCAAAGATAGCGGTTGCTCATCGCGAGTTGTGTTTTTGGATATTTCTAAAG
>Ga0210059_1006400_pt1 | contig 18895 bp, 13 predicted proteins | sample Ectturendosymbi2_FD_188042 | JGI IMG/M metagenome (GOLD analysis project Ga0210059, IMG submission 188042) | Ecteinascidia turbinata endosymbiont from Florida, USA - Sample 2 (SPAdes) (version 2) | ecosystem: Host-associated > Tunicates > Ascidians > Unclassified | place: Key West, Florida... | reverse complement strand
AATTTAGGAAAAAATAGGAGATATTGATCCTGGCGAAGTAGCAGTGGATTTCTACCAGGGGCGGGTCCAGCCAATAAGGTTAGGGGGGAAGATTTCAGTAATATTTGGAAGTCAAGTCTCGCTAGTGTAAGAGAGATGAAGTATACATCACCAAGCTGCTGTGACAAAGCATTGGACGACAGGATGGCCTTATATCGAGACAATTCGAGCATGACAAAAGACTTATTCGGAATTGGTTTTGATATGTTTTTTTCCGAATTGTACAGAATCATGGTAAATAAAGTTACTTTCGTAGTTTTATGGAGATGATCGCCCCAATCGCTCCCCCTGAGATCGGCCCCTGGTTACAAATATTTGCTTTGATTTTGCAAAAAAAACGACAAATTGAACACGACTCATGACTTTCTGAACTGTCTTCTCAAGACACGTCATGCTGAAATTCATCCTAACGGATTTATTGCACTTTGGATTATGCTAACCTGCCCCGTAACTGTTGCCAGAGCTGAAAAGAGTTTCAGCTGATCAAAACCTTCAGCAGGTCTACTGTGACAGATAGAAGACTTCATCCTCATTCGCCATGTTGTCAGTCGAAGCATCATGTGTTCTCTCTAGCTTTGGATATTTTCGTAAAGGCTTTTGCCAAAAGACCCGTTCCAAACCATTTTGATACAACTGTGACATTGTTTATAATATTTTCATGGTTATTGTTATGTAATATTTTTCATGTTTGCTACTGTGCTACTTTAAAGTGATTTCTTTTGTTTTGCTGTATGACCACGGTTCGCCCGTTGAGTATCCCTGCGATAGATAAATGACAACGACAACTAAATCATGACGAATAACAACAATAATACAGCAACGCTTTAGAAATCTTTTTTTAGAAAACACCGTTAGGGGGTCCCCTGTAAGCAATTTTGGGGTGTCAGAGTCGGGCTTCTACGGCACTGCCTTCGTTAGTGCTCTTTGGTAAAATCCAGCGCACATGTTCGTATAGTCACACCGGTTAAGACATCGAGGGAAGTTCAAAGTGCACCTGGTGGAGGTCTTCTGAACTGACCCGCTGTGCAGGAATTAATGAAGTAGCTCGTTTTCTTGTGACACGCATACATCTAAACAAAAGTATGTGTTGAAGGTTCGGGGTCGCATTTCTCATCGGAATAACACCCGACAAGTCCATTCAAGTGGCAATTGAGGAGGAAGGCAGGAAGTACGGAGATATTCTTCAAGCACGGGTCCCGGACGACTACAAAGGCTTGCCTTTGAAAGTGTTGTCTGCTTATCAATGGATTCGTGATGAATGGGGCGACCGGAGTGACTTCTACTCCTTCACTGACGACGACTGTGTCTTGAACCTTCCAAGGATCTATGACTACTTGACATCCAACCGAGAACAGTTCATCAACGATAAGAAGATTTACTGCGGATACCAGTTTGACGCTGTTAGTGTGCCAGCCGGGTATGATTTTTCTATTTTATTTTGATCGTTTTAAAAGCAATTATTTGAAAGAAAACAAGCAATTTTGATGAAACAATCAGAAATGTTGATGTGCGTTTTTTTCCTTCGGTTGAAAATCGAATTCCAAGAGCAGCGAAAATCACTGATTTTTAAAGCGCAAAACTGACCTGTTACATTCACTGAGAACAGGCTCTTTATCATTTTCCAAGATGGCAGTGTTTAGATGGGAAAATCTGCTGTCATAATTCCAGATGGATTTTGCAGATTGTTCAGTTGCACTCCATTTTGAGTGAAATTTTGTGGTTCGTTCATCCATATTTAGCTTTTTGATGAATAAACACATCGACAATTTAAGGTTTTCTGCAACACAGTCATGAAACTGTTGTTTCAAAACAGAAAAATACGTTTGAAACTGTTGTTTTAAAGCAGAAACATACGCTTTTTCTCAAAGCTCATGCAGCAGGATTGTCACAAACGTGATTGATGCTACAAGTAATACCTGAAAGTTGGAAAACAAATAAATAAAAGAATTCAAAAACCTCAAAAAATGTATGATTATTTACGAGTACAAGATTTTTTCAGTATTTTTTGAACAAATTTTGTCTCTAGTTGGGTTGTTGGTAGACGAAGACGACAAGAAAATTTCTTATAATTCAAACTTTATAAAATAGTGCGTCGCTTTACTGCTGAATTTATGAACAACACTTACAGCGGGCGCAATGCGCAAATTGATGATTACTCTAGAACGGGTGTCAAAGCGACCATCTCCATAGTAATGATTTTGAAAAAAATGACCAGCCCGTGGCCTGATGCTATTTTCGTTCGCCGCGTTGGTGGTAGGTCTGGAGTCGACTCTCGGCTGGGCCTTGCCAAGACCAGGCTAGCTAGCAGGGGGGAAACAGAGTCACACGACACTAGACCTTGTAAAAAACTCAGTCGTGACACTAAAAGACTCTTGTTGTCATAAAGGGCATCGAAAACGTGGGTCGCAACATTTTTGCACATTTTGTAAGTGTTGCAGTCAAATCAAAACAAACTTTATTACAAAGGAAGTAAAACGACTCAACGTACGTTTTTGAATTTTTGTTTGAAAACAACAACGAACCACAGCACTCCGCTTCTTCGAGCACTACTAAATTTTTCAAACAATTTTCGCTGTGAACTTTTGAACCAAATTCATTAATTGCTTCTGTTTTTTTGATTTGCCAGAAATGTCGATTCAAGCTTTTAATGTGGTTTTCAGTGCAGTGGACGTGTATGTGGTCTTCTTGTAGGTTTTGACTGTACCTTGTAAGCTCGTTGGAGAACTGTGTGGTGGTTATAGTTTGGCTTAGTTTTTCAAAGAATAAAAACATTTTTTGCAGTGGAGGAAAATTGTTCGTCTCTAAAAAGATTTACCCCCACCACTTCTTCCCCCCATTTTGTCACGGCGGATTGAGCACTCTCGGATTTCCCATTCTATCTGACATTTATCAAATGGCGAAAACAACAAACAGGACTGGTCTTCAGCTGGAAGATGTCTACATCACCGGGATTTTAAGAAGCAAACTGAACCGTGGCCATCAAAACATCAAACCGCTCAGCTACGATGGTGCGAAGCACAAGTTTGATTATCACATGGGCCCGTTCGCTTGGCATCTGGAGAACATGAAACATGTAGACATTTTGTGGAAGATTGTTTTCAACATGATGAATGTATCGACAAGCAAGTGGACCTGTGCAGGTTTTTGGCCAAGCGCTGGAGCTCTTCGTGCAGATGTGAATGGAAATGTAAGGATTCCTGTTGCGGGTAACGACACTGAAACGTTTTTTATGGAAAATTTTGGTTCAGTAGAGTACGTAAATAATTGACGGTTTCTCACCAACGACGTCTCTCACTTTATGAGCGCAATTCTATGCTTGTACTGGACATACGCAAATTTGCAGACAAGTGCATATACGGCCGGTCTCGTCTGAAGTGGTTAAATTTTAGCGCTGGTGAAGGATTTGCACTTCATGCTGGTGCGACTGTGAATCGTTGAGGAACAATGGCGTGAAACTCGTGTGCCACAGCTCTTTAACAAGTTCACACATCCTTTCACATGTTGCAAATGCAAAGTGAGTATACTCGCCAATGAACGAGTATACTCGCCAATGTCTCTCGTTGTTTTTTCCGCACGAGGATAACTTAAAATGTTTTGAACGGGGAGTTACCAGAAAATATTTGTAAAATGTAAGGAAGATAGTCATTTTACCTCTGCAATAATGCGCATCAAAAATGATATGTTTTTCACACTCATTTATAAAACCGCCTTACCATGATGCCCGCAGTACCATCCTATGTTAGCCATGTCGTTTCAGAAACTGTTGTTATTGTGTTCATTTTCCTGTAAGAGTTTATTTCGAACAAAAAGTTGTATTTTAGAAAACAACTTTTGAAAAACAACTCTGCAAAAAGAACTTTGATACAGAAAAACAAAGCCACCAGACTCTGCGGAACCACAGAGATAAAAGAAGAAAACCAACCCATAACAAAAACAAACAAACAAACCAGACCTACACAGACCAGACCTACACCTACACCTACATAACAAAAACAAACCAGACCTACACAGGGACGCAAAAGCATGAGTCACTCAAATGCGTTTCTTCATGAAAAAATATGAGCAGACTCATGGCGCGAAAACACAAGACCGAACATTCTAGAACTAAACACTTCATGGGTTAAAATCGGTTTTGTCAAAGACCGATGCTGTGGTGGGAAATGGAGAGTTGGCCCACTAAATAGTTGGGAATTGGAGAAAAAATGTAAAGAACCCCTGTTCTAGATGATGGGCGAGATGATGGGCGATAATAAACAAACCAAGAAAACAGCCCACACTCGAGCGGATAGCAGAGGTGACATAAAGAACAAACGTACTTTTAAAGTATAAATACAGACTGAACAAACCTCAAATCAGACCATCTCGGGTCTCGAAACAGAAGACATCATCACCAAGAAGAATGAAAACTGGAGCTGAAGAAGCGAACGTTTTGTCACATGCATCTCTACTGTCCGCTTCGTTCTTCCAATGTTCATCGAATAACCTATGAACGCATTGAACGCTGGGAATCTCACCTGGCCTCTGAACGTATGATACGGTCTGTTTCACTATAGACCCAATTTCTAAAGTATGCTACCATCTGACATGACGCGTTTATAATGGCACTATATATGTTGATGTAAAAGCCTGCAGATAACTGCAAATGTATTTACTGTTCTCAATAAATAACGCAACTCTGACTTCTTTATGTGTTGACTTCCGGCAATATTTGGGCAGGTCAAGCAGGCCTTAGCTCCTGTGATAACTCAACCCTGGTGAAAGTACCGAACCCATTAAAAAATACTTCACCTAAACGCATAGTTTTCTCTGGTCGTATGCAAAACATAATGTTACAACCAGTATATGGCCAGGGAAAACCTGATGTTACATAATGTTGATTATGCAGTACAGATTGCAGTTTTGACACCAAAATACGAATATATGCAACATAAATATACGACATAGGAGTAAATGTGAAATCCGGTACTCAAAAACGTAAATAGAAAGCACAACAGCAATTTTAAAGTTCTGCTGCAAAGTCCAGAGAGCCGACGGAATTTTTTGCTGCTTGCATCATCCCTTCTAACAATTTAGCTGAAAAGCTTACTGGTAATTATCTAACTTCAAAGACAAAATTTTCTTGCCTTTGCTGTTGCAAATGTATTGAAGATTTCGTCAAAAATGATATAATTTAAAAGGCCACATGTATTAACCTACGAAATATCTCACGCCATAAACGCTGCGGAGATGTTCTAGGTCAGCAATTTTGTGATCTCAGTTTCGACAATTAAATGTCCACGGAGATGTTCAGTTTATGGGTCAACTGAAATAAAAAACACATGTAGCAGTAACTGAAAAGTTCACATTTATGACTAGTATGCTAAATGTAGTTGCGCAGTTTCAACTAATATCTTGGAAAGTACAGTAGTCAGTATTTCGTTGCATTAGTTCTTATGATTACTTCTTCACCCCCGCCATGCTGAGGGCATGCGCAAGCAAAACACGTAATTAAATTTATTTTATAATCAATGCAAATCGTCAAAACGTGCTTAAATGAACACAAACGGTTGTCCGCCGCTTACCAAAAATATCTCGCAAAAACATTTGATACCTTGATCAAAACAATTTACATGCTTTTGTACACCACTGAGCATCCCCATCCGACATTTTTAAACATTTACTTCAGAAACTGATGTTAAAATCTCTTCATTACTTCCCACTGCCGGATTACTCTTTGATGATAAGTGGAAGTAGGTATAACTGGTGCGCTGTTTCAGTGTTTGGCATTCCCCTGTGTTCATAAGTGTCCGCAGGGGGAACAAAGTGAGAATTTGCCACCATCTGGAAATTGGGATTAAAAACCACAAAATTTCTAGAAAATCTGAAGTCGCAGCTTAATTGACCTAATTCTTGCAATGACAGTTTTATTTTCCGATATGACACTCACACTGCGAAAGAGCCGGGTTCACTGTTGTGGTGTCATGCAATTTTGAGCTTGCAGTTCAATGATGTCCGCTACATTGCCTGCAGAGGCAGGTTGCGAAACTTGGGTGCGGATAGTTCTAAAATTGGCCTTCATTGCGTAACAGTAACATGGCAACAAAGGTTCACTTCAAGTTGCGGTAGTAGGCGTTTAGCCGCATGTGACTGTTGAAGACATCTGTGGCAGGTAGTGCAGCGAAGCAATGGCTTCTGATTGCAGTAATTCACGTACTTTTGTACGATGTGAAAGGAAACTTTGCTGCCAACGAAGCGCATTGTTGGGACTGTTGCCGTAACATGGGTCATTTTCTTTGTGGTGTAGAAAGGGTAAAGTCTTACGTGAACGCCCATTTGGATGGTATCGTCAGCAGCCTGAAATGGGCAAACAAAATGTCGACTTTGCCTAGCCGTGGAAAAATTTCTGCCGACGCCCATGTCTGTGTTGCTTGTATTTATAATGTAACATCTGCTTTGTACTGTGCTATAAATAACCATTTTTGTGTTATCTGAGTATCCTTTGTTGCAACCTCTGGGTTAAGATGTCGTTGAATGTGCGATTTACCACGAGCCGGGTGTGCATGAAGACTTACACCCACATATACGTGGCGCGAACATGCGGAGACTAAAGCCCATATATATGTAACATATGTGAATTTTTGGGAACCAATCATTGCATTCACAAACGCTGGCCAATGGGCCCCCTTCAGCAAAATTCGCCCCCCTCCTTGGCTCAAACCTCTATAGTTACGCCACTGCCTACCTTTTCCACCAGCAACAGACACATGCTGACAAACCTAGCGTGTTCAGTCAGTTGGGTCATGGGACTATACTACGGTAGCCTACTGAGATTAGGCCACATTACCACACCATAGACAGACTTGGAATCATGGCATAGAAGGCTGAAAAGATGCTTCCGAAGATACTAAGTGAATAATTGTGCAAAGTGCATTTTTTCCAAGAGTCTGAATCCTCGAAATATCGAGAAAAGCGTTTCAGATATCCGGTTCCAGTTCGAAAGCAGTTTTTGGATATCCGTATCCGGTTGCAAACTCACTATCCTGCCGGATTTCCAACCGGCAAACTGGATAGTGATCATGTCAGATTCAACGTGGGTATCGCGGTTTGTTAGCTTTTCGTAGGCCTACTATAAGGATTTAGCTTATATGAAACTGTAACGTAAACATCTGATGTTATCTGATGTTGAAAAAAGCAACAATGTGATGTTGACGAGACTGAGCCCAGTGGCAGCACTGCCACTGATAGGCTACTTATTCCTGCACTGTGCCTTGTTGTGGGCATCTAAAATCTAAACAAGTTTTAATTCACACAACACATATCAAAAAGTAATCACCAAATCTTGTTCCTTCACTCAGAGAAGCAAAATATCTGACAAACAATAATAGGTCAGAAACTTCACTTGACACCGGCACTGTAGGAGCTTCGCCATGCGCGACCAAAGGAGCGTTCCGATGTTGTTTTAACCATTGGGATGTTATGCTTTTTACTGGGGATGTTATTCTTTTGCGCGCTGCATGTAGCATCCAGCCGCGCTGCTACATCACTTTCCCTTCTCTTTTCAAGGCGGAAGCCGCACTCACTTGGTGCTCACTCAGGCGAAGCAGGTTCGAGGATGGTCACCTTGCCACCAGGGTTGCCAGTTTGGCTTTTTCAGACCAAATTTGTAATTTTTGGCTTTTTTTCAATTCCTTTAGCTTTTTCATTTTTGAAAAAAGGCCATATAGAATTTGGCTTTTTTGGACTTTTTAGGCAAATTGGGTCTTTATGTCGATTTGGCACATTTAAAGATGATTTTTGGCAGAATTCTGGGCACTGGAAGATTTCTAGACACTATTTCTGGACACAGAATCATAAATTTTTATTGGAAACTCTGCACAAGAATTTATAATCTTTTGTTTTGTTATTTCATACTATTAGGTTTGCAGTTTCAGGTTACTTTTCAGAAAGACCAAAAATTTCGAAAAGTTGGACTATGGAGTGAGCTTTATCCTTTTTATGTATAAAAATGTATATATGTCTTTTAAAAGCGTATTTGGGTCTTTTAAAGGTGTCGCTGTGGATTTATCTTGTATTTGGCTTTTTTTGGTGCTATTTGGCTTTTTCAAGGGTTGACCTGGCCTTATTTGCTGATGACCACCTGGCAACCCTGATTGTCACATGTGCTTGCGCGCGTTCTGAACTCGCAAAGTCCAGAACCGCATCTTAACTATTGTAGGTGCTTCGTTTGCACGCTAAAGCACTAGGCCAAAGAAAGCTTCCGATGTTTTTTAACCATCGGGATGTTATTCTTTTGCGCACTGCATATAGCAGCCAGCCGCGCTGCTAGAGCACTCCGGTCTGTGTCCTGTAACCGTGGCGCGTTCTAAACATTATATATAAAAAAATAGTGCGTGATTTTGCCACAGACGGAACAGGGTTGACAATTTCAGTGGATTTTCTGCTAGATCTAGCGGATATTAATCCTGTCTAGCTGCAGAATAATTGGTCTGGCGGCCTCAATCCGCTAGATTCTAGCGGATAATTGGTATAGTGGATTAGCGGCCTATACAATTGGTATTATTGAAGCGAATTCTGGCGGAATTTTGCGATTTTTCTAGCTTGAAAGGTCTTTAGACCTGGCAACCCTGGGACGGAATGCGCTCAATCCAGGCTGGACCGAGTAGTTTAGTTTCATTTTAATTTATTTGTTTGTGAGCAGACACGAAGTCCACAGTATAAACACACACTCGCATAATGCAGGTCGATAAAAACACCACAATCATCCTGGCAGAATACTCGCCCAACCTCAACAACAATCACGCCAACCAGTGTTTCACTTACAAAAAAAGTTTTTGGCATTACACAAACACAGATACAAACGCATTTCAAACCACTTTCCTTTAAGAAAGGGCAAAATGCGAGGCATCAAAATATATTGCCATTTCGTCCTGCATCCAAATATTACCATCAAAATGGGAACTTTGACCCACAACACTCAACAAAATTAATTGATGTCACCCATTCCTAGCTTTTGATTTTTGTGAAAACAAAAGTTTTTCGCATTGATGAACTCAGATACAAGTTCTATTTGAACAACTCCGGTATGAAAGGGTTAAATCCAAGGCATCAAAATTTATTGCCATTTTGTCCTGAATCCGAATATAATAGACTAATCAATATGGGAACTTTGACCCACAACACTCAACAAAATTGATTTATGTGACCTACTCCTAGCTTTTGATTTTATGCGAAAACAAACGTTTTTCGCATTAATGATCTCAGATACAAGTTCTATTTGAACCACTTTCCGGTATGAAAGGGTTAAATCCGAGGCTTCAAGATTTATTGCCATTTTTTCCTGAATCTGAATATTACCATCAAAAACGGAAGTTTTACCCACAGCACTCAATAAAAATAGTTGCTTCGACCACGTCCTATGCAAATCATTTACCGTCAAGGAGGATTTCAAATTAATGTCTGTGGGTTGCTTGGGGGCGCACTGTGCTCTGCTTAGATATTCAGTGGGTATTTTTAATTTAACCGCATTTTTGCGTTTGTTGTTGAGAAAGCAAGTTTTTGACAAAGAATGTTCTATAATGTGGAGATGATATTTTTGTAATAACTGTGGCAACAAATGCAAACATTTTCCTAGCACACGATTTCTTTAGAAATGTATGTCTAATGACCCATAAGTGTAGATGCACTTGTTTCCCACCGAAATAAATCATGATATCATGTTGTTTCTGCAGGAAAGAAAATGCGTTGCGCAACTGAAAATGCAACTGTCCTAACCTGACAATAACATACGGTTCCATCACTCTCGTTGGAAGCTTTTCATTCGGTCGATAGTTGTATTTCTTAGTCTTGCTCGAAACTTGCTTAAATTTTGATCAATGTTATGGTGAAGCGAAACAAAAATATAATGTAGCTCGACGATAGCATATTCCGTGTTTTTCAACTTCAAACGAAACGTTTAGGCTCAAGGCGTAATTGATCTTCGACACAGCTTCAAGTGATCATATCTGATGCAAGCAGCGGATGTTTGAAAAGCAAAATGCTGTTTGATTGATGCACTGGTCTTGTCGAATCCTTCAGGACTCTGAAAATGCACAAAAACAGCATGCCAATATTTTTGTAATCTTCTTTCGAGCTGCAGGCCAATAACATCAGCAAAAGTCAACGCGAAAAATTCGTTCGCAGTCAAAGCGCGGACGTGATGGACAGTGTAGGGCCATGGTTCTCAAAGTGTGCGTCGCGACTCTCTGGTGCTTCGTTTGAATTTATCAAGGACGTCGCACAAAAGTAAATTCAGTGCAGTTTTATTAATTGAGGTAGTAACAATAAAATTCAGTGCAGTTATATACCTTTGCCAAAGAAACGTTATAGCTCAAGTGCAATCACGATGACAGTGGATAGCCTATGTACTATCTCATGACTACGTAAATGCAGTTATTGTAGAGTAAAAAATGTTTACCAATTTCTAATAAACGTATGAACAATTTTTTTTACTTTGCGTCAGACAAATGAAGGCTAGACAACAGTAGTTACATATAAATATAAGCAACTTACGGATTACTGAGGCTATAATGATATTTTCTAAATTTGCATACTTGTGTGAAATCTTTGCTGAATTGAATAAACTCAATATTTCTTTGCAAAGGCTGGATAAAAATGTGCTTGACGTATCAGATAAACTTGCGAAGTTTATAAAAAAACTATCATTGTGGAAGGAAGACATAACAAACGTGTCTGGAGGTTATCATTGATTTATGTTTATTTGAACGAGAATACAAATCAATTAAAATATCGGGGTCGTTTTTATCGTGTTTTCATCAATTATATACAGTCCATAAGCGCACGGCATGGGGATGCAGGAAATGCGGTCGCATCCCCAACGCTTTCTGGGGAAAAATGTTCAAAATTTTTTTTTTGGGCAAAAATTTTCAAAATTTGGGCAAAGTATGCAGCTACATTCTCATGTAAGTGAGGTAACCTAGTGTCTATTTTCCAAACTAAGGCAAAATAATAACCAAATCAACGGCAAAATAATAGCCAAAAAGGCAAAATAGTCTGAGAATATTTTGCCGTTCTTTTTTGCCCCTGATGGCAAAATAGACACTGCCCTTGAGTAAACTTGAATCACGTGGCAATTCCAACGGCCTTCATCGAATTTGGGCCAACTAAAAAGCTTTAATAACGTTTTGGATAAAATTAGAAACATTTTAGTAAAATAGGAGCATTTGGGTAAGGCACAACAGCTTCAATTAAATTTGGGCAAATGAGAAAAGCTTCAATCAAACTTGGGTGAAAACAAAAACATTTGGATAAACTGGAAACACTTGAGTGAAGTCCATCAGTCAAATCAAATTTTGCCAATTTGCAACAGCTTCATTCAATTGTGGAAACTTCAAACAATCTTGTTCAAAGATGGACTATATAGAAAAGCTCCATTAAAATTTCAGTACGTTTAGAAATGCCTGGGTGAATTATAAGAGTTTTATTCAAATTTGGATAAAATCAAAATCATTTGGGTAAATTTTAACAATCTTAATGAAATTTGAGCAAATTGGGACAACTTCATCCAAATTTGTGTGAAGTTAAAATTGTTTCCATAAATTGGAAAAATTTGGGTAAATTCCAACAGACTAAATCAACTCTGGACAAACAACAATAGCTCCATTCAACTTCGGGCCAAGTGGAACATCTTCATTCAATTTTGGGTAACTTCAAACAGCTTCATTCCCATTTGAATAACATACAACCACTTCATTTAAAATTACATACACTTAGGAACATTTGGGCAAATTCCAACAGCCTTGATCATATTTGGGTAATTGAAAGAGCTTCATTCACATTTGGGTACAATTAGAACCATCTGGACAAATTGGAAGAGTGTCATTCAGATTTGCATATATTATAAATATTTGAGCAAATTACAACAGCCCAAATCAAAATTGGACCAACTGAAACAACTTCATTCAAATTTGGGAAGAGTTAGAAACATTTTAAAATCTGGAACATGTAGTGGTAACTCACTATTCCGACTAACTCTAATTTTTGTAGAGCTCGAATCGATGATGCTGTAAAGTGCACAACTAAAATGTAGCTGTAGCTGCAAAATTTTTTGCGGTAGTAATGTGGGTAGCTGTGATATGATACTGTGAAGTTTTCGTGCTTCAAACGTGCTTGATGTTGCGAGATTTGCGAGTGCAAATCTGTTTCCATGAAGTATTCATGACTAGAACTAACTACATAACTGCAGCTATAATATTCTGCGTGGCGGTAATGTAACTGTGATTTTATAGTGTTTAGGTTAACATATTTTCCGTTTGATTCATGCAATGAATTGTATATGTTGCCTCCTGCCATATTTTAGTGTTTCAATTTAATGCTGTGAAGGGAAGTTTTCATGAATAGTAGCAACTGTAGTATTTATTGCACTGCATAATTCACTTATGCTAATGCAGTGCAGTGAATCACTGCCATTTTTATAAATCATTCCTGTTGAGGTTATGAGTCATTTGTCATTGGAAAAGTGCATTTGTACACATTCCTTAGTAGTTGATCATATAGACTGCAGTATTTGCGTGTATCAGTCCCATATTGCTATTTTTTCTTAGCCTGCTGTGTTCTGTGCACATTTAACTGTCTCAGCTGGAGTGGATTTTTGGTTTTCATAATGTAACTTTAGAAGCTGTAAACATGTAAGTTGTAGTATTTTAAGTACAACACATTGCAGTGAAGATTGCCCAATGTGGAAGGTTAAGCTATATGCTATGTATTAAATTGCTTCCTTTCACTCTCCTTACTTGAGACTTGACCTATTTGCAGCAAAGTAATACTTTAGACCAGGGGTGTACAATTTTTGCTATTGCCGGCCGCATTACTTTTATTTACATGAAGTACGGCCGCCAATGAGTTCGAGTTGTATTTATGAGATACGTTTAATTAAAAATAGGTTTTATCCGGTATATGTCATTTACTTGGGCCTAAAAGTATAATAAAATGTCAAACATTTTAACGAATTTATTAAAAGAAACATCACCATCCAGATTGTTACGCATCGTGTCGACTGATTTTCTTGCCTTGCGTTTGTTTTGCTTCAATATACGCCAGCACGGCCGCCAAATCTTATATTTGAAATTATATGTGGACGGCCGCAAATTTCATTATCGAAGGTCGCATGCGGCCGTACTGCGGCAGGTTGTGCACCGTTGCTTTAGATCGTAACCCAATATTTTACTCCTTTTCCAGATTGATTGCCATTGTGGCCAACACATATGCACACATCTATGCTAGAGAAGAACAGATCTTAGCTATTAGGATGATCGTGTTGGAAGAATAAGTTTAGAACGTATGTAAGAACTTGAAAATGAAGATTCTGAACAACACCTTGCACGGTGTATGAACAGAAATTTTTTGGGGGATTTTATTGTAATTAGCTAACATTTTTCAACACAGTAAATATTACCATTGTTCACATGTAGCTATGCAGAATATCGATTGCTAGTTGAGGTGGTACAGCTTTGAACCCGGTAATTGGTAGGCCTAATTAGGCATGCAGAAACTTTGATTTGTTTACAATGGTACATTTTAGTCTTAACATCAAGGCTTGCTGTTTACACATTGTTTGGGAAAAACACGATCAAACTTGGGCAAAAATTGTTTGCATCCCCCAAAACATGCACTCCCGTACACCTATGATACAATCTATAAACTTTTGATAATCTTAATGAACATCTTACTGCGTCGCAAGTCCGGCAAACCTTTCTATAGGCGTCGCAATGAAAAAGTTTGAGAACCACAGATGTAGGGAATCTGCATCTTCATACTGCCGCACAGTCGATACCACTGCATTTGCTATCGATCACAAAGAGCATATGCAAATGCGCTGAACAATTTAAGTGCCACACCTCAATCGTGCGCATCATGGTAATGTGTAGAAAAATGATCGTAAAATCGAGAAAAAGTTCTAGAACGGTGGTTGCATATCACTTAATTTTAGGACTAAAGCAGTGTTTTAACAAGCATAAATTTGAATAGTTGTTCTTAGCCAAATCGTATAGTACACCAAAAGAATAAAAGCTAGCTTGTTGTCTTCATTCTTAATGATTAGCGGCAAGGACTGATTGGAAAGTTTCTGCTATCAACAACTTCCTTTGGGCGTTTAGGGAATCAGCATGCCAACATCCTGAAAATGTCGGTTTGAAAAGACTGTCGGTTTGGAAAAAAACGCAATAGGCAGATGTTCCGTGGACCATTGCGATGAGAAGGACAGGGCCGGCCTTAAGCAGATGCAGTTGCATTGGGCCATGCGCCTCTGGGGCCCCCGCGCCATGGTGTTTGTGTAGGTTGTTTAATTTTCCAGAGTCTCTTTGCTCGCGAGAATTCAGTTGAAACGGCTTATAAATCTCATTGTTAGCAAACAGTGCTCTCGTTAGAACGAAGACTGACACAACTGACAAAAGACGAAAGGTTGAACTCGTAGGCGCAGACCTTGTATAGAATCCGAAGATCCAGCAGTTGGCCGCTCAACCAACAGCAACAAGTGTTCTATTCTGAATTTTTCGAGTTGGCCTATTTTGGACAATGAACCATGTCAGCCTGTTTGTGGCAGTCGGTCAGTAGCTGTTGAGTAGCAACGCTTGTTGCGCCAAAACTATTTTTTATCGTTATTCTGAAACAATTCCAAGCTAGGGCGTTCGCTTTGATAAAAATGTACAGTGCGCCACGAGTTTTTTATAGATCTGTACACACTGTACCCCTAAACTTCATTTGTGATATCCCAATACTCTTAACGATCGCTATCCCTCTGTGGATTACTGCTCGCGGCAATATAACACCCCAGCCGGAATTTATAGCTTGTAGTAAGTTACCAAGACTAAGCTTGAAATTCCATCTAATCGTAAATGATATTTAATGTCTTCACGCGCCAATCAGCACTGATGCAAAAAACCTGCAAAACTGAGGGTTTTTTTATTGTAGGCCTATTTGCTATCTGGCGACATTGTTGAAATAACTAAATATTGTTTGGAGAAACTTAGACGTTCCAGATTACAAAAAAAAAGATTCTAAAAGAAAGCGTGTAGAATGTACCGTAGTGGCAATGAAAAGAGAACAATAAAAGCAGTCAAGGAGAGTGAAATACAGAGTGTCAAATGTCAGTGGAGCAATAAAGAAGTTTAACGTTGTCGTGGTCGAAGAATCAGATCACTCAGTTCCTTTAACCATCAAGATATTCACAGTCTTCCTGTATCTCCTGTGCAACCTGCTGAACAAGCTACATTTTCGTCTCCCTTGGGCCAGCAGTGTGATTCAAGTTCCGAGAGGAGAAGCAACAGCCCTAATGTTGACTGTATTGAAAATTGTGAGGATCCTCCGTCCTGGCCCAAACGTGTTTAGCTCAGCGAGACTTTCTAATCGCGAAAGGTCCACATAAGTTTATAATTATGAATTTCCGAAAGATGTAGCAGGCAGGAAATTTTCAGCTTGTTTTTTACAACGTGCATTATCCAATGGGGAGGTGATGATAGGGAAATGGCCGGTGTACTCAGCTGAAAAAATCGGATATTTTGCTTCTATTGCAAGCTTTTATGCGATGTTAATGCTGCGCTATCCATTGATGGCTTTTCTGAATGGTCTAATACTAGTGTGCGCTTATCTGAGCGTGAAACGTCCAGTTGTCACTTACGGGCAAGTGTTCAATGGTTTGCGGCTGAGCAAAGAGTAACGAAAGGGTTGCTCGTTGAATTTAATTCATCACTTTTATCATTTGCCGCTCCACCAGACTTTCATTGTGTTTTGCCTATTTACGAGCGCAAAAAGGTAGAAAAAACGAAGTCCAAGTACTTAAATACAAAGGGAATTTAAAGCTGCACTGCGGATTAACTGGGCAAGGCAAAATTGTGAATGTCATCCAGCACACTCTTTCCTGTTTATCACTACATTGGGCAACTATATGCTCCTATTTCATCAATCAATCATGCGCATTATATGTTGTTTGGGTTTGGTAAGTTGTTTCTACATCTGTGACGTGGTAGTTGTAAAATCTTGTACATTGCATTTCTAATTCACAATGAGCAATTTGCATTGGTATCCAAGATGCATTAAGAATAACTGTAAATTGAGGTTTTGGGGAACTTTGGATGGATGCATGGGTTGTCCTCTTGTGAAGTCAATTTTTTCGCTTATTGCGTCACAAAGCGGATGGTTGAACTTGCGCCAAGACGTTACATACCAGAGGTGAGCGGATATTGATTTTTCAACTTCTGATCCATATCCGAAAAAAATTTTGCATATCCATATCCAATCCTTATCCGAAAATTTCAGAAATTTAGTATCCGACATCCATCCGTATCCGAATGCTACACTGGCTAAATATAAAACAAACAGGCAGTGCTTATAGGTCCACCAGTGGACCTTCATTTCTTGAAACTTATTGATCCGTCACATGCAACATGACACTAATCCATGACAAACGTGGCAGTAGACTGTACTACGTTTGGTAGAAACGTGGTAAACCTAAAGCTAGCCCTTAAACCTACACCGCAAAAGTTTGGAAACTTTTGAAAAAAGTAAATAAAAACCGGTACCATGAAAAGCAAAACCAGTACTACCAAAACGAAAGGTATCCGATCATGGTTAGAGTCGATGAAAAAACATTCACACAGTAGGACACGTCTACTTGACTACCATGACAGTGCTGCTAATGTGACAAACTCAGCATTTTATTCTAACCGTGTCACCACCAACGGACCTGTAGTCACTTCCAAACAAAAACATCCTGTCGTTTTGTGACGCATTCCATAAAAATAACATCACATGTTGTGCATTTTCAGTTGGAAAAACAGAAAAGTAGTGTGTTTTGCTACCAGAGGTATAGCCCTGCTGTGGCTATTTTTCCATTTGAACTGTAGTGTATCCGGCTTTGTCCACTTATGACACTGAGTTCGTATCACTAGCAGTTAGTACGATGAACCTGGTCGAATGTGCATTCCTGCTGTGCGAGTGGTCATTGTTTGGGGTTTCAGCATTGTTGTTTCACCTCGGCTAATAATAGAGATGACTCTTTTCATGGGAAAACTTTTGATGTAAGTTACAGTACTTTTTCAATAGGGTTTTGAAAACTAGACAAAGGTTCACAATTTGGGGTAGGGTTTTGGGACTAGGCTAAATGGTATGACAAAGACGATCCGCTAATCCAAGGATATAGTTCTTGTCATGTGACCAATTCAACCAATCTAGTTCAGCTAATAACAAAAGAGCTCCAGCAATCAATCAATTAGTAAAATAAAGCAAATAGATTTTGTAACACTGAGAGTAGATCACAGAATAAAAAATAGTAAAACTAAGCAGCTTACAAAAACTACAAACTCAAACTGTCTTTTAGCAAAGTTTGACTGCATAAAATTTGAGGTAGAATGTTCAAAATTCGAACCAAAATGAATTGCAGCTTAAACACTGAAATAGACCAGGGGTGTCCAACAGGTTGATCGCATCAACCAGTTGATCGCCGAGTGCCACTTGGTCGATTGCACCTTATTTTGCATTGAATTGACTAGCTGCTTGAAAATAACATTTTTCAATCAATATTCCAGTAAGTACATAAAAATTATACATCAATTGGTTGGGTCATGTATATGTTTTGGTGCACCTTGGGATGGCTGACCAAGGGCTAGCTCGGTAGATGCCGCAAAGGTATTGTAATATGTTTTTCTATTATTGCATGGCAATCATGATTTATGCGTAACAAACACTTTGCCTTCTGTGCATCACGATTCACTTACTAAGGCGATGGTAGGCCTACACTGTATTTGCACATGATACTCAACTTTGGCATTTTGTATTTGTGACTTTATTACCGACCGGTCGATCGCGAGTTATCAAGAATTTTCTAATCGATCCCAGTCGAAGACATGTTGGCTCGTCATGAAAGAGACTATTTAGCCTACACAACGCACATATATGCTGAGTTACTCAGCACAACAAACAAAGCAGCACCAGCATTATAAGAGCAGCTTACTACTTCAACTTGGCCGAAAAAATTAACGATAAAGTAACACGAATTACCATTGATTGTGATGAGTGCTGCACAAACTGGCAAAATAATTTTGATTTTTTTGTGAATATGAAAACCACAGCGAAGAAAACATCACCACCATCATTTGTGACATCTTGATTCACTCTCAGGAAAATTTTGTTACAGAAATGAAACAAATATGCTGATCCTGTCCTGATCCAATTTTTTCAAAAATAAGTATTCAAATCCAATCCTGATCCGAAAAAATCACAAGTATCCTGCAGGATATCCAATCCCGATCCTGTCTATGCTCAACTCTGTTAGATACAAAAATGCGTCTGCGCCTGTGGTTACCGAAAGCGAGAAAGGTAATCAGCAGTTTTAGCAGTTTTCTCCAAGTCAGTCGTTCTTCGAACAAAAAATGCCGCTGAACAAGAGTGAAGTAATTGCATTGTAACTTCGATTCGCCAGCCAGATCGGTTTGATTGACGTAACTTTGCACTTGCGCTTGCCGCTCGGATCTCCATTGCAGAGTTTTATTTACAACATTCGGCTTACGAGTGGTATACTGTCTAATGTCCACCACAACAGCATGCTATTAGATGTAAATATGCAAATAGCTAGGGGACACCTGAACAATGTCCACGCTCTTTTCAATAAAAAGTGAAATTTTGTAATATCATCTAGGTCAGGGGTTCTCAAACTTTTGGTGGTATGGAGCCCATGAAGAGATTGACCATAATTTACGGAGCCCCACAATAAATTTCTAAAAATAAAAACATAAGTAAACGAATAGCTCGCGGAGCCCCGAGGTTTCTCTCGCGGAACCCTGGGGCTCCGCAAGAAGCACTTTGAGAACCTATGGCTTATAGGCCATAG
>Ga0210059_1006399_pt1 | contig 18895 bp, 12 predicted proteins | sample Ectturendosymbi2_FD_188042 | JGI IMG/M metagenome (GOLD analysis project Ga0210059, IMG submission 188042) | Ecteinascidia turbinata endosymbiont from Florida, USA - Sample 2 (SPAdes) (version 2) | ecosystem: Host-associated > Tunicates > Ascidians > Unclassified | place: Key West, Florida... | reverse complement strand
CACCTCGGTTTGCATGATCGAATCTTGCAAAACTTCACAAGAATTGAGAATGCGCATGAAGCACGCAAGAAAACTTTCAATTTTTTATTATGCATAGAAATCCAGCAAACTATCAGTTTTCACTTTTCCCTGTTGAGACATTATCAACTTCCTGAATCCTTCCATGTTTAAAAAAGCTCTTTTTGAACTCGTGCAACAGTTCTATCACGCTACAGAAATTGGTAATGTGGCCACTGCGGTCAGCACTTCCGTTGATCAGCCTTAGCAGACAAAATAAAGACAATTGTTTCGGATACGTGGACTATCGCGGAACACAATCTTAAACATGCGTAGTGGATGGAGGGTCTGCAAAAAGTGGTGAGGTGGTTTCTGGACGCAAACGATAATCCGAATTCCCGCCAAAACATAATTATTACTTTTTGGCCCATTTACAATGTTCTTTGAAATGTGCATGCAAATTTATTCCGTGGTATTTGCATTAAGTCGACAAATTAACAAGCAAAAAGTATGCGAAAACAATTAATCTCCTTTGCGCAGGTAATAAAATTTTGTAAAATATCAAGCTCAAGAGGGGGGGGGTTCACCCCAAAACCCCGCCCTTGCGTTCGCCCTTGGCTGCTACACACAATACAAGATTTTCGAAAGCAAGAACACTGTAACTATCCGATTTTAAACATTATTTGCTTGGTCTGAACATACAAAATGTAAAAGCAGAGCAGCCCTATATGCACGTTTCTCAGTTTTCTGTTAATCAAGACAAGTTCATGTTTGAATCAACAAAACAAAAGGCATAATTCTTCTTTGATTTTGTTTGTGTTAGTGGGGCTGGTGCATTACAGCAAACCTTTGTTGCGGTGAATGAACAAGGAGTGACACTTCAAAAGACGTCAACCATTAGAAAAGCATCCTTAGCTAGTTAAGCAAGGAATGAAACAGTTGCATGAAAGCATGTTTTTCTTGTGATATTCAAAATGAGCTTATATTTGTATTAGGTCCGAAGCAGTTGAACTCGTCAAGCCAGTTTCAGCAACTAATTTTTTGTGTCTCTGTCCAGCACTACTTGATCGCAATCGGTGCTCTGATTGGTCTCCCACTGATCATAGCTCCGAGCTTGTGCATTGGTGAAGACGACGAAGGCAACGTGGCCCGGGCCCTGCTCATCAGCAGCCTGTTCTTCAATTCAGGAATTTGCACAATTTTGCAAACAACGTTTGGTGTGAGGTTTGTGAAAACGATGTTTGGTCATAGATGACATTGTTTACTTGTAAACGCGGTGCTCCTATTACGAGTTGATTGATTGATTGAAAAGTTGTTTTGCGCCAGTGAAGGTAGAGCTTTGTGCTTGATTGGTATGACTCTGCTCTGAAGCACTTTGTTGCTCTGACTGTGTGTGTCACGAGACCATTGTGTAAATGCGCAGTGCACTGATGTGGAATAAGCACATAAAAAAGCGGGTCGCTCAGTTACCATTGGTGGCAAGCCAGGCTTGTTCCATGCCTTAGCTAATATTCCGAAAATATCCTTGACCTTTATTGAATGTGTTATTTATTTCTTTCCGGAAATACGTGGCGATAATTAGTTGTTGGAAGAACAATGCAAAAGTCATACGCTAAGTTTTTCTTTTTTTCCCAAACTAAAAAACTGTGAAGCTTTTATCTCTGACCTGCGTTGTAATTCTCTCGGTTATTTATTACATATCTCATATATATTTCCAAACATGTGAGCGATACGACCTGGGTATCATCAACGCAGCATCGTCGTTTCAAGAAATGAAACATTTTTCTGCAGGTTGCCGATAATGCAGGGCGGAACTTTTACGTTCCTTGCCCCAACTTTCGCGATCCTATCGCTTCCACATAATCGCTGTCCGTCTCCGTTTTTCTCAAACAGCACTATTAAACTCTACAACGACACAGACGGAAGCATTGTAGACGGAAGTGAGCTGTGGATGAGGCGCATGAGAGAGGTATTTGATTATATGCGCTGGCCGCACTCCTTGCAGCTGCACAGAGAAAAATTTCCCTTGGCTGCAACAACCCTCCATAAGTTTATTGGCACTTTATGCATCATTTCTGACGATCTACACACGTTGCTTAGCCATTAAAACCTGCAGCACGTGCAGGCGGACTCAGGCAACTGTGTTTGCTGAAATCGTGCCCTTTCGAGCAACTGAGCTATCTAAGCGAATTCACGAAATATGGACAAGACGGTTTCCTCCATAAGACTTGGCTGAGTCTTCAAGGAACCCAACCAGGCATTTAGCTTTACACTGTTGGCAAGTTCCTTATCGCTTGCATCTAACATTGAGAGCAGCGCTCAGCAACATTCTGTGCACTGTTCTTTGTGCTTGTAAACCTTTTATCGTTTTTTGTGCAAGTGATGCAGCTTGTAGGTCGTTGATAACACTAGAATTATCTTTTTACTGCAGGTTTGCTTTCATGCCGTATGAGCATTTCAAGTGGTCTTACATGAATTTTGATTTTGAACACAGATTGCACTTTAGTTGCATGTAAAAATAAAATGGAACAACTGGTGGAAAATCTACTCTTTCGGCTTGTAATTGAAAACGTCCTACCCTGCTACCTTTCCAGATTGTGTTAAATCCTGAAAATTTTTCATTACAAAAAATGTCGACCAAAAGTGATGGGGCGCTTCTCAAACGATCAAAATGCCTCTGTTCATGTCCACGATGTTGTACTTCAGTAGCTAAGCATTTGTCCCACGTAGGGTGACTTTCTTTCCATAGATACAAGGAGCCATTGCCGTTGCATCTTGTTTGCAAATACTTCTCGGCCTCACTGGTCTCATTGGTCTGCTGCTTCGCTTCATTGGACCGCTAACCATCGCTCCTGCGGTTGCGCTGATCGGTCTGGACTTGTTCTCGGCAGCTTATGGCAACGCTTCGTCTCAGTGGGGCATTGCAATGTTGTAAGTAAAAATTGCGAAGATCTTTGTTGGCCAATAGTTTTATTTGGGCTAGGAAACTTTATCAAAAGTACGCAAGTTGACTGTTGAATCTGCTTGGCGAGCATTCCTGTAATTTTTTTGCATGTTTGTACAACCAGTGCGGTAAATTTTGCATTTTCATAGCAACTTGCTGAAAAAATGGATGGTCTTTTTCAAGTAGAACAACCTTTTAGTAATTTAAACGCAGTTGGTAAATTAATTTTTGCCCGCAGGTTGCATAGTATGTTTCCGCTGAAGACATTACGAGAAATGAAAAAGTGAAAAAACATTTTTGTTGCAAGCGGGAATTTTCTGCTTTGATCAGAAAACAACCAAGTGCTGTTCTGGTTGGCTCTACACCGGATCAAGTAGATGTAGAATGTCACACCTATAAATAGAACGTAATTTTATTGTTTTAACATGTTTTTTTTACACCTTCAAAAAGACGAGAAAACGCTAGGCTAGCATTTAAAAGTTTTGCCTTTATAATCATCGTTAAATGTATTATTTCCGCTTTAACGTCACATTCCTTTTTTACGTTTTTAACTCAGTTTCCCTTATGCTGTCGAAGTAAAGCTACTACTAAAATTCAAAATAACCCCAACCTGTTGCTATAAGTCCAGAAATAACGCAATCCAGAAGTTAATGAGATATAGCGGTCCATTTCAATACAGAGTGATTTGCATTTGTTTTGCATACTTTGACAGAGTCTTAATTGCTTACATAAAAAATACAAACAGCAGCGCACTTGCTACACGCGTCGGTAATCCGTAAAGAGAATCGACTTTAATGAATACCAAAACTGTGCCTCCTGTGACATGCGCAAGATAAAAATGACTATGTCAGTTGTGCAGCAGGATTTTAATATAATTGTAAGCAGGCACTCGAAACACGATGTTGTGCGCAGCACAACTGCACTCACGTCCGCGCAGAGCTGCGTTGAAGTTAAAATGCTTGTGCACCATCCTTGACAGTTCAATGACGATTCGGCCACAACCAACCAGCTGACACCACGATTCCACTGCACAGCACTTCAGTTGGCGGATCGGCTGATCTTGCTTCGTCGCCAAAACGTTTCGTTGCTGGATTGTCCTCTTGTCGACCGAACAGCCATTGCCACTAATTGCCATATCGTTTGCCCACGAAGTTTCTCTGACAGTTACGGTGGTAGTAAATGCCACTTCAGTAATATTGTTCATTTTTTTGGCAAGCGGAAGAAGAGGTGTAGTATGTGTCAGGGGGGGATTCAGGCAGTAACATTAAGGGGGGGGGATTTCAGTAATATTTTAGTCAAGTCTTATAAAGACTTCGCTACTGTAAGAGAGATGAAGTATACTTCACAAAGTACTGTGACAAAACAATGGACGACAGAATGGCCTTATATCGCGAACAATGAGACAATTGAAACATGACGAACGACTTATTTGGAATTGGTTTTGATGTTGTTTTCCGAATTGTACAAAATCATGGTTAATAAAGTTACTTTCGTAGTTTTAGGGGGTTGATCGCCCCAATCGCCCCCCTGGATTCGCCCCTGGTATGTGTATGGAACGTGCTACTTGATCACTGCAAGGCAAAGCGATCGAAGTCCAGTCGAAGTGTACTGATGCAGATGTGTTGAGTGTCGTGACCTCTGCTTCTCAATTTTTGTACAGCACGGCTTTCGTCATGATCCTTTGTTCCCAATACCTGAAGAAATTGAAGGTTCCTTTAGCGACGTTTTCGAGAGTGAAGAAATGTCACATCACAAGAACACCGATCTTCAAGATGTTCCCGGTTAAGTTTCATCTGCAATGACAAACATAAAATCTTTTGTTGAATATTCAACTGTTAAACAAAGTTGATGTAAATCATTGGAAATTTAGATTTCATTGAACCTTGCAAATTTTGTATAAAAATGAAAAGCAATGTTCCTTTTAAAGGAAATTAAGTTTAATCAAAGATTTGACAATTAATTTAATAAGGGAAAGCGCTTTCTTCCACCGATAAATTTGTTTTATGATTTTTGAATCACACCACTCAGCATTTCTGTTCTGCTGATGAAAAAACACACAGAAAATTTTCATTTTACAAATTTATATTAGCTTGCATATGAACCTGTCCCAACGTACAGAAGAGTATCAAAGCATTGGTATGGTAAATCATTAGCTGGGTTTTACATTGCAGCTAACATTGTTTTCATCTTGCGCAGGTGCTGTTCGCGCTTGTATCTGGTTGGATCCTATGCTTGATTTTCACCGAAACAAACGTCTTCCCAACTAATCCGGCCCATCCCAATTATAAAGCTAGAACAGACATTAGAAGCAACGTGATTGTGAACGCTCCTTGGTGCGATATTCTTTGCTTGATTGTATTTTTTCAGATAAAACCTATCAGTATGACACAGTTGCGTTTGGCACATTTTGTCATTCTCAAACAATGCGTTTGGCACGTTTTGTCTTGTCTCAAACGCGTTTGGCACGTTTTGTCATTCTCAAACAATGCGTTTGGCACGTTTTGTCTTGTCTCTAACGTGTTTGGCACGTTTTGTCTTTTCTCAAACAAAAACGCTTGCTTATGCTGTGTTCTGAAAACACACGTGCTTATTGTGGGTGAGAAGAGGTGCCGCAGACAATGCAATTGTGAAAAAATAATTCATTTCTAATAATAAAAAATAATAAAAGCTTTTATGATCTGTTCAAAAGGCAAACTTGACCCAGATCTCGACAAAATCCGCTCAATTCTATTGGAAAACGGCTATCCGGAAATTTTAATCAACTCTACTATCAAACGAAAACTTCAACAACTTAACTCGAACCCGGTCCACACAGTGAAAAGATGCCCAGTCTACTTACACATTCCATGGATTGGAAACGTTTCGATGAAATTCGAAAAGCAGATCACATCTGCCGTGAAAAACGCTGCTTCTTTTCCTTTGAACCACGTGTTGTTTTTACGACCCGACAGCTCTTACCAGCAACAAAGAATGACGTGCTACCTTCCCATCATCAAAACAACGTAATTTACCAATTTCTGTGCCACTGTGACAGTCGTTACATTGGTCGCTCGTCTCAGCGTTTAGAAGAGCGAATCAAACAACACATTCCATAGTCGATTGCCAATCCTCCCACACCACACATCTGTCAAAGCCTTCCCCGCCCTGGTAAGGACATTAGTCCCCGACAATTTCACGAATCCGAAATCGGTCAACATCTTGACAACGTCCAATGTGCCTTACATTACAATAAGGACAAATTCTCTATCCTCGCTCGAGCTCGCACTCCATTTCATCTCTCTGCCCTGGAAGCGACTTTCATCAAATCTCCGAATCCTCTTCTCTGCAAACAAAAATAATTCGTTTACTCCTTGAAGATTTCTTAAACTTTTCATCGGCTGACTGTTCAACGTTTCGACGAAGTTCGAATTACGTTTCGACGAAGTTTCAACCAATGACAACTCGCCTTTTCTTATCTCCTAAACCCTTTCTTATTGGCCAATGCTTTAACCAATGAGATCTCTTCTTTTCTGTATATAATCTCCCTTGAAGGGTGTCAGACGAAAAGCTTTGGGATGAATCTCTTACTTCACACCATCTTATTGTTTTTTCACTAAACGGGTTTAAATGCACGTAAATATTATTGCACCCTTTCATGTGTAAGGGTTCGCGGTTTTGCTTGAATTGACAGTGAACTGTCGTTTGGTTGCAGGTTCAAGTTTCCCTTCCCTGGCCAGTGGGGCCTTCCACGAGTTACAGTCGCTGGGGTGATTGGGATGTTGGCAGGGGTCGTTGCAGGGTTCGTTGAATCTATTGGCGATTATTACGCATGCGCAAGGCTATCAGGTGCACCTAATCCTCCCCGCCATGCCATTAACAGGTGATGCACTTATTAATGCTGATGCAAAGATGTTGTTTTCTTTCTAATCAAGGTTTTCGTATTGGTTGGCTAGGTGGAGTAGAAAGTATAGAAGCCCTGTTATAAATACTTTTTGAAAAATTTAGAGATATCTGATGTAGAATTTGTTAGCAAAAATTGTTTAAATTAAAGCTATTAGATCTTACTTGGTTTCAGAAAATGAAATGACAAAAATCTATAAAAACAAAACGTGTCAGTAGGCAATGCTTTGCTAGCAGAGGATAACTATTAATAAACGATTTACTTTCATTTCCTTACTTCAGGGGAATTTTGACAGAAGGATTTGGATGTTTGTTAGCCGGCGTAATTGGAACTGGGACGGCCACAACGTCTTTCAGTGAAAATATTGGAGCGATTGGAATCACACGCGTTGGAAGCAGAAGGGTAAGAGTTAATAAAGATGTACAAGGTAACATGACAAACGCTTTTCCGCTTTCACCAAAACTTTTTTAAACAACATACACTAGTAGACCGGTGACCCGACTTGCATAAAGTGTCGTATTTTCAGTATAGGATTATAGCAAAGAAGAAAAACATTTTGAATGGAATTAAACGGAAAAATATGTGGTAGTGTAAAATTCACCAGGAATATTTATTCAGTGGTTTCAAGGAAACATGTGTGCTTGGATGCTATCGGCCAGAGGTCGAACCTCCTGGGATTAGCTTTGCTTTTCTGCCAATTGCATATCTTATTACCCCCAACGCTGATAGCTGTCACACAACCCATCAAGTCTTCCAGAAGCAAATATTGAGCGAAATAGGTTGCTGCTTTCCTTTGATGTGCTAAATACCAGACGTCTTAAACACAGAGGTTTTGAATTATTCCGATGCAAAGCTGAAAATACTTAAATATGCACTTCATGCGAGACGGGATGTTTGTAGATATAGGAGATGTACGATTGTACGGTACAACGGCGATGCGTTCGCACACAATGCCTGTACTCCCATTTGTTGCTTCATTGCTTTTGCTTGCATAGTCATCTCAAGCATATACATTTAAAAAGTTGGTCACCGTCCTGCGGTCAAGGGCACAGTGGTCAGGATCAGGAAACTATATCTGGGGCTGGTAAACTATTACGTCATGAAACATTCCGATCACCTGACCACTTGGCAACTCCATGTTATAATATATACAGCACGAATCAAAAATGTACAATTTGCAGTGAATTTTTTTCTCCCGCTACTCCCTCTTCAAACAAATATATGCATAGGCAGGATATCAAAAACATTAGTGTAACGCTAACATTTACGCTCTGAAGATGTGTGTTTATACATTTTTGGTGACACAAGGTACAAGGTTTTGGAAAAGCCAATAAATTAAATTCCAAATAATTGTGCGACTTTCGCGAAGAGCTAACGTGGCAAAAATTAATTCCTAAATAATTTTATATATTTTATTTTCTCCATTTTTCTACCATCGGTTTGCTTTGACTTAGTTCAAATCTTAAAATATTGCAACGTGGAATAAATTAGCGATTGATGATGTGGTAAATGATTCTCCGAAAATATTTTGGGTGCATCTTGTTGAGGTCATCCTATTGACAAAATTTGTATACTGCGACAAATCGTCGTGCCTGCTTGTTTAAGGGTGTTTGATTTTGCCCAAGCACTCCTTAAATCGCCTTTTTAGTCTTAAATAATAACGTGAGAATGTTTGGATGGTAAGGTGAAGCGTTTAACATTTATCTTCAAAAGAGGTTTTACATTACCCCAGGGTTTTTTTAAGTGTTTTAGGGACCCGATTCGGGTCCCTAGAATTTCAAATCGGGTCCCTAGAATTAGTGAAAATTATCATCGGGTCCCTAAAATCAGAGAAAATCGGGTCCCTAGAATCAGAGAAATCGGGTCCCTACAGGTCCATACCGGGTACCTAACATTTTCCTTAAAAAAAACCTGCATTACCCAGAACACATAATCCCAAACTCATGTGATCAGCTTACAGTCTAAGGATCCGTCTTAATAGCTCCGTCAAGCAGAATCAAAATCGCAATCAAAAATAAAGAGAAAGTATTTTTTTGCAAATAAAATAGAAAACCGGGGCACATTTGTATAAAAACCGTAGTGATGTGTGCGTGATGTTTGACAAGCTGGTTGCACATAATTTCAGAAAAAATCTTTTTTAACATACAGACGAAAAGCACACCAAGGATAAATATACTCAAAAGTGATAACTTTTACATCCCCTTTTCTTTAACTGATGAAGATTTTATTCGCGTTTCACTCCACAAAATGTTTCATTAAACACTTTAAATTGCATTTTTTTGGGTGCTGCAGAGCTATTTCAAGTCACAAAAATTGCAGTGAATTGTCAACGAATTTTTTCGTTCACTTGACTTTATGAAACAAGGCAAACCGCCTACTCCATTTGCAAAAATACAAGTGTACAAAACAAGACGGGGTTTTTGTGTTCTCTTACCGCAGTGAAGAAAAATATTTTTGGTGTTGGGAATAAAAACTTGCGAGAACGTCGGATTCAAGGAATCGAAAATGTAACAAACCATTCGTTAACAGTACCAGAGTTGTTATACGCATTGACGACTGTTAATCAAATTGCAACACTTGGAGATTACTTTTGCAGGAAGAAGTCAGTTTGTAACATATAGCACACAAAATGAATACTACTGGCTGTGGAATAGATATTGCTAACAATGCTAAGTCTGCCTAAAAACACTCGTTAGCAGAGTTTAATCAGTTCAAACAGCATTGAGAATTGTTTAAATGCCTTTGAATCTGAAAGCTGTTGTTCACTGCAAAGCAGAGAATGTGCAATTTACTTTGGTATTCTACTTTACTACTAAACACATGCATGCATAACCACTGTATTCTGTTTCAGGTTTTGCAAGTTGCTGGTTTCTTGTTTATTCTACTTGGGATGTTGAGCAAGTTTGGAAGCATCTTCGTGGCCATTCCCGATCCTGTGATCGGAGGGTTGTTTTGCGTCATGTTTGGAATGATTGCCGCTGTGGGCATCAGCAACTTGCAATATGTGGATTTGAACTCGCCCAGGTAAACCAGAGTTATAGGAAAAGTGCAGTTACCTTCGACTGCATGTTTTAAGGAAATGTGTTGAAGAAAATATGTGAAACAAGTTTTTTAAAGTACCGCACTGCAACAGTCAAAAATAGTTTAGACATGATTTTATTTTCACAAAAGGTTTTGTGGAAGTTGTAGTTTAGCTTATTGGGATGAATATCTGGGATTTAAGATGATATGCTGTATGCTTGTCAGACTTTCAAGGGAATAGCATTTTGCAATCTAAAGTGATTCATGAATATTTGTGAACATGTTTTAGGAAATTTTAAGTCGGTAAATGTGGTGTTTGCCCAAAATAAATGTAGAAGAACATACCAAGCTACGTTTGTTTAATCAAATGAACAATTTCAAGATATGTTAACAGCGTAACTAACGGTTTTTCTCAATATGCCATTTATGACTAAATACTGTAATTTAACTGAAATTTGATGCCATTTGAAAACCACTTGGTCTTAGTCCAGAGGTGAGCAAACTCCTTACTCTCGGACCGCAAAGCATGATGGTGTAATGATTATTTGAAGATTTGTTTTGCAACAAAGCAAAGACAGTCACTTTTATTTTTAGTGTGAACAGTGCTGATGGTCTTCCTCTCTAGCCAGTACATGAAAACCTGGAGTTAATTGCGTTGTAGCAATTCTCGGCAGAGATATCATCTGAGATGATTGTCAGTTAACCGTGATTTGTGTCAAGCTTTGTTGATGTTCACGCGCTGAGAGGCTGCTCACGCATACACACACACTCGCACGCACACACTCACAGGTCAAGACAGGCAACGCCAGTATCTTTTGTAACATCCTCCAGAGGTTTTGAGTTGCAATTTCCTTAACTTAAGTCCAAAAACCATTCACCTTGAGAAAAGCGAACATTTTTATGACAGGGTTAGAGTGATGATCAGTCAGTTCCACTTGCAGCTTTTGTGATTCTTTTCTAGTATTGACGCAGCAGATAGGCAACCAGCTGCAGTGACATGTCATATTGTTTAAATCAGAAAACTGCCGGCGGAGTTCTCTGTTGTAATCGCTTTGTGACTGGTTATATTTCTTTACGTTTCGACTGGCTTCTTCAGTGCAGCTAGTGCTCAATTGTGAGTGAATGACTTGTTTAAATTTTCATGAACCGTAAAGCCAGTTTGTCTTTGAAGGGCATAAACATTTTTGTTCATGACGTGCACAAATTGATCGCCCCTTGCAGTCTCATGACACTTTCAGCTTATATTGTTAATATTTGTCTTCAGCAAACGCAATGTGACGAAACCGTTCTTATTGCTCAGTTCAGGAAAATGCATCGAAATTTCCCAGTGACTCCATAAATGCACTAATTTTCTCTTTGAACTCCCACAGTCATTGAAACGATTTGTCCAAACTTAACAAGCGGACGCAAGAGTGACAGAATAAGTCCGGATAATCTGCATCTGGTTCTTTCGCGCATGTAATGAACTAAGGATACTTTCCCGTGTGAACAAAGTTTTACCACTGGATTCACGCTATGGTTGAGCTGCAGCAAAGAGTTACACAGAGATTACCGGCAAAACAATAAATGAAGGAAAATAATTCTGATCAGAATTTTTCCCATTTTGATTCATCGTGAATCTTATTAGAAGCTCTACATTCTTTCAAGTGATCTCGGAGAACCATCATCTCCACATAATGGCTTACATTGCAAATGTTTTGCGAAGTTTTTGAAAGTGCTGCAAATAAATCTAACGGAAGCTCCTGTTCATCTTTGTCATTATGCAACAATATCTACAATATCCTTTTTGCACTTGATTCCCTAAAGACCGTTACTGCAAAAACACACGGTATTAAAGCGCCTTTGGGAAAGTGAAAACGTGGCTGGGATTAACAAACTGCACTCGAGAATGGTTAATTCTGCTGTAGTTAATCCTGTATCGAAGGGACGTGGACATTGCAAGTAATAGGAAAAATGAATTGGGCTTATTAATGTAATTTGTGCGAGTTTAACGGGCCAGGTTAATGAGCTTTAGTTGCATAGCTTTCCCATGTTTCTTTTTGACAATTCTATTTCTGTCTGTACGTATTAAAAAGTAAAATAGACACAAAACTTCATACACAGTTAAAACCTTCGTGCGTTTCCATTGAGTTCTTTTTTACTTTACACTTTTTGTTTCAGCGATGTTGTTCTCAATATGAAGCACCACATATTTAGACAAACTGACTTGCCCATATAAATGTTTTAAAAAGTTTTTCTATGGTTACAAAGTCTGCACTACCATGCGGCAAGTTGTGTTGTCTATTTTACACCAGTTGCTCCCTGAAGTTGGATTTTAAAGCCTTTGAAAAAATGTTCCTGTTTTCGAAAGGTGGAAAAGCATTAGACGCATTGAAAAGTTATGATGAGTGCTGCTGAGTTTTGTATGAAATTGAGTTCTATACTTCAAAGTTAAATTGTAACAAGGATGTGCGTTTTTCTGAAATTATAAAAGTCGCGGGTGAAATTATGGCAAATTGAGCTTTCCCCTGAGCTTTGAGCTTTCCCCCCAAAACAAATTTGTAAACGATTTATGCACTGACTTACTTATCACCGATTCTAAACGAACGCTAATCTTTCGAATTGCCCTGACTAAAAAAGAGCTGGATTCCTAAAATGGTTTGCATGTCATTGGCAAAGGGCTATAGTACAGAAAGCAGAGGTTATAACCACTGAATCATAATACATCAATTATTGATCGTTAAACCACCAGAAAAACAACGATTCACTTTAGCCATCTTTGGTTTAAAAACAACATCTGCCTGAACTAAAAACAAGATCTTATACTGGCGAATGAAAAACGTTTTCATTTTCTTGTAGCTTTGTTGAAAAAATATCTGTAATTTTTACCAAAAACACTGTGGAAAATACATTTCCTTGGCAGAAACCTCTTCATTATTGGATTCTCAATGTTTATGGGTCTGACTGTCCCTCAATGGATGAAAGCGAATGCTGGAGTGATTAAAACAGGATCAATTGAACTTGATCAAATTCTCACAGTTTTGTTGCAAACGTCGATGTTGATTGGAGGCCTCTTAGCTTTTTTTTTTGACAATACCATTCCAGGTAAACATTGTTCCTCAGCTTTGTTAGAAATTTCATAGTAAATGTGAAACTAACGAACTGAGTTCAAAAACATTAAATAAAGTAATAGACTTGAAAAAATTTGGAAGGTGATTTGTATTTTTTGGGTGGCTATGCTGGATTAACGTTAGTCTGGTGTCACACCTTCAAGTCTTCGATTGTGGTTTTAATTCTTCCGATTTAATGACTACTGCAATTTGACTGCTTTGCTGGATGTTGCTCATTTCTAGTTGTTGTATCTTTCCAGATACAAGCATAACGAACACTATGTAGATTTTGTAAGTCACTATGCGATGTGGTGTTTCACATAAACGGCTGAAGTTGACCATCCAAGTCATGCCTAGACCAGCTTCGTTCACCTTATACTTTGTAAATGTCAAAAGGCACGGAAGCAGAGAGGGGAATTGTAACATGGCGAAAAACTCACAACGGTCTCCAAGTGCAGGACGACAAAGAGCTGATGAAGAAAGTCGCTAAATGCTACGACCTTCCATTTCCAACAAACTGCTGCAGGTTGGTGTTAAGGAAGCTAAGCTGTTGTAACTTCAGATTTATCTTTTTGCACATATAGCGTGAAATCAAGTCAAGATTAAAGCAAATGCGGAGAGAATTTTTGCAGGAGTTGGAATCAACATAAGGTAAAAACGTTACTGAGGTATGCACTATTTTTAAGTGATCATTTTGGGCTTTTAATTTAAATTTAAAATTTGTTTACTGCATGTGATAGGGACAATGCTCTGCCAGAATATTTTTTGGAGTACAACATAGTTTAACCTGAAGTATTTTTTCTAGGTAAGGCATGTTTAGAATCCAGGTTGAATTCTGTTGTGGTTTAGTAGAATCCAGTATGAAGCAATACCGAAGGCGTTGCTAAAATTCTGGTAAATGTTATGCTTACACTTGTTTTTTCACTTGGTACGTAAAGTTTACTTGAATCGCACTTTTGCTTCGCACAGGAAAAATGGATCTTATAATTTCAGGTTGCACAAAAATTGTGCTTTGTTCTTTCAGGTTGTCCAAATACATGCCTTTCCTACCTGAGTTTGACAAGCGTGGACTTGATGGTGCATTGGATGAGAATGACGTTGACACAGCTTCGACTAGATTTTGATTTCGCAAAAGCATTTGCATCATGCATACGATTATATGCTTTTGCTTAAATTTAAGCTTCGAAGAAATTTTCAACCTCTACATCAGAATGCTAACTTATCATCACTAAACTAACCAAAAAACTTTGGGATAAGCTCAGGTGCAAATTTTCTTCAATGTTTTTTATTAGCAAAAGCAAGTAAAATAAGCTTTTTGTCAGTTTGCAACAAACAAACGGTTTGTCAATGCGTACTAGCTAGGGCTTATTCAAGAGAACAAAGAAATCAGAGGAAGAACGAACAAGTTAGAGCGGGATTTGTCGCTGATCATGACATGGTCATTAAATAGATAAAAGTTTGAATACAATCTAGAGTAGAGACATTCTGAATTATAAAAAGGTCTGCAGTTGCAAATGGATCACTAACAAGTACTAGTTGTTTTCTCATCAAGTACTGCAATTTGAGAAAAGTAGCTTCTTTCAATAAGGATGACAAAATGTAAGAAAAGTCGCAATTTTTTTAAGAGGACAGCCGAGGTGAATATCTCTGAAATGTCTGACTAACATCGTCACCGTGCTGATTCGCCTGAATCAGTATGCAGTGTTACGCGGATGTTATTGACCTTAGCACACTTGTTTGTGAGTGTGATGAATTGGAGGATTGCGGGTGATGCGTGCGTTGCTGTCAAATAAAAACTGTTCAAATATATGCCAGAGTGTTGTGTAGTAATTTTAAGCTGTCGTTGGTGCAACACTAACAGTGTGAGCCAGGGATCACCAACATGGTGTACGCGGGCACCAGGTCGCCCGTTCGGGCCATGTGGGTCACCCACGGGCTTGTTCTGAAAATAACATAAACATGATCAGCGTCTTCACATTGACAAATATCTTTAATTTTTATTAATGATAACATAATTGAAGACAAATTGAACAAATGTTTATTTCAGAAGTGTGGGTATCAAACTGGTAGCCTCTCGCATAAATCTGTACCAAGAAGTAGCTCTCAGTTCCAAAAAGGTTGGTGACCCCTGGCTCAAGCCAACCAGACCCTTGCAAGTATCGTTTTATATAACAAGTTGCAACCTTTCATGCTTTTATGCATGAGAAATCATGTTGAGCGTTATAAGAAACACAAAGCAGAACTCCTCAAAACGTTTTTCTAGGCACTCCCTACGTTCGTATATTTCAACGCCGAAACGAACATTAGATATTTGATCAGTGCCCACTAAGACAGTAAAAATGATTTTTTCAAACAGTTATTTAAAAACAGTTAAGATGCTATGCTGCTTGAATTTACGATGCTGCATAGCCATTGACAAGTTTTTGATGAAAACAAAAGGCAGCAAAGTGTTATCATAGCTTGTAGAAATCACAAGAAAATCATAACGACTTCCGTTTACAGGCCTATGCTTCGCTTTTATTCCAGGTGCTGATCTTCATCAATTTGACAAACGTCTGTGTTTTTCACGAAGTGGTTGTCATTTAACACTTTGTATCTACAGTAATTTCACAAAATTTATTGATTTTCATGCGGTAAGCTGCATGGCGTTTGCAGTATTCATTTAGCATAATTCATTGCATTGAGGAGATGGGCTAGAATATGTAATTATATTTATGTTAAGTCAAACTGCATATTTAGAGTAGAAGGCTTGTTTGGCCGCAACATGGAAAAATAGAAAGTGTTTCCGGTTCCCATTGTGGGTGGGCTCTTTTGTCCTACCGAAAAACTGCTTTTTTGGCGTCATCCAAAAACTATCAACTGTATATTTGAATAGTCAGTTTGTTACAGTACTTTCCAACTGCACGCCTAAAACAAACAGAAACTGCTCTTAGTTTATTTGAATTATTTTAACTACAAGTACCAACATTTGTTGAGGAGCCATACTAAGCATTTCCAAAATTGGAATTACAGTCACCGTAAACGGAAAACGTTCTAATCAGGGTTTTTTAAGGCGTTTTAGGGACCCGATTCGGGTCCCTAGAATCAGAGAAATCGGGTCCCTTCAGGTCCATACTGGGTGTCTAACATTTTCCTTGAAAAACCCTGGTTCTAATAATTAAAGGTAAGGGGAGTATTCAATAAATTGCACGTTTTTTTCACTGATAAAACCTGAGTATAATTGAAGCAATGCCGCTATGGGAAAAACTCCCTTGGCGCAGTTTCATTGTTTGAAGACCATGGGCGCAATTATTTGCTTTCACTAAAACTGTTGTTCATGCAGTCAAAAATGTTTGTTCATGATCTTAACTACAACCATTGCGTGCCGATATGTTGAACAAAAGGCGATCTAGTGCCAGAACCGTCGCCAGAAAGTTGTCAATAGGGGGGCTTTACGTTTGTGCAAGGTGGGCTTAACATTCATAATTTGACAAAAATTCCACTAATTCATAGTGTTTCATATTCCCCCCGTGGCGACGGGACTGTCTAGTGCAGTGGTTCTTAACCGGGGAGCGCGCCTCCTCAGGGGGGCGTGATTAAATTTCAAGGGGTGGCGCGAGCCCTTATGCGCTGTGCAACATGGAAAGTTTGATCAATAAATTATCCGATAAATACATTTGCTTATACGACTTTGTCTACCGACAGGGGGCCTTGGCATAAAGGATAGTTACTTAAATGGGGCGTGGTAGAAAAAGGTTCTGATCTAGTGGAAGCTACAGAGGTTTACCTAGCACGGCAATTCATTTCCTAGTACTGTACAACCAGATCAGTGGAGGAAAATAACCAAAAGTGATTAAAAAGGTTAGCAAAGTTTTTATTGTGGACATTCAAATTAGTCCCGTATATTTCCACCACTGGAAGGAAAAGCGAAAAGTACATGAGATAATATTTTGAATATTAATGCCCAATTAATACATTTGTATGATTGGTTCATCTTTCAACAAAAATTCAAAAAACCGAAAATCAACAAATTTAAGTAATATTTTTTCTTTGTCAATCATCAACACGCATTGTTTTTTGTTTTAGCGCTTTTTCTATCACTCACCTCTTTGCCAGAAACATGAACACTATTACAGCAAGTGCAATCAAAGAAGAAAATAGGATGGCCACATGAGCCTGACTTTTGAGTATTTGCCTATCGCAGGTTTTTTAAAGGCGTTTTAGGGGCCCGATTCGGGTCGCTAGAATTTCAAATCGGGTCCCTAGAATCAGAGAAAATTATCATCAGGTCCCAAAATCAGAGAAAATCGGGTCCCTAGAATCAGAGAAATCGGGTCCCTACAGATCCATACCGGGTACCTAAGATTTTCCTTAAAAAAAACCTGCTGTCGGCAACTGAAAGAACGATCAAATTTCCCACAGACACAGCCTGCAGCCAGAAATTTGTTGTAACCAAACTATATCAGCATTTTCACACTGTACATTTCGAATTTGCAACCAATTTTAGCAGAATCGATGGCTTTGGTATATTTCAGCGTAAACATAAGTCGAAAATGGCAATCACTTTTTGAATATCATATGGTATCTCCTTAAGCAAACTAGGCAAGAAAATCTGCATGGGGTTTTGAACTTGACTTGTAATATGATTTATTAATTTGTTATTTGAATTCATGCATTCATTGTGACTTACGATAGATTTAACACAGTGGTTCTTAACTTTTCTCCACTACGCCCATTTTAAGCAATTTTCATTTGGTTCACGCCTCCCTGACTTTAAATAAGTAGTCGAAACAAATGTATTTGTTGGTAAATTTATTTAATTTTTTTTTATTTTAAGTTTTTTTGATAGACATTAGGTCCATAGACTACATCAAACATACCCGGTCTGCACAACGCAGATTGATAAAAACAGGCAAAACAGAATGACTAATAGCGAGTTTGGAGGTAGAACAACAGGGTTACAGACATTTTCTTAACACTATTGTTCGCTAACCCGTAACACTTGTTACAACACTACATCCAGAGTAGGACACTGAGCCCAATCCTGGTCAAGGGCCAGTAAATTACGAAAGTGCTGTGGCATGCACACACCCTCAAAAAACACTGTAATGTCCGAGCACTCAGTCACAAAGTAAAATGCGGTTGTAGTGTTCAAAGAATAAGGACGAATATAAACAACATGACTGCATCAAAGCGGGCAACCATACGTTGTTAGACTTTCTGAATCGCAAAAGAAAGTGGTACATATTTTTTCACAATAAGGCCTCAAAGGTAAGAATGTTGGATTGAACCTGATGACTACTAACACTCGCTCGCCACGGCAGGTTGTATAGAGTCCTGCACCCAAAATTATAGACCATTGAGTATTTGACAATTTTTGGCCAATTATTGGTGCAACATTAGTTTGCAGCATTGGATGGAAAACGCTTTCTTTTAAACGACATTGCGCAAGATGTACCGGTACTCACAGACATGCATGTTCCCACTCTAGTCCGCATTCTTAATGTGTTTCAGTTGCTTGTTTTGGACTTATGTGAACTTTTGCAAAATTTTTGTTTGTTTTATGCACTCTGCATAACTTTAAAACTGCACACTTCTTTGCAGAGTGAATAAAGGTAACTCCGACTAATTGTGTATCAGTTAAACCAGTGGTTCGCAAACTTTTTCGAGCCGTTACCCAATCAAAGTAGCGATTGTGTCCGCATTTTCGCATAAAATTCCAGAATCTCAAACCAAAACCATTAATACGTGAAAAAAAATTGTCCTATTAATCGCATAGACCCGATATTCCAATAGAAATGTTGTTGTTATTTGTAAACTTAAAAACTTACTCCACGCCGCTTTAATGTGAGTGAAAAACACCGTTCCGAGAGTAGTGGTTTATGTGGTTTTCAAGCCCCGTTAGGAACTTTGGTAGGCGGCGGACCTGCAGCTGTCAACACCCGGGCTGTCAGCATGTGGGTACAAGCTGTACCCCCCTCGGAC
>Ga0210059_1006397_pt1 | contig 18899 bp, 19 predicted proteins | sample Ectturendosymbi2_FD_188042 | JGI IMG/M metagenome (GOLD analysis project Ga0210059, IMG submission 188042) | Ecteinascidia turbinata endosymbiont from Florida, USA - Sample 2 (SPAdes) (version 2) | ecosystem: Host-associated > Tunicates > Ascidians > Unclassified | place: Key West, Florida... | reverse complement strand
AGATGAATAAGCTCTTCTGGTGATTATATTTTATTATCAGCCAACGTTTCGCCCACCTATTCAAGTGGGCTTCTTCAGGGCAATGTTTTCAACCACAAAACATGTAGCATACCAATAACAAGAAACAATCAGTAGTATGACGTACAAAGACAATAAACGCAAAGCTGGCCAACTCGTTATAAGAATGGTGAAACAACATGAGTAGCAAAAAAGAAACGAAACAACGCTACGAAACAACATGAGCAGCAAAAAGAACAGGATATTTTTGTTCTTCGCGCACATCCCGTTCGTGGTGAATCACACAATCAAAGCAACACCACCGGAGAGGTTGCAACAGTATAATGGAAAGTGAACTTAAGTAGTACACCATGGGCGTAGCCAGGGGTATTTGGGCCATGGCCTCCAGAGTATATAAAACTTTTTTGCCTCTCTCTCGGTTGAGTGAACATAGTGATGTCACCGAAAAATAAAAAATTGTGCAAAGTTCTCTGGCAAATTCCCGTGACAGGGGCCCCCAAAATATTTTGCACGGGGGCCCCCAAATTGCTGAGACCACCACTGTGTACAACTTGATCCTTAATGTCTGCAGCCATGTCTTCGATCCTTCTCTGAATTGTGTTATCTAAAATTGTACTATTAGATAATGAGACAGCAGCAATTTTTTTCTTCACTTCATTTCCAAGCATAAGTTCAATTATTTTGAGATATCAAGGTTTTATCAAATTTTCGCCGATTGTATGCGTTTTTTTTCTGCTTCACTATTTCCAGAGCAACATAGTAAGAAGCTTCAATTGCATTTTGGTTTGTTTCATGATAAGTCCCCTTTGAATCCAGTCCCATCTTTTTCAAAGCACTAGCGTGATGTTCAAAAAAGCTTCTGCTTTTATCCTTGTGTTGTTGGTGAACATTGTATAAATGTTGTTTTAACTTTGTTGGTTTCAAAAGATCATTTGACAGAACTTTATTGCATATCACGCACCGAGGTATTCTTTTCCTCTCCATTATTGATGCGTGTGAGTCTATATTCAATGTATGAATCATTGTATCTTCTTTTTTTGACACTCATGTTGTGTAAAATTTTAATGATAAAATTACAGTAAACCTCGGTTAATCCGGATTCGATTTGACCGACGATTTTATCCGGTGTAGGCGAAGATCCGGATTGACCGAAGATGGTTGTTTCTAGCCTGATGTAACCTAAGTACTGAGATATCGGTGAAAATTATCTGAATTGAACACATTTACGCCCAACAGCAGAATTTGGCAGAAGGAAAACGAATTTATTGATATATTTACAATGGTACATCAGACTAGTAACCGCCATATTTAGGCAGTTGCGAACAATCTTAAGCTCGCAAGTTTGGATTAGGCTACTTGCCTGCGAAGAAATCTGGGATTTTGTAATGACGCAGATATTTCTGCGGCTGGTCCACAAGCAGTCACTGTATTTGGGAAGGCCCTTCAGACATCTTACCGAGTACAATATACTCAGGGATAATGCTCTGCACACGCACACTCATCAATAGACTGAAACCGTGGTGCGGCGGCCTGCCTTGAGCATTGAACTGGATGGACACGGCATGCGTCCTATGCATTTTTTGAGTGCATGCGTCTGATTTCGTGACGTCACGTCCTTTCCTGATGCGTCTGGTATGGTCTGCGTTCGAGTAGGAACCCGTTTCTATATTGACGCATCAAACTCACTGCTCTGACTCACTTTTACTCGAACGCGGACCATACCAGACGCATCAGAAAAGGACGTGACGTCACGAAATCAGACGCATGCGCCCAAAAAACGCACAGGGCGCATGACGTGTGCATCCTGCTTTATGTTCAACGTGATATGGTATGCCCGTGTGTGACATAATAATCGTCTCTACGATTAATCGAATGTTGCGCGCAGTTGCGGCCGTTGTTAACATAATTCTAAACCAGACATGTGCAACCCGCGGGCCGCACTACGCGTTGTTTGGTGCGGCCCACGTGGTATTGTTCATGATCTTGAAATGCCATTTCAAATGAACTATATTCCTCACTTTGTCGTGCCACTCATTTCACAATATCTACCACAACCTTTTGCATTTGATCAGAGGTTTGCAGCCCTTCAAGTTCACGAACAAGGACCTGCAACATTTTTAATTACCTGAGAGTGAGAACCATAGACCACGAAGCGAATACAAATTTTCGGGCCTTTTGTAATTGTTACGCCACAGCACAGGTTGAGCTCTTTTTGATGTAACAATTTTTCTTTGTGATTCAAATGCGAGGCTTTGGCACTTTGCTGTGTAAAATCGTTCGAGCAATTTGTCAAGACCTGGCAGGCAGTAATTCTGCGAACTGAGTGCTATTAGTTTTGATTCAAATGCGAGGCTTGCAGAGGCTTTGCGGTGTAAAATTGTTCACACAATTCGTAAGGACCTGGCAGGCAGTTGTCCGTGCGATGCGAACTGAGTATCATTAGTTTTGAGTTTAGCTTGAATAGTGTTGCAAGAAAGCATTTCAGCTTGATTCGTCTGATATCATTACCTCGATTTTTTATGCTGATGTTGTTTGACGCATGGCCGTCCGCAGAAATTTTCCCAAGGGGGGTCAAAATCAACATTATCCTTTTCAGGTTGCGGACGATGCAACGCAAATGGACGTACACAAAACGCTTTACCTTTTTATACCACAAACAAAATTCCCAATGTTACGTCAGTAGTTGCAAACAGTCTTTCCTCTAAGAAATTTTACACTGAGCAAATGTTTGTTTCAGTGAGTATGGTATCTTTATTTTTATGACTGAGTTAGCAGAGTTCTAAATGAATTACAAACTTTGTGAATTACTAAATTAATGTATAAGGTTTTATCACAATACTAGCATAGTACACATTTAATTCAAATAGGTTCTCTTTGTTTTCGTCTTTTCCCAATGTTTTGGAATGTTGCAAGTGCACGAGAATGAGATTTCACTGCGCAAATGGTCTGGTGGCACTATGCATTTGCGCACTTTAGAGGGAACATTCGTTGCAAAAAATTCGCTTTGTTAGCAGCAATGCTCGTTTTTCACTCATGCTTCTTTTCACACAATATAAAACTGTGTGGCTTACTGCTTTCAGCAGTCACTGTCTCGTTGCTTTACCATACCAATATGTCTGCATTCAACAGTCACATGCGCAAAATGCCCACTGCCGCCACTTAAGGTCAACCTTTGAAGATTTGTTGCCGGCGTATTGTTACGCAATAAAGGCCAATAGTAGAACAGCCTGCTCCCACATTTCGCCACTAGCCTCTGCAGGCAGGGTTGCCAATCTGCCTTTGTTGAAGCCAGATTTTGAAATTCTGCCTTTTGTTGAACACTTGGCTTTTTTTGGAAATCAGGACAAAATCTGACTTTTTTTTCAATCGGAAAGGCTTGGCTCTGGAAAAAACATTGTCTAAGCTACATTTTATTACAGATTTCTTCTGAAAAGAGTCTATAACCATGCAGGATGCACAAAATATTGAAAAGATTTTACTGTGACCCTGAAAATGATCGATGTTATTGATAAGAAACATATCTACGACAGTGCAATTACGGGGAAAGAAAATGCTTCTGAAGAGTGGAATTGTATTATATCGATGTCTCTGACGAGTTTTAATGTCTATTTTGTGTTTGGTTATGCATGTTTCATGTGTATATATACCTTAAAACTGCTATCTGGCTTTTTTTGGTGAAGACAGGCAACCCAGTCTGCAGACAAATCAGCGGACATGAGAGTTAACTGCAAGTCCATCACGGCGTGATACCAGAACAGTGAGCCTGGCTCTTGTGCAGTGTGAGTGTCATACTGGAAAATAGACTGTCATTCCCATAATTAACTCAATCAATCGGAATTAAACTGCTGACTTCAGGTTTTCTAGAAAATTTTGCTTTGTATTCCAATTTTCAAGGGCGGCAAATGCCCGTTGTGTCGCCCCTGCGGACGCCCATGGTTTGCAGCTTTGCAATTATTGGGAATGTAGGTGTAGGGAGAGTGATAAAAAATCGCAGCAGGACAAGGTAATGAGGGTATTGAAAAGGTTGGCAATCGATGATAATGATAGTATTTGTTTTGCAGTTCGTAAAAGCAGTAATTTTAACTGTAATTTAGTCTCGCAAAGATTGGCAATTTTGTACGAAGCATGTCTACAATTTTGTACGAAGCATGAAAAAACGAAAAATTGTTGATGAAGGGCGGATGTTTAACGACGAGTGGTTTGTGAAGTATTTTGTGGTTCAACAAACTAAAAGGGCTCTGCTTAATTTGCCAAAATAACATTGCGTGTCTGAAAGAATTTAATATCAAGCGGCACTACAACTCCAGGCAATCCGAACAATACGAGGGAATTTTAGGTCAGTTACGGGTGGATAAAGCCCATCAGTTATAAAAGTCATTGCAGGGACAACAGAAAATGATATCCCTTTACAAAAATGACACTCAGCTGAGGACTGAATTGAGCTTCAAATTTAGTGAAGCAATAGCAGAGAAAGGAGAAGGCTTCAGTGACGGCGAGTTTGTCAAGCACTGCCTGATGATATTTGCTGAAAGGGCATGTCCTGGTAAAAAGTATTTAACTGAGCAAACTAGTTTATCGAGATTCACTGTGGCATGTAAAATCGATGCCGTCTCAAGTCATCTTGAAGACGCTTTGGCTGAAAGAATAAGAAAATTCTCGCATTACAGCTTAGCAATAGATGAGAGTGTAGACCTCAGCGATACTGCTCAGTTGGTGGTTTTCGTACGCGGAGTAACAGAAGACTCTGAAGTCGATGATGAATTGTTAGACATGGCTAGCATGAAGTCAACGACAAACTGGTGAGGATATTGCACTGGAAGTTTTGAAGATAGTTCAAAAATTTCGATCGGATCCTAAGAAAATGTCTGGACTCACAACGGATGGGGCACCTGCGATGGTAAGGAAACACAATGGATTTATCAAGAAGTTTTGTAAGGATTCGAACCACAAAGTGTTGTGGTGAACCATTGCAAAAAAGCTCTGAATGCTATTAAAATCATGAAAGAAGTTGTTCACTGTATCAATTACATTCATTCTCGAGGATTAAACCACCCATAAAAATTGATGCGGCCCGCGATAACTTCCTAAAAATCGAATATGGTCCGCCAGTGAAAAAGGTTGCACATGCCTGTTCTAAACTTCGTTGGTGATCGTGAGCGCCTTTGCGTTGAGTCTGAAAGCTGGTGATTTTTTCTAGAGACCAGTCAGTATACTTAAGAACACAACAGCGTGGATGTGCAGAAAAATCCGGATTATGAGATGTGAAAAGAGCAGATTTTATCCGGTATTGGCGAAGATCCGGATTAAAAAGTCCGGATAAACCGAAGATTTTTTATAAGGAAAAACGTTGAAATCATTCGCACCACCAGTTTTATCCGATTTTGGCGAAGATCCGGATTAACCGAGATTTACTGTAGTTTTTTACACTCCTGACGTATCTGGCAAATTAATTTTGTTTAAAATTATTTAAACTGTAAATACTAAATGCCGTGAAACAAACAAACGAAAAAAGCTTGTAATAAGGATAAATCGAAGGAAAGTTTAGTGTTGCTGTAGCGATGGCGGCGAAGTATCGATGCAACTGTTTTAGCGAACTGGCACTGATGCAGCAATGGTGAGGCGAGGCAGCCAACAACGTTGGCCCACGTCGTGGCAAACACTTCTTATAGCGTCCAACGGGACAAAATCTGACTACAACCACGTGCTTTGAACTTTACTGCTGACGCTACACTAGGCTGCAGTCACAACTTCAGTAAATTCTTCTATTGTCGTTCAAATTTGTACTGGTCAGTGCTCAGTTGCTTTTCTCACAGAAAGAACGAAATCCTTGTTCGTTTTACCTCGAATCCTAACTGGTCCTACGATCAATTCAGATATAAATGCAGCAAAATGTTTATTACACTGATGCGGAATTGCCTTCTCATTAATCGCCCGTTGTCAGAGGCAGAATGACGGCTGTCTTCCCGTTATATATGTCTTGCAGAACTGCCCATTGTTACGTAGCAACACGTCATATCGAAAGCGTTGCCGTTCTGAACGAAGTCCAGAGCCGACATGGGCTATAATTTGTGTTCTGGGTGGCAATTTAGGGAGCAGCTGGGAGTGCTACACCACAAAACAATTAACTTACAGAACTGGATACAACAACTAATGCATGCTTAAACTATATTACATTTTAAACAAAATCCTAAATATAAAATTCCCCCCTTGCAAATACAAAATTCTTCCTCGGTTGAGAACCCTGCTTTAGGTAAAGGCGTGGTGTTGATGTAGCTTTGCAGTTTATGAATGCATGGGGCAAGGGCGTAATGAGGGGGACATTGGGGGAACAATTCCCTGGGTGCCGAATCACCATAGGGGTGCGGAATCACTGCATGGGGCGCCGAAAAGGTCCAACAATGTCACAAGTACTTTCTTCAATATATACAGTACATTTGCTTCCGAAAGACCTCATGTTCGAACACGGGGGCGCCAAACTTGCTTATTGTCCCGGGCGCCATCTAACCTTGTTCCGCCCCTGGCATGGGGCGCAAAATAGAGGTTCAAGAAACTATACATGAAGATTTACATTTTTGCCAAGCAAATTTTGCGCCCTCCGTTAAAGTGGCGCCCATGGCACGTGCCATGCCTGCCATACCCTAGATACGCCCCTGGATGCCCTGTTACGCCATGCATCGACCAATTGTTGTAAGGTAAACAAAAGCAAAAGCCTCGTTAAATTTAGTTGTGGTCTTTTAGTTTTCTTTTAGTGTATATTATTCTTCTGAATAAAATAAGATTCAATAAAATCAATTGTTCTGAAAGAAGTGGTATGTGTTGACAATACGGGGTGCCCAAGCGGTACGAGATCGTAAAAAGGTTGGGAACCCCTGGTATAGCATAAGGTGAATCATTATGGGTGGCGATTGCTTTGATTCCTTGTTTCAAACCATTGTTTGTCTTATATTGGTGTAGTTGTAGTTCTGGAATGAATCAAATCTATTGTTTTTCCGTTTGCAGTGACGTTAGAATGGGAGGCACTTTGTCAAAAGTTTTTATTTTCAAAATGCAGCTCAGAGAAAATCTAGTCTGATTACTTATGTTGTCACTTGCCTTTCAGATCAAGAAATTTCCAGACTTGTGCATTGAGTATGATGGAAAAGATACCCGATATGTCGAGAATAATGGTCATGCTGTTACATTTTGGTCTAAAGATCCAAAGTCAGGTACTACTGAAAGTCTTAGAGTAGACGTTTTTTCACTCCATCATGAAAGTTAGTTTTCGTAGTTGTTATGTGGTTTCTGACAAGTAATGGCCGTGCTAGTTTGTAATTCATTTCAAGGTAACTGATGTTTTTTCATAAGTATTGCTGTTTGATGACGTCAGTGTATCACGCAAGGTGTTCTGCTTGCTTTTTCAGTTGTGTCTGGTGGCCCCTTAATGAACAAGCATAAATTGATACAGTTCCACTTCCATTGGGGTTCAAAAGACGAGTTTGGATCGGAGCATACTTTAGATGGCCAACAGTTTTCTGCTGAAGTAAATTTTGTTTTTTCCTGATGGTTGACTTTTCTGAATTGCTGTGCTACCAGTAGTTTGTAGTTTTAAGTTCGCTGTTGTAGTTTTGAATTAAATTGACTGTAGTAATTATTGCAAAAAACTTCTTTACTCAAACACATGTGTCAGTGAACTTTTTGGTTTCAGCCAAACTGTTGTTATTAGACATGGTAAGTGTTCCTCTAACAGTTGGAGCATAGTTAACGAGAAAACACAGCTCAGTAAGCGAAATGATGTACAAAACATAAAAACAAGTAATATTCCAGCAGCCTGGGGTCAAGCTTTATCGCACCCGCAATGATTATTATTGCTAATTTAGTTTTTGATGTCATTTGGTAAAAAGCAATTGACATTTGACATCTTTGATGTTATTTCACTGCCGGCCAATGGGTGTTTCTTTCTGGAGATAAAGAGCTTTTAACTTCTCGACCACTATTTAGCATGCAGGCACAGATTGCCATCCTATCTGGTGCCACGTTTTGCTGCGCTATTGGCGTAACATTGCTGACAACTGTTGTCAAAAAGTCTGCGCATGAGCATGTCACTGTCGTAACCTAACAAAGCACCCTCAAAATCAATTGGCAACACGAAGAGAAGACAGTAAGCAATGCGAACCCCGCGCTTTCACGGTGAAACGGTGAATGTCAGTAGAAATAACACGTGCAAGTTTTTTCCTGGTGCTTTGTACTTTTGTTTATGCTCCAAGAACTTTTTGTAGCCCACCAGAAGCCTGTTGAAGCGTCTCTTAACTAGTTGTGCGGTTTTGTGAGCGCAGCTGCATCTGGTTCATCTCAACGAGAAATACAGTCGGATGGAAGAAGCTCTTGGGCAAAAAGATGGCTTATGCGTTCTTGGTGTCTTCCTTCAGGTGTGCGTAATGCAATTATGCAGTTTATCCACATATTGTGTATATACAGGTCTTTTTAAGGTTTGACCTTAGTGACCGCTAAGACGTTTCAAGAGACCGCAATTATTTCATTGAAAATTCAGAGATGTTCTTGAAGTGAGGTTTCAGTGCATTTTGGTGGTGGTTATGCAGCAAGGATATGCTGTATTTTGAGAAACCGTTTGAAAAATTTAAAAGACGGCTTTCGTCTCTCAAAACAGCTTAAAAATACTGTGCGTATATATTTGACCCGTTTTGTACTAAACATGTTCTGTCCTGTTTTCTGTTGGAAAATAACAAAGTATGTTGTTGACCGTTCATGGTTCGTGATTTTTAATGAAACAAACCAGTGGTTTTAACAAAAGTTGTCACTTGTGGGCCGAAACAAGAACGTTTTTGAACTAAATTTTTGTTTCGTGTCGTGAGTAAAAGTATTAAATGTGTTAAAATTTAATTCTTTTGAGGATAATTTTATTGTGTTGGACAAACATGCATTCATGAACACATTGTTTTCGAATTTTGAACGTAAGTTTCCGCGTTCCGATTTGAAGTTTCGGAGTGGCATTGGTTCACGTGCTGTGGGCAAAGATGAGTAGTAAGATGCATTTTGATATCACACCCTGCTATTGTTCGTGGTTTCTGTGAGAGAGCCTGCCGATTAAAAGAGCCGTGCGATTTTTCTGTCTGGTAAAATTGAACTTTTTCCACACTTAAATAACGCCCAATTATTGGACGCAAATTCTTCATGTTGCTTTCTTTACATGCTGGTTTTGCAAAAAAAGGTGAAGAAACTGACCGACGCTTATTTAAGAACGCACCTCTGATCAATTTTATTCAGCGACTAACATTTTCAAGTCCCGCGTAACCTAGTCTTTCACCACCGCTATCAAGTCAGAGTTGTGGTCAAACTTGTGCACATGCTTTGTGCGTTGCGCCAACTTTTTTCTTTGCCGTATGGCGTGCGTTGTGCTCACGTGGAAGTGTTAAATCTATATTAATATAACACGTTGACGTATCAAGCATTTGTTCTCGTGCAGGTGGGATCGGCGAGGAACGAAGCATATTCATCAGTTGTCGATGCATTGGCTCGTGTTAGGGGAAAGGTAAAGCAGCAACGTTATTGCAGTGTTGTGCACTTGTTTGTTGTTAACGTGCACTTCTATTAATATTGGTGACGTGTACTTCTATGAAAAAAATAAGCACATTTCCAGTGGCTTGCCTGTTTCGTTACCGTAAACTACCTTATTTCCTGTGTTCTTGTGGCGGAGTGGGTTTGGAAGTGAAATGCTTTTGCGATTAGCAATGGTGTCAAATCTTGTTACTGCGGTTTTGTATATCCGTTACATTTCAAATCACTGACCATGTTTAGCTTTTTGTTTCAACAGGGAAACAAGTGGGAATTCGCCAATGGACTTAATGCCTCCGCGCTGTTACCTGCTGGTATATGCCTATCTATACGATCGTATTTCAATTATTCTTCAAATTCTGAAAAAGCATCACTACTTTTTCTTTGTTAAGTGCGCACTGAGTCGTCTCTTGAAGCAACATCGCTGGTTTAAATCAGATCGTAGCGTATCAATACTTCTGTACTTGCAGCAACCATTTCAACGTGTGTACATGAGCCGATCAGCACTTGCACACCAGAAGGCATTTTCCATGGAAACCGCTTGCTCTGAAATATATGTCGTTGCTCCGATTTCTGACGCTGCCCTTGACTTGGCTCTACTCTAGAAAGTAAAGGGAAGAGCAAAAAACCTAGCCACGTTTTTGCGCTTCGAAAACTCACCAAACGTCAGTACTTACAGATGTTTAACGGACCATCACGATTCTCTCCACGTTCACGCGGTTCATTCTTGAGCAGGTACAACCCAAATGGCCTCGATTTTTACTTGTAAAGCACATATTTTTCCTTTAAACAACCCAAATTGCGCTATTTCGTTGCTAGGGGCAGCGACCAAATCCCCATCGCATTGTACGCTTAAACAGTTGAAAAACGTTGCGTGCTCTTTCCTGCAATTCCGGCAATGGAGCCGGTATGAACACAGTTACCTGAACCTGCGGAGCCGCCGCTTGCCACAAAGCTGCTGAGCGAACTTCCAACTGCATACACCCCTGATTTTTCATGACTGACGTTTGTGCACTACGCATTGCAAACCACACGTGGAGGAGCCAGTGAAATTACAGCACTCTGAAAATTAAGACTGAAACGGTGATTACGAGCTCTAACTCCAAGGAGTGGAGAAGTTTTGTGGTGCGTGTAACAGTCAGCTTGCAGGAATTTATGAACTAGCGTGTGAAGATTTGAAGTACAATCAACACATCTTTAATATCGTGTTCTCGAAGCATGAACGTCTGCGATCTTTATAATATCGATTAGGTAAAGCGCTGTATAAAAGATTCACAAGAACCATCGCCAAGTTCTCGCTTGAAACCCTCTTCTGTTGCGCAGATCGCAAGTACGTGTTTTACAACGGCTCTTTGACGACGCCACCGTTAAGCGAGTGTGTTCAGTGGATCAACTTCATTCAGCCCGTCGTCGTTTCTCCAGACCAGGTAAGAATCGAAGCATGCTCTCGGCTGCCCCCTTGCGGTGCTCTATCACAGACTTGACCAGCAAAGAGCGTTCTCTACTTACTGCAGATCGAAGCGTTTCGCCAGATCTCGTTCGAAGAAGCTGGAAGCGAAGAAGATCGAATGGTCGATAACTTTCGCCCCGTGCAACCCCTCCACGGCAGGAAGCTCCATTTGTGCAATATTTGTTCGTCGTAGCCGTTCAGACAAGCTGTGAGTGTGGCGAAGAAGGACAAATCGTCGACCATGCTGTCCTCCAATGTCCAATCCATCGACCTCCCAATGGACTACATGGCCTGACGGTCCTGGACGATGAGACAATTGAATGGCTGCTCAACACCTGCCCCGAGATCTAGTGCGACCAAGCAGTGGTTTCAACAACTCGCTCAAAAGAAGAAGACAAGCTTTGTTCGATGTAGTGCTCGTTCTGCACGGGTGGCGGAGAGTCAGCTGTCGGTCTGCTTGCCGCTGCCATGGTGATCTTTAACCGATTGATATGTTTGACAGCGTTGACTTAGCCATTGGGGTAATGGTTCCCAACCAGAGTGCCATTTACAATACACAGGGGTACCACGAGCTAATGCTTTTTCCAATATATCAGTAAAAATATGTTTTCAAAATAATCATCAAACCTTAAAGCAAATTGCTATGAGTTTGCCACTGGGTGCCGCAAGCCCAAAAAGTTGGGAAACACTGCAATAGGGTGATGTGAATCAGCTCTCGTGCTTTTTCTTTTCGACTTTAGTCATTTTTGCGCTCCATGCAGTCCGGAACCTCGCGTCACCTACGTGTGCGTGTTTGCACTTTAACCCGCGTCGGTGCGCTGAAGAATCTTCGTTTCACCAACATCCGGGACAAAACTCGCCAGGGCAAGCTGCCAATCAGGGACGCCGGAGCACAGGGGCAGCGGGGCGGAGGTGCCTTTTCATAACGGAATCATAGGTAATTTCATGGTTTATCAAGATGGACTTGATGCAAATTTATTGCAGCTATTCGCGCACCCAGAAAATTCAGAATTGTTTTCAACAATTTCTCTTGTTATTTTTGAGGTCAACATTGCTACTGAATGGAAACAACTGAAGAGAAGTGGTAACGATTTTTTTGTTTTTTGTAAGTATCCATTGCCCTCAACTCTTCTACTGCCCTTCCGCTGCTCCGGCGTCCCTGCTGCCAATGGAAGCTACATCGAATCTCCGTCAATGATAACTGAGAAATTTCCTTTTGTTGCTGAACTCCACACAACCGGTTATGTTACGGTTCACGTCTGAAGTTTACCGTTTTCTAAAATCGTGTTTTTTTCGACGTCAGCATTCGCTATTTCTGTTTAATCGAGTGTATTTTTTTATCATGTTGGTTTGGTTGTGCTTTCACAAAAAATGAAATTTAAAAATCGCACGTTGTGTGTCACGCGCCTTGAAATCTAACTTTGCGAACACAGCTGAGGTGGTCCACTCTATCTGAAACTCGTTGAAGCCCAGGCATTTTCATGGCCTTTCAAGTGCAAGTATAAAGCAAGTGCTTTATGTTGTGGGAATTTGATTTGTCAGGCTTTACAAACCTCACTTGTAACCTTTGTGAAAGTTCTGTGAATCGCCGTCTTCTGAGCTTCTTGCCAATCATTTTTTTCGTAAACGTTGGCTTTTCAATGGTGTGTGCTGTTCCCGAGTTCCTCAAAAAACGCCAACTACGCAAATTAAAAATTTTTACTTGAAATATATTCGCGATGCGGAGAAAAACCTGCTTTGTTAAACATTCTTGCTGAAGTTCGTAGTAAGCGACTGCCCCAGAATAGTCGGTGCTTGCAGGGTTGCGGAGTCGGAGGTAAAATATCCGACTCCTTAACATAAAAGGAATGAAATTTGGCTGTTAAAATCTGTGGAAATCGTGGTGCACAGCAAGAAATACCTGTTTCAACAAGTCTCAACAGAAATTGTACCATTTCAACAGGAATTCCCAATTTAGAAGTGTGACGTAAAAAATGATCCAGCTGGGCATCCGGAGTCGGACAAAAAAATCCCACTCCCAGTGTTGTTAGGAATCCGACTCCGCAACCCTGGGTGCTTGACGACAATTCTGCCCTTTTACTGTGCGTCTGCTGGAAACTGATCTCGCAACTATTTACCTATTGCAAGGTCAGGTTTGTAGATTTGCGAAATCTGCACAAACAAAAAAATTCACCTCTGACGAATTCAAAACTTGATCCATCGTGTTGTGGCCAGTTCAGCCGTGCAGATAAGATCTGTGAGCAGATGACGGGTTCAACATTTGGCGCAGCTCTGAAGCATCGGCTGCTGCTGGCCGTCAAAATCTGATAACGCCACTGCTTGCTGCAGTCGCGCATACAGCATTCTCTGAACCTGTCGGGAAACCAATTTTGATCTTGACACTTGTGTCCCGGCCTGGGCTCATGATATATGCAAATAACAGTGTTTGTCATGGAGTTCGGCATCTCGTTTTCGCAACTCAGATCTCAAAAAAGCACAAACAGACGAAGAAAAATGTGTTTTACAACACGGTTATTTCGTGGAAGACGTCAAAACTGATTGCCGAAAACTAGCTTTGTGATGCGCTTCCCTCGATTGCTTTTCAGAAAATGATCACCCTGAAGCCTTGAAAGCATCTAGACTTGGCCTCGAAATATTGCGTCAGGTCACAGTCACGGCTTAAAAAAGCCCAGGTAGCCTTGGCTGAGTCTGCTTTTGGCCTCTGATTGTATAACTGCGACTGCAGGCCACATTAAAGTTGCGAAAGAAATCCTTGTCGAGCTTCAGCAAAGGGTCGTCGTCTCAACTTGGGGAGCCGGAGGCCGCTTGCAGCTCACCAGCTCTTCTCATAGCATCAGGTAAGGAAACCGATGGTAAAGAAGCTGGTGATCGTATATCGGGCATGCTAAACGGTCGCAGGCGTATTTTTGTGTACGGTGATGGAGCAGATTAGATTCCACACAGTATCTTGACATTTCAGGATGTGGCAGAGGATGAACAAGCTATGAAAGCGTTCCTTATTGTTACCGACGGTTGAATTTTTTTGGAGTTTACAAACAAATACCAGACTATCTGTTACCACAGTACAAATTTGACCGGTGCAGCGATTTCATTAAGTATTTGAAATGCCATGGACTTGCCGTGATAGGCCTTCCGTTAGAAGTTTTTTTATTGTTCAAAATAAATGTATTATATAGTGTGAAGGTTATATTGTACCAATGTTGTTATTTTCTTGTACCGAGGCCACTTTCCATTGCCTTGTTGGCCATGTTATGAGTTATTACCCACAGGTTAAGAATCACTTTGGGTTGATGAATCGCAGAAACAACTCAAGGCCTGCGTATCCGGCAAGAATCAATGGTCGGTTGTAGGTCGGCAATATGGCGAACTCGAAAGCTTGCATTTCGTAAGGATTACCTGAACTGAAACTAGGACAGCTCAGCAAGCTTCCACAGGGACCTTCGTGACGGTAGTCCGCGCTAGTTTCTGCGGCAGGTCTACTGTGGTGACGTAACACCAGGGGCGTAACTAGGAGGTCACAATTCTCCGGGCACAAATCGCTGCGGGGAAGGGGCGTAACGACAGGGGGCACAATTCCCCAGGCGCCGAATCACTACGGGGGGCGCCGAAAAGTCCCAAAAATGTCACAAGTACTTTCTTCAATGTGCATTTGCTTCCAAAAGATCTCAGCAGGTTCAAACATGGGGGCGCCAAACTTGCTTCTTGCCCCGGGCGCCATCAAACCTTGTTGCGCCCCTGGTAGGAGGGCGCCGAAAAGTCCCAACAATGCCACAAGTTTTTTATTCAATATAGTACATTTGTTCAGGGCCGCGGAGTCGTAAAAATGACACACCTCCGGCTCCGGAGCTCTTCTTTTCATGAACACGGCTCCAGCTCCAGAGCTCTTGGTTTTCATGAGTGTGGCTCCGGCTCCGGAGCTCTCTTTTTTCGTGGCTCCGGCTCCAGCTCTGGCTTCTGTTCATTTTCACACATAAATAGTTTCAATTGTCTTGGTGTGCCTCAAGTTGAATGGAAAATGAATTAAATCAAGTATACAAAACTAAGAGAATGTACCAAATCTATTGAGTAATTTAATCTACTGTTTTTTACAAGCAGCGCTCTTACCATGAGGAAAGCAGCGAAACAAAACAACAGTCACAGGTTCAAACGATTCAGAGAACAGTTACTAGCAGAAACGCAACTCAAGATAATGGTAGTATAAACAATATCTAGAGATGCAGTCGCTTGCCGTCAATGCCTGAGGACCTTTCCTTATTACTTACGACCAGAATCATGAAAATGGCTGATTGGAAAACTACGTTTGTGTCTGAGCATTTAAACACAGACCAGTCCCAATTGACCAAGTGTTTTGCATTGGTTGCATGCTTTGCCTGTTGCAGTCTTGGCGATTCCAGCTAACAGCGCTGCCCGGGCAAACCATGCAACGAGCGCAAAACACAGTCGATTACCTCTCTCATGTGTTCCTTCAAGCATGTACACATTTGCATTAACACAAATGCAAAGATGTGTTTAAATACTCCTTTGTTCAAAGAAACCGTAGGTGTAGGAGCAGGCAAATTTTGGGAATGGAAGGATTTTTGCCCGAATTCTCCCAAACTTACCTGAAAAAAACTCCAAAAAAAGTGACCTCCGAAAAAAACCTCTTCATGTCATTTTGGGCGCCATTTTTTTCAAATCAAAGCATGTTGGGCACCATTTTTGCTCATATTTTCAGGGAGCTCGTGAAGGTTTTCAGAGATTTTGCCCGGATTTTTACCAAATCAGAACTTTGGGGGGGCACTTGTACCCCCTGCACCCCCGTTTCCTACACCAGTGAAAGAAACAGTATGACTTCTAGCACCTTTTACTTTTTGAAAATAGCTGACAACTTCTGATTTCTTATCTTTTGCACTCATAATAAGCAGTGATGAATCGCAAAGTAAAGCACAATCTAACCTGCAAAGCTTAGGATAAAATAAGACTGGTTACAGTGCTGAAAACAGAATTTTTTCCACAGATGAAAACTTCAAGAAAGGTCCACATTTGTTTACACTGCATTTGCATAGCCTCCTGATAATGTCCTGCTATGCAAAACAATGCTAGTTCGCTACCAATTAGTTTTAACTTTCATGTTATACTACTGCTTATAAACGTAATGTTTCCTGAAGAACTTAGCCAGTAATCTAGTAAACTTTGTTAGTAAGCCTAATGGTTTCTAATAAAAATTCCTGCTTTACAATGGCGTGCCGTGCATTTCACGCTTAAATCTGCAATGTTATCATGTCATACTCCCTGCTAACAGTACGATTACACAGCTACAAAATCTATGGATATTATATTATATACCTACTTATCACAGCTTAGTTATTTTCAGATCGCTACACTACTACAGACCCGGTTTGATCATTCTGACTCCGGCTGCGGCTCCGCAGTCCTGCATCTGCTTCCGTAAGACCTCTGGTTCGAACATGGGGGCGCCAAACTTGCTTCTTGCCCGGGGCGCCATCTAATCTCGTTACGTCCGTGTGTAACGCTATGCAAACTTCGCAGCTTGCTACACGGAATCGCACAGTTTTGAAAATGAAGAACAGATGAAAAAATGTTGCAAATATTCATTTCATTTGGGGATCATGGCCCATATGGTTCCCCTTGGCTATGGCCTGGTTGAAAGGCTTCTGCAAAGCGCGAGTAATACGACAAGTCGTGAAAGAGTGAGACGTACTCTTCCGTACCAATAGTGCTTGCTAATTGCATGAATCTCGTCACAGACACTGCTTGAATGCTGTCGAAAACCGTGACCCGACAATTTACCGAACCGACAATTTATCGAGTTTTATTAAACGAAGTACGTGAGGTTTAAATGCACACATACAATGGAACGATTTTTATGAATAGGAACGAGTTTCATCAGTGGAATGCGCAAAGCGTTTCAAATGCACATTTCATTCACATTCATTTATTTGCAGTAGCCTACACGGTTACAAATTCTTTAAAGTTACGAGTTATGTGCAATTGCTCTAAGGTAACTGCTTATAACATGAATGTGTTCAGATAGCGCTCTCATGAGACTGTCATCCTCAGCTGTGGGTAAACGGCTTTTGAGATAGTCCTGCTATCTTCAATAAGTAATGCGATTTTGGGTTTTGTCATTGACATATATAAAACGTTTCAAAGCTAATTGCGTTTGCCTTTCCCACTTAAAATGAATTTCATTTCTATCTACTCACTTCACTGCGATTCTTTCCTCTGTTTCTGAGGGCTATGACTCCTGCTAGCTCCCAGTCGATGCTAAAGAAGGACAAAAACAGACTTTGCACTTGAAAAAATTAGTAATGTATACGATCCTCTCCAAACCTAATTTTGATTTGAAATTAACCAGCGCTGCTGATCAGTTTTAGTTTTTACCAAGTCGTTCGGAGCAAGAAACCCTATACTTGCTGAAAGAATTGGGAGACGTTGTGATGTTGGTAGCCTGTTGAAATTGTACAATTCTTTTGAAACTTTTATTGAAACATAGAATTCGTGCTGTATATCACGATTTGCATTGATTGCTAGTTGCTAAAAAATTAACAGCCAAACTTGATTCACGTTATTACTCTGCTCAGGAAACCTTAAAATGCTATACGAGTCAGGAAAACTGGGTATAATGCCACCCATAATTTGATTGCGTCATCCTGGGGCATGTGACATCCGTTATTTCCGAACCAAACTATTTTTGATTTCCCGAGGTCCATTTTTAATCATCTTCACAACAAAATTGCATCTGCGCAACGAAGCATACATAGCATACAAATTCTGTGCACTGTACCCCCAAAAAGGGTATTTTTAGAGGGAATTTTGTTTGTGCGTAGAAAACGTCATGCATGATTTATCTCCGTTTTATCTTCATATTAAGTCATGGTGTAGGAAGACTCATCACATGTAGGAATCGGTGGTCATATTTGGTCAAACACGTTTTGCACTTAAAATCACATTGAAGCATTAAGGAAAGTACATACTTGAATAGAGATATGTGCAAGTTTGAATCATCGCAAAAAGAAGAAAGCAAATAACAGTCGACTGATTCCTCGAAAGCATACAGAAACACTAGTGCTTTTAAGTGTCGTCGACAGGGAGAGAGAATCTCGACGAGCCATGCTTTCCTGAAATGTTTGAAATATGTTGAAGCCAGAGAAAAGCATACTTTTCCATTGAGATGTAAGAGAGAAAAAATCCTGCTCCCATCTAACAGTAGAAAAAACGCAGACTTTGACTTGTTGATCGAGCAACAAAACAGAATTTTACGGGACGATTTAATTTATTTGAAAAGACTCGCTAAGGGAGACGCAGAAGCGTGGAAAATGCTGAACGACCACGAAAGGTGCGCCATTTATAAGGAACGCAAGAAAATCAAACTGTGATTTGTAAAAAGGTTCAACTGGATACGCGATAAACAACGCTGCCACATTGTAGGCCTACACCAAGACCTAGCCAAGAACACCAAGGAAAAGAAACACAGGAAAAATGCTAGAGATACCCAATACTTCAGAAAGAGGCGAAGAACTCGCAAAATGCAAGCTGTGCTGGCAGAAGCGCAAAAAATGCTTTTAAACAAATCATCGATAGAACTAGATGATCACGACAAAGCTTTCTATGCAAAGGTCTAAGATTTGCCCCAACACCTAATTGGAGTCAATCAGTTGAAAACGCAGAATGGCTAACGTCCAACAACATGTCAGAAGAATTGAATGGAGTGCGGTGCTGGGAGAAAAGAATAATGGGGAGTTTGTGTTGCCTAAAAAATTGAAAATTCCCAAATTTTCGAGACCCGAAAGTGGCAAAATTGATGAAGAAACCAAAACATACGTAGAAATGGTTTGCACTAAATTAAGGAGCATAAAACCTTTGGTGTTGAAAGCGTACC
>Ga0210059_1006396_pt1 | contig 18899 bp, 5 predicted proteins | sample Ectturendosymbi2_FD_188042 | JGI IMG/M metagenome (GOLD analysis project Ga0210059, IMG submission 188042) | Ecteinascidia turbinata endosymbiont from Florida, USA - Sample 2 (SPAdes) (version 2) | ecosystem: Host-associated > Tunicates > Ascidians > Unclassified | place: Key West, Florida... | reverse complement strand
GTGCCTGGTTTTTATTATCATTTGATAGCTCAGGCAGGAATCATAGTAAACAACTGACGGCATAAAGTAGGATATTGCCCCTAAAAATAAAAATGCAGTAGAAATAGATTCACTGCAGGCCCACTTTCAACTTTCTTGTAAATTTTACAAAAATTGTTATCTGATTTGTCAAGCCAATTAGTTTTGAGATCCCCATTTGAGATCGCGACCCATAGTTTGAGAAGCCCTGCTCTACGTCATAGGCCGATGGTTAACAGCATGAAGACAAGTTTTGCACAGCAGCAAAGCATTGTCGCAACACCCTCAGCAAACCATATGAAGTAAGCCCAATGTAGACACGTATTTCCCAGTGAAGCTCACAAGAAACTGTTCTTGCTGATTTGATTAACATATGGTTTCAACAAGCAATCTCTGTTTGCGCGAAATCTAGTAAAAACAACCAAATGTAGGATTCAATACTGAAAATATTGCTTTTCTCTGGCGGTCTTGCGCTGTTGCGAGCTTTTTGTCAGTGGAAAAATGAACATCAATTAAGTACCGTTTTTGTTTTTCATTCTTTTTTATAGCCACTTTCATAAAGACGGTCTGCATCTCTCTCACGCCCAGATGCATAATATTGTCGTGTTGCTACTGCACTCATGAAGGTCTAGAGTAGACATTTGAATTTCCGCTCCTTTCAAGGTAAATTGTGAAGTTATGCCTCTGCGCAGTTTCGCAAATTTTTAGTTAATATTGAGTCGTCGTAGGAAAGAATTGCGCGGGGCCCTAGGCCATGGCCTATGCGTAAATCCGTCCCTGGATCCGAAGGTGATCAGGATGAAGACGTGCTGCGTGACGCAAAATTAGTGCACTTTGTTGACGAGGGACCCATCGCTCCAACATGAGCAGAAAATTTAAAGTGAAGAATGTCATGATTTTTCAACTCTTGACTATATAAAATGATGTGTAAAAACAGTAAATCGCACACATCCAGTGGTGTACCTAGGGCTTCCCGCACCCGGGGACAAAGTCGGTTTTGGCGGCGCCCACCTAGTCCGTTCATATGGCAGCATAGATGTGAAGAGTGAGTTGGGAGTGGAGGCGTCGAAAACTGACTCCGGCCCGCCAGAGATTTGTGTTTCTTGGTACGTTAGAAAACGTCCTATAATTGTGAAGTCAGTTACGTGACTTCATGGCCTTTCAATTAGAAATTATTAATTATATTCGTTAGAGTTAAGAACTTATTATCTTCGTATGAAGCTACACCACACCGCAATTTCGATCACGATTGAACGTTAAAGGTGTTGTATTGCAACATTCCAAATTACGGTAGTATATTCGAATTGTAGCAACTAGTGATAGAAAATGCAAAGACTTGGCAATATCCCTGATGATCTGCAAAGAATCTGCATGGATTTCGATTACAGAATTTCATGGGTACGAAAATCTAATGATAAAAGAGCAGAAAATTTGCCAGACTTACACATTTTTTTCTAATTCACCCGTTTTTCGGGGCGTTTCCAAGACCCCGAGTGCAGCGTACCCGCTTGTTCCTTCTCTCGACGGTACTGGTCACAAGCAGTGGAGGTACGATGTGCTAATGGGTTCTGGGGCATGCACCCCTGGGGAGTTTTAGAACGTCACAAGGAGCTGACTGAGGGCAGACTCACCAGTACATGAAATAGAGGGATAGACTGAAGAAGGAATATAAAAAGCTGAAGCCAAATCATTTCATATAAAAATAATAGTCAAACACAAAATGTCAGAAACGTTACCGACAAAGTTTGCTAGCAGTAGCTTGTGAACGGCACCATTAAAAAGAAAGCAAACAAAGCAACAGCAGCCTGCTTATCTGGAAAGTATCAAACAATTCAGTGACCTCATTTTTCACTTTCGACATGCTTCACATAAAGAGTCTCGTTTACTGGCAGTCAGTGGCGTACCTAGGGTTTCCCGCACCCGGGGACAAAGTCAGTTTGAGCGCCCCCACCCAGCCTGTTCCAGACAGCATAGATGCGAAGATTGAGTTGAGAAGAAAGGGCTGTCGAAAGCTGACTCGGGCCCCGCATGAATGGTTGTTTCTAGACTTGTTTGAAAATTTCATATGACTGTGACGTCAGGACCTTTGAATCGTGGAAATCATAAACTATCGTAGAGTTAAGATTTTAATCGTTTCGCAAAGCTATTCCCAGCTCCCAATTTCAAATTTCGGTCACGAGCGAACGTTCAAACTATTGTATTGCGACATTCCGAACCAGTGGCGTAGCCGGAAATTTTGATTGGGGGAAAATGATTGGAGGTAACCGATTGGGGAGGCCAAAAATCGTAAACCTCGTCTCCCTCATGAATTTAAAGAAATATTCATAAACTGACGTCATATTTGCTTCATTTGGGGGGCCATGACCCCTTTGGCCCCTCCCTGGCTACGCCTATGTTCCAAACTGCAGTAATACATTCGAATTGTAGCAACTAGTCATCATAACTACGTTCAGAACCACATCAAATTCACTTCAACATTAAATTTGGAACACCATCAAAGCTCAAAAATTTTCCTAAATATCAGATTCATAGCTGCTCTGAAAGCATGCGCAGTGACGTACAGCATGAACTGCGAACGCTGGATTTCCATCTCATTGCGAAGCAACTACAGAGTGAGAGCGAAGTCGGAAGGTTTGCAGCCCTGGCTAACTGAAACCATTGTGAAGCAGCCGTAAAAAAAAACGCATGCGGGCGCTGACTGTGGAGAAAGAAATTCCGCCTTAAAACGTCACTAAGGTCCGTAACTACTCGCTTTGCGAACCATGGTGATCTTGACGAGATTTTGCACTGGGTAGCAGTCACAGATGAAGGAACCCGGGGGCCGGGTAGGCACAGACAGGCCCATCCACTTCTGACAAGCAAATGTGTAAAAATACAAGACTTTGAGATAATTCTTCTAAAAAATTTTCATTGTCAGGCCCTGGGCCCCCCACTTTAAAATGGTTCCCTTCACACCAGGCACTAGGCCCACCCACTTCTATAAAAAGTTTCCTCCATCATTGGTAACAGTCACTGCCTTTCAACATTTTGTAAATCGCAATTTATAACATCCGCTGACATTTGAAATCTCGTAATTGTTGTGTAACATTCCAACCTCAATTTGGCGTCCCCAAAATGCTGCGCCCGGGGGCAGATGTCCCTTCTTGCCCCCCTTAGTTACGCCACTGCTGGCAGTGAAGATGGTTTTCAGTAAGTAAAATTCTTTATGAATGATGAGTTTCACATGCTGTTTTTAAGAAATCCATCTTATTTTTGCCGATTATTGTAAATTACAATTAAGTCAGTGCCAGGTGTACTTAACTCAGGAGCAACAGAACAGGACGGCGATGCTCCAAATAGGAAATTTTCAAGGGCGTCAAACTGGCATTTTAAATCTTGAATAAGAAGAAAAGTTACTAATCACGTAATATTAAAATCAAAACAAAGTCATCCAACCAATATTTTGCGTGCGCTTTCAACCAGCATGCATATAAATAGCAGTACTTTTTAACGCCAACTTAAACCGCTTTTTGTTGCAGGATTTTGAACATATTGCGGGTCTGATTGGACACTGCAAATCACCATTAGTCCGAAATTTAAAAATGCGCCTGATTCGTTTCATACACTATTATGAAAAATGACTTCAATGCCTCAAAAAGTTTGATAGAATCTAGAAATTAGTTCTGTCGCGCCGCTCGTCTTCCATTTGCCGCTACGTGCAGTTCACAGCGACACACTGTGAAACATGGTTGAATGGCATTTTCTATCAGACGCTGTTACATCTTCATCTATAAATTATGCAATGCGTCACGACTTGACGTCAACGGACAGGTAAAAAACAGCTGCTGTTTTTATTGTTGTACAGCGGCTTGATGCAAAAAATTGATGCTTCTAGAGTTCCGCAACGATTGAAAACGGCAATTGGACAGGTGAATTTCAGAGACATGCAGCGTGGGCTGCACTGCATACTGTTTTCAACAGGCAGGACTGAGCTGTGCCATTTACTAAAGAAAGTCGTATGAATTTTAACACCATCTTATTCTGAACACTGTCTATCGAATGGAATCTTTTCCCAGCTAAGAATCAGAGTCTCTGATTCAGAGACTAAGATCTTGCAGAGTATATATGTCGCCTATTACGCAGACATCATCAGCTCTTATTCAAATATAATGTCCTTTTATGCGTTGTTGAGTTTGAGTAATGCAAAAATATCGGTTGTGGTCAACCAAAAATGAAAAGCATCAGTATTGGCCCAGAATTTTGCTATTGCCCCTAAAGATGTACCAGTAAAAGATATCCTTGCCTCAGTTCAAGACGGATTACGAGGCATTTTTCCAGCGACGCTGACCTAATTTGGGGCAAAGTGGCTTCAACCACACGAAAAAATAAACGAAGAGATCAATTTTGACGAAAAATGAACACATGGCATTGCAACAGTTAAAGAAAAATCAACACCAAGGCTGACAAACGTAACATCACCACAGTCTTAGACAAACAGAAAATGCTGGATGATCAAGAAACTTACAAACATCTTAAAACAAACCCAACCGTATTCATAACCAAAGATGTCAATAAATTTGTTAACAACTTGCTCGAAACCAAAACAATCACAAAAGAAGCAAGCTTTAAATTGAAAAACTCAAATGCTACGTCACCCCGGCTGTACGGACTACCGAATTACACAAAGAAAGCATTCCGCTACGACCAATATTTTTTTACAATCTCACGTATCTACGGGTTAGCTAAAGAATTATCCTCACTACTGAAAACACTTATTGAAAAATCAAAACATCACGCAAGAAACGCGTTACACTTCGCATCATCCATCGCTCATGAATTACTCCAAACTGATGAAATAATGATCTAATTCGATGTTGTATCTTTATTCACAAAAGTTCCAATTCAGTTGGCATTAAACGTAGTCAAACAACATCCATAATCCGATCCCGAGCTGAGTCAACGTACAAATTTGTCAACTACCGACCAAAGGACTTGAAATTTGCTTAAGTTCAACAAATTTTACTTTTCGTGGAAAACACTACAATTAAGTTTTAGGAACACCGATGTGTTGTCCAGTTTCATAAGCAGTTGCAAAGTTAGTCAAGGAAAACGTCGAAACACGCGCTTTAGACAACTTTACAGACCCTGCCACGTTTGTGGAAAAGATATGTAGACGACACTTTTGTGATCATAAAGCAATCGAAGTTGTCCGAGTTTTTCACCCATCTGAACACAATCATGGGCGCAATTTTGTTGTAAATTGTGGGGGGGACAGCTTGATGTAAAACCAATATGGTCATCAACCCTATGCAGAAGTAAAGTTTTGTAAATACAGATTCCCAATCTTGTTTTTAGAGGTGTTTTCAAAGCAAGACTAATCACGCTTTGCTTTGTCCCTACAAACGATTCAGAAATTAATAAACTTAATTTTGTTGTTGGACATGGTATTGTAGTTCAGCTTGGTTGCACTACTATCAGACTATGGTACAAACTAGCACAGCAATGTAGTAGAACACGTCAATTGGGTTTTATCAGAGCTGTCAGTTGGAGTGCACAAAACAGTGAATCGCATTGGTCGCACGTGTATATCACTTTTAAGTGGAACACATCGATTTTCATGCATTTTATAAGAAGTGTGGGTTACAGCGCGATTTGATGTTTTGTTTAAGTTGCTTAAAGTTAAAAAGACGATAAATTGCAAGGTACGATATATGTATTGTAAGGTATGGTAACTAAATATGTTTCTTGCACATTTCCGCTGTTTAAAAATGCTACAAATCTTTAGCTGCTGGGAATCATGCATGCAGCCACACCCCAAGCCAAATCTCCATTGATATCCTTTTACAATAGCCAAAAACATTTGGCCAAAATTAGCGTAGGCTTCTTCACAAAATGGTTACAATATATATATTTTTTTTTTTGATGTAAATTGTTTTTGTGTAAGACTAAGAACAACTAGTTATATTTATGTGCTCAAGTCAGTGTAGCGTAGGGTGTTGTGTAGATAGAGGTCGTTGAGGGCTTATCAAATTTTGAATAAAATTGCTTAAACATGCTGACAAAAGTTAATGATATCATATTTCAGTGCTCGTGATGTCACAGTTGCCAATTCAAATCACAAAAATTTTCTAGTGTTTTTGACGTGCACTTGTGCCTGCCACTTTGAAAATAGTTCCGCCACCCATGCGTAGGTTACATCTAAAGCAAATGTTTCGCACTTGGATGAAAACATTGCTGCATTGTGGATATGAATATCTTTTGAATTTGCTGTTCACCCTTGTCGTGACATACAGGAAATGAGGCGAAATATATAAGCTATCTTTTATTCCTAGTCAAGTCATTAAGTTTTTAGCTGTAGGACAATATATAGCTAGGTCCATACCTCTTTAAAGTTTTGATGGAAATCCTGTTTACTAATGGTTGAAGACAGTCTTTTGCAAAACTGCCCACCCTAAAACTAAATCTCCACAATAGTGCTGCTGTTTGTCTTCGGCAAAAACTTCGCAGAGGTTTGCCTGAAAATGTAACTTCCTAACATTATACACCTGCATCTTTAAATTTTACGCTGTCTGTTTCTGAATACGTGACAGCCAACGTTACAGTAAAGTCAGTTAGCCAACGTTTTCGCACGAAACAAATCATGACTGTACTGTGGTCTCTCACGTGAGCAGCCGTTAAATTTCACTGTTTCAAGACAGTGACCTCTCTTACAGTAAACCACACTGGATAAATGTCTGACAGAGGCAGTTAACAATCCTTTGCAATCTCTAGAAACTTGCAAAATGCTAAACATAATTTTTGAAGTAAAAATTTATAAAAATTTCAACATCAACATGGCTATGTGTAACATCTAACATGAACAAGTCTTCACACAAAACGTGACAAACGCCACATTTAGTTTTGGAAACCTCTCCGAATACAAACCCTAAGAGAAAAAGTGGGGGACATGGCATATTATGTCCCCCCATCTAAAAAAAGTGGGGGACACGTTCCCCGTGTCCCCCACCAAATTGCGCCCATGAACACAATAGAGAGCTTCATCCACTTCACTATGGAGTAAGAAAACGAAGAATGCTTTCCATTGTTGTACTTATTGATCAAATGCTCATTAAATGGCCTCTTCTTGTCAGCAGTTTATCGTAAGCCAACCTATTTAGACAGATGCCTCAACTTTAGATCAGAACATCCTATACAACAAGAACAATCAGTGGTTAACACTCTTTTCGAACGGGCTAAAAAACTTTCCTCCACAGCAGGACCTGAACAGCAAAATGAAGTATGTGAAACGGACTCTCATGTTGAATTGTTGCCCCAAAAGGATGATTCAAAACAAAAAGAAGAAACAACACAACCGATTTTCTGAATTTAAATCTAAAGTTATTTTTTCCGTACGCAGCTGACATGGGAGAGTTGAAACGAATTCTGGAGAAACATCGTAAACGAAGTATCTTCAAACCTACAGTTAAACGAAAAAAAACCCTATCTTAAGCAAAAGATAGCGTACCCGCCAGCAAACGTCGAGGTGCAGTCTGTGAAATTCCATGTGGGGAAGGTGAACACAAATACATTGGACAAACGAAGTCTCAGCACTCGATTGAAAGAATACCACAGGGACACTTTGCCTAAAAATATTTTTTTAATCCAGAAAAAACAACCTTAACGAAACATGCAACCTTATAGGTGGCCATGGTTCGACTGGGATTGCATCTGCGCCCACGTTTTACATCACGTAAAAAGCTGCCATGAGCGTATTTTTATAGAATCCTTGTATATCAATTTAAAAGCTAATACTATGAATAAAAAAAGCGCAAACTTCCCCGCTATTTATCACAATGTTTTAAAACATGAGTGAAATTTATCCTTGACTTGACATCCTTGAGTTTGTCATCATAACGCCCGCTTTAGTGCATGCTGAATTGCTAGCTCACCACGATCAGTTCATCCCATTATTGATCGCTATTTACCACATATATTCACACTATTTACTGCTTTACTTCACATAGTAACGTTTTGTGCATTTTTCTATGCATAGGATTTACGCTATTTCATTGCGTTGTTTTCCACTCTCACCTCCTGGCGTTTTCATGTATGTTACACTTCTTATCTTCCACGTTCACTGACTGTCACTCATTTCCTATAGCGTTATGATCGGTTGGTCGGTTTTGCCCTTTTTGTTTTTGTACGTCACACTTCTCATTATTTTTTGTTATTGGTAAATTGCGTGTTATGTAGTTAAAAGCATTGCCCTGAGGAAGCCTACGTGAATAGGTGGGCGAAATGTCGGCTAGATAATGAAAATAATCGCCAGAGTAAAACGAATTGATCTGCTTAAAAAATACTGCTGCTGGCTTAACGTCAAAAAATTGCCCCCCAAAAATTTTGGGCTGGCTACGCCACTGGCCTGCGGGCCTGTTTAAATACATTAACATTATCGGTGTCTTCACATAGATAAATATCATTGATATTAATGACATAATTTAAAGGTAAATTGCGTAAATGTTTTTTTAATCCATAAGTGTGTATCAAACTTGTCGCCCTTCGCATTAATCGGTAACTACGAAATAGCCCTCACTTTCAAAAATGTTGTTGATCTTCCTCTATAAGCATGTAAACATTTAACTTGTCAGAAGCTGACGGCATAAACGTTATTATGAATTATTTTTGTGTGTAAGTGCAAGAAAACTTGACAAATAAAATTTTACAGAAGTCGTCTAAGCGTCAAACTCATCGCATATCTTGTTCAGCGTCTCTGCTAGCAAACGTGAACTTGGCTACTTACAGTGGCTGCTTTTCCTGTACAATTTATTCATTTCAGTGATTGCTAACATCTTTTGTTTAAATGCTGGAAACGTTCCATAAGTTCCCGAAAAGTAGGATTAGTTCTGATTCTATGCATGTGCTTCTTCATTATCCAAAGCGCAGCAATATATAAACCAGAGGGACAACGCGGTAGAATTTACAAGAACATTTTGCAAAATCTTTAGTATAAGCACAGTGGCGCTTACACAAGGGGTCAGTGCACGAATTGTTTCTTTAAAACTCATCGCGCCTGTAAAATAAAGCAAACTCAGCCACCCAGTGGCGGATAGAAACTTCGCATAAAGAACAGTCGAAGGGACGTTAGCATAGGCGTAGCCAGGGGGCCTGGGGAGCCTTGCCCCCCATATTTTTAGAACATATAGTCATTTTGTGCCTTGAGAGGCGGTATCCCAAACAAAATAGTGTTACTCGCCTAAAATCAAATCTTTTGCCCTCCCCAAATTTTTGGGCTGGCTACGCTAGTGGGCGTTAAAATGCACACCTAAACGCATTTCCATTTCTTTAACGCTAATTTAGTTGAGAGTACTTGCAGACATTTTGCAGATTTCCAAAAGAAATCTTATCAGTAACCAGCGGAGCACACGAGCATCACCTTCCCTATGACAAATATCTTAAAGTCAAACAATCTGTGTTTCGAAAACCGTTCGACACGCCACTGCAGAGTGTTCTGATCTGAGTGCAAATGCGGTGATAGCAGCGTGGATGTTTTGACCAGACCTCTCCCAGTGAGGGAGCCGGCTTCCTTTTTTAAATCACAGAACTAGCATGTAAACCTTCTTTCGAAAGTTACCGTAAATAATGTTTGTTCCAGTTGCTACGTTTGGCTTATTTCATACACAGGTGGGAAAAAATCTAAACAATTTTTTTCAAAATGTAAGTAAATTTCGATGTTCTTCAGGTTACGTATTCGTTTAGTTTTTTTTATTTCTGCGTTCATTGTTTTGGGTAAGAGAAACGTAGAGAAAAGTTGTTCAACTTCTTTATTAGCGTATAAACCCAACTCGATAACTATCCTAGAAGAGTTTACTGTACCTTTATTCCTTTAGGAAGACAGTAAGCATCTTAAGTTTCAGAAATTTAAACAGGCTTTCATGGGGGTGCCAGAGCCGTATCACCCGCACTCCATACCCCCAATTGGGGGGCACGCTGTCGCAGGGGCCCAAAATTCATTCCCGTCACCGCTTAGCCGCCCAAAGAAAGCTTCGACCCCCAAATTCAAATATGAAGCACTAGAAATCAGTGAAGTTGGGGGGCCCTTTGAAAGAAAAGTGCTTATACATTACAGTTACTTTGGGCCCCTTTGAAAGCAAAGTAGCCTACTTCTACATTACATTTGCTATTGTGAGCCTCTTTGAAGGCGTAGAACTTAGACATTACAGTTGGTATTGTGGTCCCTGTAAAAGCAGACCACTTACACAATGCAGTTGCTGCTGGGCGCCCTTGTAAACAGAGTACCTGCACATTACAGTTGAACAGAGTACCTGCACATTACAGTTGGAGGCCCCGCCCCATTGAAAGCAGAGTAGCCTACTTACACATTGCAGTTGTTCTTGGGGGCCGTTTCAAGGCAGAGTACTGAACTATGATGTGGTTCGAAAAATATTATGTGAAGGATGATACATTTTTCACCAAAAGTGAGGAATATTTACGCACGAAATACCTTGAGGGGGGCCCTTGCCTTCCCTTAAACACACTACTGTATAGCATGCAACCCTGACAATGATCCTACGTGAGAATATGCAACCGATTGAACACGTTGTGCTTCATGAGATAGGCGTACTTTCTCAACACAGTAATGTAAAGTTATCGTTTGAACACATTGAAGTTGCTGATGAATTTATCACTTCAAAAAACACACATTTAACGCGATTTTTCATAATTAAACCTGGACACCCAGGTCGACTAAAAAAAAGCAGATCTGGGTGGAAAAAACCCTTAGTGGGAGCCAATGGTGTAACTAGAGGTTTGAGGCATGGAGGGCAAACTTAGCTGAAGGGGGCCCATTGACCACCGTTTGGGTATGCAATAATTGGTTCCCAAAAACTCATATAAGTTATTCCACAAAAACAGAAAATATTTGTCGCATGATGTAACTAGCTTCAATTGGTAAATGACTTTAAAGTAGAAATTCACGTTTTCATGTAACATATCCTACTAAAATTGATACCCATCAGTGACTTGCGACTGGGTAAGGTAGACTTATGATTTGTTGTAAAACCCACCACAGACCTGAATCTTTGTAATTAACTCCTAAATGAATTCTGCTTTTCTTCTAAGCACCAAATGCTTGATTTAATGATGGTGCATGGGAGTTGATTCTGGGCACTGAGAAAACAACACAACAAATGTAGTAAGTCCAAAACGGAATTTTTTGAGCAATTCATTGACCACTCCGCACCAGTGATAAAACCACATTCATTAAGAAACTACCAAGCAAATAATGCCAAACAATTTTGTCTAAATATGGATACGCACGCCAAAAAATTACAAATAGGTATGGACAGTAGCGTAGCAGTCCAACTCTGCCCCCCCCCCCCAAATGCAGGGATACTCAACTGGCGGGCCGTAGTCATACAGCATAACAAAAGAGATCACCGTATAGTGGTAAAACACCACACATGAAAAATATTACGTAAGAATAACCATGAAAATATCATAAACAATGTCACCTTATAAACTTAAGCAGGGTATTTTTTAGGCGTTTTAGGGACCCGATTCGGGTCCCTAGAATTTCACATCGGGTCCCTAAAATCAGAGAAAATCGGGTCCCTAGAATCAGAGAAATCGGGTTCCTACAGATCCATACCGGGTACCTAACATTTTCCTTAAAAAAAACCTGAACTGAAGTATCAAAATGGCTTGGAGCGAGTCTTCTGGCATGAAAAAGCCTTTATGACACCATCTAATTCGAGAGAGCGCACACATGAAGCTTCGATCGACAACATGGCTATTAAGGATAGCCTGCTATCTGTCATATGAGACCTGTTGAAGGTTTTGACCAGCTTCAGTTTGCTGAAACGCTTTTCAGCGCTGGCAACAGTATCGGGGCAGTTTAGCATAATCCGAAGTGCAATAAATACGTTAGGATAAACTTCATTTAAGACGTGTCTTGAGGATAAAGCTTAACAAAAGGAATTGGGTTTTAATCATTGTCATTTGTTGTGGTTAAAATTAACCCCAACATTTCCTTCAAGACAAAGACAATTATGTACGGCGAAAAAGTACTCCTCTGACCATGCGGAAAGAACTGAAGAAAATAACTGTCTGGGCTGTTTTGCAACACCGCAATGAAATGTTGCAGAAACCTTTATGTGTGCATGAGACTACTAACCTTTTTATTACTAACGGTCATTGTCATGTATTACGGAGTAGAAGCCACAATAAATTAGGAACCACAGTTAGGGAGTAAAAAGATTTGTCATACAATAAGGCGAGAAAAACTATGACACCTGTACACTAATACTAGAACGAAAACAAGGCCAAAGTAACTCAACAAATATAGAGGCCTTGGGACAACAAATGAAAAGGAAGGCGTAACGAAGAAATGACGGATTGACAAATTATCCGAAAAGAGTGGGAAAGTTATCCAATGTTGTTCCCATGACATACAAGGAAACTGTGCACCGGTTTTCTAGATAATTGCAGTACCAACTGTTGGGTGCTACTCCGCATAGAACAACACATAAAGTACATGAGAGAATTTCTCCCAAGTTTTACGCAACCGCACCGGAATATTGCTCAATAGCCATGTCTGGAGTTATTGCACCATACCTTAAGAATATTGCACAAAAATTGCCTGAAGTCATCAGGTCACAGTGCTACTCAAAAAGAGAAAGCGAAACCCCTCTAGAAGGAGCAGAGTGGGAATCTCAGGTCATAGTGCTATCCATAAAGAAATAAAGTGAGATGAATAGTGCCGCGCTCAGGTCAGAGTGCTACTCAAAGATAAAGTAAAATTGTGTGGGAAAAGGGTCACAAGACTAAGCCAAACCAAGGCGTCATAAAAAAACAAACCAAGAATTAACGTTTCGACCAGGTTCGGAATAAGGTGTCTTAAGCCTGCGCCCAAGGAAGCAAAAAGCTAGCTGAGAATTTACTTTGAATTTTCACCGAAGGGCGAACTTGGGGGGCCTGGCAAATTCGTGAACCAGGACCGCCTTGTAGCCAACGCTCAAGGGAGCTTTAGTCTGAAATTTGCCGGCCTTCCAGGCACGAAGGTTTCAGCACGGTTTGACAAAGGTTGACTTTAGTTAAGGATGTATGCTGATATTATAGCGAGACTCTGTCAAAAAGCTCCGTAAAACTTGTGTAGTAACGAAGTTCTGTCAAAATTTTACTTAACTTTGGACTTTAACGAAATTCTGGCATGTCAGATTTAACCAGGGAATAGAGTCCTGTCAAAATTTTCTGTGATTTCGGACTTTAACAAAATTTAGGGAATTTTAAAGTCAAAAAGGAAACGAAGTCCTGGCCAAATTTTTCATGATTTTGTACTTAGAAAAATCCCAGACCAAAGGGGGGTCATTATGGTAGGATCATGTTCATGCGTTCATCTTCATTGGTTTTTGGTCGTGTGTTCGTACCTTGATGGTCAATAAACCTGTATCCCCGCATAAATGGGTATAACGGTCCTGTCATCAGCAGCTAAGGTTGGTGACATTGACTATTTGCCTTAGTGTAGTAGTCTCTTATGGGACCAGCCTCAAGGACCCTGTCTAGTAAAGTAAAGATAAACGTTATAATTCATAAAGCGTTTAGCATAACTTGTTTTACACCGAGTCTCTCGTGGACGGGTACTCTGAGCTAGGTTATTGGATCCAGCGAGGGGCGTCGGCCGCAAAACATTTAATCAACGACGAGATGTAATGAAATGCAAATGTTAACAAAAATTTGAAGGAAATTAGAATCAAGCCTATCGTTCAATTATGAAAACACTGTTACTGAAGGAACAAACATGAGGCCGATCAAAACAATGCGCTCGCTGAACGTTTTCTTTCATAAGCGCTTGATTGAATTTTGCTTGAAAAGCATGCACACCGTGCTTTTAACTGTCCGAAATCCGCATGTGTAAACTTTTCTGATGTCTAGACTTGTTAATCTACTGGTGCATGGCACATGCTTGGATTAATAACAGTTTGTATCTCAAATAGACTATAAATGTTAACAAATATAGACCAAGGGGGCCTACGTAGACGCAACATGGTTAACATCCATATTCCACTAACTGCACTACTCGGTTAGGACAAGCTTAGCAGTGATTGCTAAATAAACTCCTCTAACTACACTATTAATTCTATCTGGCTGTCTGAACAGCAGGCTGCGCAAATGTGTTACTTTGGTCGTAACCACCAAAGGTATTTTGCTGCTATGCAGTACAAAATAAGAGAATACTACCTGAGCTAGCCATTAAACAGTTTTTGACAACAATCACGACACAAAATACGTTAATCAGTTGTAAGTCTGACTTCTGGACATATACAACTAGGCATAGGGCTAGCTTCACGTCAGGGTTGACAACCTGTCTTCACTACAAAAATCCAGACCTTGTCCCAAAAAAAGCCAGATAGCAGTTTTAGACATATATAGGCATAGAACATGCATAAACAAACACAAAATAGATGTTAAAACTCATCAGAAACATCGATATAATACAATTCTAATCTTTACAAGCATTTTCTTTTCCCGTAATTACAGTACATGGTCGTACATTTGTTTCTTATTAAATACATCGAACATTTTAGGGCAACATTAAAACCTATGCAATATTCTTTGCACTCTGCATGGTCATAGACTCTCATCAGAAGAGATTTGCAATGAATATGCAGCTCAGACATTGTTTTACCAGAGTCAAGCTTTTCCGACTGAAAAAATCGAGATTTTTTCTGGCTTTTTTCATTTTCAAAAAAGCCAAGTGCGTTAAAAAGTTCAGAATTTCAAAATCTGGCATCAAAAAAGCCAAAGTGGCTTCACTTTCAACACTCCAAGCAATGAATGGTGTCGCTTTGGGATCAAGCCTCAAATACGTTTCTTACCTTATAAATGTACCAAAAATAATCAGGGGATATTATTCTAGGTAACAGAGGTAGGTACTGCTCTGTCTACAAATTACAGGACAAAACAGAATACCGATTTATAAAAACTACAGTGATTTCTAGTGTGTCACATTTCAACTTGGTGGTTGAAACTTTGTTTGGGGGCTAAGCCCACAAAAGCCTCCCGTATGGACGGGACTGAATTTTGAGTCCCCTGTGTCGCTAGGCGGTAAACTTGCGAATATTTGTCTGATACGGATAATCGCATATTCCGTTTAAACACATACAAAAAATCTCGGCAAACTGGTTATGCGATTAACTGGATTCGTATGTACTAAGACCCGAGATCACCGGAAAACACTCCGAGAATTTTTGAAAAACGCTAAAAACAAAATCCTGCAAAAATCAAAAAAAAAGTAAATACCGAAATACAGGCTAACAGGGGGGCCCATTTTCTACATTTAGCCTGCCAGGGGGGGGAGGCGCGCACCCCTGTTCCCCCGTCAGTTACGCCACTGGTGGGAGCCCTGGTCACATGCGGCAAAACGGCTGCTACCACCGTAACTTGAAGTGAACATTTGAAGATTTATTGCCGCATTATTGTTACGCAATAAAGACCGAGAGTACAACAATCCCCTAGCAATATTCGCAACCTGCCTCTGCAGGCAACGGATCTCGCACATGAGCGAACTGCGCAATTGCGCTAAGCGTTTCGGGAGGCTTGCGGCAGGGCCGGATTAAATGAACGCGAGGCCCCGGGTTGCGGAGCCGGGTTTGCCGGGTCGGGGGTAAAATATCCGACTCCGACTCCCCACTCCGACTTTCCAAAAATTTCCGACTTCGATTCCCGACTCCGACTCCGAGTTTCCAAAATTTCCTACTTCGACCTTTCCAAAATTTCCGACTCCGACTCCCGACTCCTTAACATAAAGGGAATGAAATTTGGCTGTTAAAATTAATGGAAATCGTGGTACACAGCAAAAACTCTGTTTCAACAAACGTTTCAAAAGAAATTGTACCATTTCAACAGAAATTCCCAATTTAGGAGAGTGATGCAAAAAATGATCCAACTGGACATCCGGAGTCGAAATGGGACAAAAAAATCAGACTCCGACTCCCAGTGTTATTAGGAATCCGACTCCACCCAAAAACCTCCGACTCCTTACGACTCCGGCTCCTACTCCGCAACCCTGCTAATAACAAATGTACTCCTACAATTAGTGAGAGATATCATCAACGGAGTATGTTACCAGCGTTATGAAAAACGTCTTGAGCAACTAAAAAGGTCGTCTAAATGTAAATGTTTGCGCTGCAGAGGAAAATTTGGAAGAGGAACTATAAGTAAATCAGTATTCGATTGTATCGTTTCAATTCATATACAAGCACACTCATATGTTTTAGTCCGTAACACAAACTTTCTGGATTTTTATTGTACGAATATGGGATTTTTGGGTGTGCAACCTCTTTTTTTGAAATCACTGAATGGGAGCCCTGCATGTTGTTGTTGAACACAGACATCTTGGCAGGTAATGTAGCGAGACAGTGACACTGTTGATAGCGCTAAGCCACGTATAGTTTTATATTGTGTGAAAAGAAGCATGTGTAACACTGTAGCAGTGCTTCCACAAGTTTGAAAAATCCATTGTTAGTGTGTGACTGTGACCAACGTTCCCGAGTAAACAGCTTAATCAAACGACTCTTATACAGGCTTCTTTTCACACAGTACAAAAATACGTGGCTTGTCAGAATACGTCCGTGCAGACTTGGGAATAGGTCTTTATCGTTAAGGTTTAGTTCTGACTTCTTAATGAACACTAAGTGCAAGGCTATATTTGCCGTGGCGGGTTTTCGTAATTCATCTGCTCAGTTTTATTAAGCCTGAGTGCGGTTCTAACTTCAGTAAGTTGTCCGATAGTCTTGTCAACATATGGTTTTACTTCTCATTGCTTGAAACAATTTTGTTAGAGTATCTAACTTTCTTGTTTTTTCACCGCTCATGTCTTTCTGGGCGTTGATTATTCTTATATTATGACTTATTTGTAGAAAGTGCTCGAAAAAATGGATATTAGACGGTTTATGAAAAGAAAAAGCATTTCTGATAGCGGAAGTGTAGAAAACATTTCAGACAAAGGATTTAGAATTGAAGTTCAACCAGCACAGACTACGTAATGGGGTAGAACGGGTAAAGCGTTTTGTGAACGTCCATTCACATTGCATCGTCAGCATGGGTGGCGGAACCTTTTTCAAAGTGGGGGGCACAAGTGCACGTCAAAAAAACTAGAAAACTTTTGCGGTTTGAATTGGCAACTGTGACGTCACAAACATTGACATATGACGTCATTACCTATACACCATATGAAGGTCTAATTGCACTGTTTTAGACAAAATTACACCACTAGGAAAACGTATGGGTGAACTACCTGAAATACACATAGGCTGTTACAGGGACGGACGACCCAGGTCAACAGCGTCACTCGGGCTAATCATACGATTTTTTCTGACTGAATAAAACCGTTCGACGCTTGCGTCATGGAAATTTCAATTTGCTTTCATTCGAGCTGGCGTTACAGTTGCTCTGTGACGTTAGTTACGTAACAATAAATGAGATGCTCTCATGATAATTTCTCCATTGTTGAGTAACGTAAGTCACAGAGCAATGATTACGCCAGTTAGTGCTCTGCTTACTAGGCTCATTTATATTAGCTCGAGTTGCTGGACAATTTATCGTTCGTTTGAAATTATTCTCGAAATGGGAACTCTCCACTGAATTGGACTTCAAATCCAATGTTCTATACCAGGATTTCTCAACGTGTGGGCCATGGCCCACTGGCGGGCAACGGAAGAATTTTTGACGGGCTATGGCCTTGTATTAATGAAATTGAATACGTTTTGCAAGACGAACCTTTAATCCAGGTTTCTCAACGTGGGATGCTTCTGATCTAACGGGCATAACCTTCTCCAATGCATTGATTATAGCGCACGTTGCGTTATGAAATGGTTTTAGTTGTTTTTATTTCTGCTTTGTACATGGATGGCAGTTGTCGCGTTGGAGAAGTTGTACAGTCGGTGTGCCACGGACCCTCTGCTTAATCATTGGGCCACATGCTTGATAAGGTTGAGATCTCCTGTTCTATACAAATCCATGCTTCAAAAAACATAGTGGGACCGTGAGGGGTGGCACAAATAAACAAAGCAAGCTCGCGTTCTCCAGTATATATCGTAATCGAAGACTCGGGTTAAGCCAAGGAGCCCGTGTATTGGAGTCAGCACTGGGCTGTTAAAAACACCAAGAACACAGCTTAAAACAGGCAAAAATGGCACAGCATTGGTACCTGTCTTAAACGCATTAAAAATCACAGCTTTTCCACATCCTGAACACAGAAGTAACATGACCGAATGGTCCTTCTACAACCGCATTTGACACCGGAATGCAAAGACAAGACAAATTATACGTAGCAACTAGCACGTCAGTAAGGATGCCAATTGTGTTGCCAATGCAGAAATAAAATATAACTATTTAGTGTTGCTAATGCGAATACAAAAACACAATTGAAATTGATCTGCCAAATATTTCATTTTGCGTACAAGATTCAGCAAAATTTCATCATTTAGAGTGGTGTTAAAACGATTGAAATTACACCAATTTTTAATGGTGTAGCGGACCTTGATTTCTGCCTGCAGCTTAATATCTGGATTTGCAGCGCAAATCACACTTAATCGAACGCACCTCGTGTGCGGTGTCTCGATGCGCCCTTTAAGACACACGAATTACGAACTTCGACTCGCGCGGTAATGATGTACGACGTAGAAATATGTTGAAAAAGCGTGAGAGCCAATATCAACATTTTCAATTTCGAGACGTCTCAACTTTTCTGCTTGCATGTTCTGTTTGTATTCTGTTTGAAATCATCCGAGTCGACAAAAAAAAGATGTGAAATTCAGTCTCAGTGTGAACAAGGAAATATTATTAACACTAGACTCCTTGAGTGACCACCATCGTCGCCTATAAATACTTCCATCTCCTTCGGCTGCTACAAATGGCTCCCAGTC
>Ga0210059_1006395_pt1 | contig 18900 bp, 11 predicted proteins | sample Ectturendosymbi2_FD_188042 | JGI IMG/M metagenome (GOLD analysis project Ga0210059, IMG submission 188042) | Ecteinascidia turbinata endosymbiont from Florida, USA - Sample 2 (SPAdes) (version 2) | ecosystem: Host-associated > Tunicates > Ascidians > Unclassified | place: Key West, Florida... | reverse complement strand
ATTGGTTATTCAGGAGAAAAGCGCTGTAAAAAATGAAAAACGCGAAGGGCTGTTTCGGTAGTGACGTAGTGGCGCGAAACATACGTAGTCACATGACTCAGCTGGATACGCGCCAATGCTGATGGGGCGTGACGTCATGAGTGAAGCATGACGGCCTTCTACAAGTTAAAAATGCATAGAGGCATCGACGGGATGTTTGCATTCAGCTCTGGTTTGTGTTCTTGAATCAACAAAGATTCAAGAATCTGCATCCGTCGCCCATTGTTGTCATTGCCTTTTTTTGGCTTTTTTTCTCAAAAGATGTCTGGCAACCTTGGAATAGGCAAGGGTTGCACAGATAAACATTTAGTGGGGCAAGATTTTTGTTTTTATTATATGTTTAAAACCCACTTTTCTGGGCACAATAAAATTTGGGGGGCATTGCCCCCGAATAAAATATTGAAATCTAGGCACAGCTTCCTCCACTGTGTAAATGCCCTCGCCACCCAACCTCACAGGCAGCGATTATCCATGTGGCAGGAACACCTCGCAGAAAAAACAAACAAGTCACCGCACAGCAATCACTTCCCCCTTCACCGCACAGCAATCACTTCCCCCCTGGCTCTATCAACCACTTCCCCCCTGGCTCTATCACCGCACAGCAATCACTTCCCCCCTGACTCACTTCCCCCATCGCCGCACAGCAATCACTTCCCCCCTGGCTCTAGCGAGATGTGACCTTTCTGGGCCAGCCTAAACCGCCTGAGAAATGCGATGGGCCTCTGCAAAGATAGCCTGGCCAAATGGGGTTATAAAAATGATGTTGATTCCAGATGCTTCTGCGGGAAAAACAAACAATGGCCCAGCTTATTTTCTGTCACCTGCTGCCAACACAATTCTGTCCCCAAATGCAAGATTATGCATAGAACACTGGTGCGGACGCGTTTGAGCTTGAAGTGACATGGGAAGAAGAAGAACCAGATATATTTCTCTGACTGCATCTAGTGAATATCAACAACTGCACCTATTTAATGATAAAATTCCCGTAGGCACTTAAATGTAGGTACGATGACTAGTCTATGCTGTCTAAGAAGTTTTTCGTGCCATTTTGAAACTTCATACAAGACTTCTTTAAAATGCTGAGTTTACGCCTGGTAATCTTAAACTTTTGTTCCCGACTGCAGGGATCTAGTGGGAACAGCGTTCCCAGACCTTTTGAGTGTAGGAACGCGTTCCCACACTTTTTGCATAGTAACCTGATATTTATTTTTGCTCAGATGTCCTGTGTGTAGCTCCAGACTCCGTGTAAATGACAAGCCATCTCTTGCGTAGCGCCGTAAAAAACTGTGAATGTTTTCGTTTGTAGTGTAATGGAAGTGACTAATTCATTAAGTACCAATCAAAATATTAGTTTGAAATGCTGTTGAAAATGGCTAGTTTTTGGGGTGCGTTCCCACACTTGTTTTTTAGTACTACACCCTTGTCTGATTGTATGTTGAAAGCTTGGCAGGGCATATGCACATTAGGCAAAGATAAATGAGCACGAAGTTGAACCGAAGCAATCCAAAATATGAACTGATTAGATTAGCACTAATTGTGTTTGCACACACAAAATTCACTTGTGAAAACGTGCGATAAGATATAGGCATCGGCGATAACTTTGCTGCAATGCTGTAATTGCTTTCCAGATATTCCCAAAGCTGTACTTGGAAACAGCAGTAAGAGTGCCATATTTTGATCGGATTATAAGAAAAGTATTTCTATAACTAGAAGTTGATATCTAACTTATAAAACTCCATACAGCACCTCACTCTTATTTTTTTTCTGAAAAATGCGCTGCATGTATGCCAGTGCTGCAAACTTATTATCTAAACCTGTACCATTGTGCCTTGCTGCCAAAATAACAATCTTTTGCGCATTTCATAAACGACATAATGTTTGCGAGGAAAAACAAGGAAGCAGAAAGTAAGCAAATAACTGTTTCCAACAAGTACTATAGATTTAATCACCAACAAAAAACTAAAAATCAAAATCTTTACCCATTGGGTTAGCACTTATATAGCCGATGAAGCTTACAAATTTACTCCAAAGTAAACTGTCCAACGTAGACACGAAACAACACAAAAGGCTTTCTCCATAACCAAGTAGGCACTGTGGGTTGTGGCTGAGACTACACAATAGGAAAACATTTCGAAAAGCGAACAGAACAAAACTTCTTAAGCTAAAGTTCATTGAAGTCGCAACTCTCACATTCTTTAAGAAACAAAACACCAACGCAGATGGTGCTATTGTTAGTACAGTTCAATGACTGAATGAATGAATTTAACTTGTAATCAGACACGAACCCCATAGTACAAACACACACTGTCTGTGCAACGCAGATTGATAAAAACAGACAAAACAGAACGTTTTACAACGGCGTTGGAGGCAGAACCACAGGGTTACAGAGACTTTCTTAACATTATTGTTCGCTAACCCGTAACACTTGGTACAACACTACTGATGAGTGGGACGCTAAATCCTAAACTGATCGAGGCCAGGTAAAAGTTCGAATGCGTTATGGCATGTCACGCCCTCAAAGGAACTAACACTGCAAAGCCCAGCACTCAGTCACAAAGTAAAATGCGATTGTAGTGTTCAAAGAATAAGGACGAATAGAAACAATCGGACTGCATCAAAGCATGTAACCATACGTGTTTAGACTTTCTGCATTTATCGAGAAACAGCTACACATTTTTTTAAATAAGGCCTCAAAGGTAGAAATCTTACATTGAACCAGATGACTACTATACCTTGGAGCGCAATAAAAGTTCTTTGTATTTGTAAACACAGGGCAAGAAAAAAAATATCAGGAATGTTTTAAGGCAGGGTGTCCAAACTTTTTTGTCCGAGGGCCACATAAGCTATTACAGAACATATAGAGGGTCGGACGTCTTACGTAATGTGATTGTTTTGGGATATGTTACACTCTAACAAATCGACAAAATTTTGGTTATTTTCTTCATTATATGACAAAATGGCTTCGAGGGCCGCATTCGGCCCGCAGGCCGTAGTTTGGAGACCCCTGTTTTAAGGCATTGGTTCTCAACCTTTTTTTGTATCGGGGATAATTTATAAACCTTAAATTCCGTCGAAGGCCTCAGCAATTTAAGTATCAGGCCTCAAGAATACTTTAGAACAGAAAAGACCAACAACAAAATACAAACTGTAAACAACGGAATTAATGAGACACTTGATGTTGGCCTTTACTTGTATTAAGTATGCCAAAATGAGGAGTATTTGTGGAAGAGGCGGTATTGTACGCAGGAGCTGATCAAGATGACGGGTGGTCAAGCGCTTGCGATAATCCGTTCTTTTTCTGGTCATTTTTTTGAAAGTGCTTCACATACTGATGCTGAACTACTGTAAATGCAGAAGCATTTTTCAATATTTACCCGTCGATCAGGATAATTTCCTTAAGGAACTCGACTGCATAAATGAACTGGAGGATGACGCATTTCGGACTTGGAGGGAAAGGGGCCCGGGACCAGGGCCCCCAAAATGGTGGAGACGCCTACCATGTTCATGTTTTTAGGAGTATTTGGGACATGTGCGTGCCACCTAGTCATCTTTAGCGAGGAACATATGTTTCCAGACGCTATTAGTTATCTATCGGCCAGATTGCAATATTTCTTTGAACATTGTTTGGTATCGCGACGAGACAACTATTGTACTTACGGGTTCCGGAAAGTTGGTGAGCTAAGATATCTGAATCCAGGTATGTGAGTTTGGCCAAATTTAAGATACTTGGCCGCAATGTAGGTTGGTTGGCCGTACGATTTTTTGGTTGGCGGCAGTGCCGCAGCAGCCCAACTTTTCCCCCCACAAACGCTTACCGGGGCCCTCTGATGGTGATTTATAAAAAATATTTTCGACCTTATGCTACATCTCGAGACCGAATGGCCTTAAAAACAAAGTGTCCTAATTCCAGACAAAATTTTGGCAGAACCAGTCCCGTAGTCAGGTTTTAAGGTCTCGGGAAGCAAAATATATTTTTAAGGTGGAAAGATTTTTGTTTTTATCATAAATTTGAAACAAATTTTTCTGAACACAACAAAATTTGGGGGGAAAAAAGATTTGGGGGCACCGCCCTCAAATGCCCCCCTGGGTAGAACGGTCGCCAGAAAGTCTTCCATTGGGGGCTTCTTGTTTGTGCAGGGGGCTAGACATACCTAAAATTTATATTTAATTCACAACATGAATAGTATTTGCAGATTGTGCAAATTAATTATAAACATTTTCCCGCAAATACGCATAATAGGCTCGAAGTTTCCAACTAAAATTTTTTGTACGAGCTCAATAAAAGGAATTGGGTCGTAAAATCATTGTCATTTAATTGACCGTGATTATTCAGAGATGTGGTAATGAAATGCAAATGTAAAAAAAATTGCAGGAACCAATACTATTGTTCAGTTATGAAAAGACTATTACCGAAGGAGCAAACATGAGGCCGGTCAAAGCATGTGCTCCGCGATGAACGTTTTCTTTCATTAGCGCAAACTGATAAACTTTACCATGAGCTAGTGAAATATGCTTATAACGTGTGCGCATTGGACTTTTTACTGTCCGATATACGCATGCATAAACCTTGCTGATGTCTGGACTTGTTAATCTTCTGATGCAAGGCACATGTTTAGATTAATAGCATTTTAGATCTCAAATCGCCTGTAAATGTTAACAAATATACACTAAAGCCTACGAGGACGCGACGGTTAACATCCATAATCCACGAAATGCACTACTCTGTTTTGGGACAACTCAGCAATGATTGCTAAATAGACTCTTCTAGCTACACAATTAACTCCATCTTTCTGTCTGAACAGCAGGTTGGGCAAATCTGTAACTTTGGTCGTAAGCACCAAGAGTGTCTTGCTGCTATGCAGTACAAAATAAGAGGAGACTACCTGGGCTAGACATAGTATATTTTTGACATAGTACACTGCGCAAAACAAGTTGATCAAGTGGAAATCTAACTTCTGGACGTATACAGCTAGGCATGTAAGCCGGGCCGGATAAATGAACGCGAGGCCCATCAGGGCAAAGTCGTGACCGCGTGGACCCCGAAACGCTTAGCGCAAGTGCGCACTTCGCTCAGGTGCGATCCTTTGCCTGCAGTAAGGTTGCCAACCCGTTTTTCCAAAAAAAGCCAGACTTAGTCACAAAAAAGCCAAAAAAGGCAGACCTAGTCAGGAAAAAAGCCAAAAAAGCTAGACCTACTACTCGCAAAAAAACTAAAAAGCCCAGACATAATCACAGGAAAGGTCAACTAGCACTCGTTAAAACACACATAGCTTAAAAAAACATGCAGCAGTGGCTAATGCAATAATGAACTTTTGTGTCTGTTTGAATCTTTATGTCGCTGTTACATATACTTGCTTACATTTTTAAGAGTTATGTACTAACAGCAATTAGAATGAATATAATCTTCATTCCTACTGTCCTGCTGCAGCAAATCTTTGAGATCAGAATCTTTCAACCACTTTAGCCTAAGCGTACCTTAAATTTCTAGGTGTGTACCACTTAATCTTTTTCTTCGGGCTTGCTTCATTAGTATCACTGTCACTTGAAGTTAAACTTACTGCACCTTGCTAATAGTTACAGTTTATACGGTATCAGTTGCTTGTTCATCAGTTACGTTGAAGATTAAGACACTTGGGTTCATAAAACAAGATAGAGAAAGACGGAGACCACAAGTAAAACTTCATCCCATATCCTAGATCACCGCTGGCGTTACGTAGTTAAATCTTAAAAACCCCAAATTTTACGAAGAAAAACCTAGAAAGGCATGAAACAAACAGACCAGGGAGTAAAACACCTGGCTTCGCCGGAACAAGACTTTTCGGTCTGGCCGTTTCGGTCTGGCCGATTCGGTCTGGCCGTTTCGGTTCGGCCATTTGGGTCTGAGCCGTTTCGGTCTGGCCGATTCGGTCTGGCCGTTTCGGTCTCGAGATATTTCGGTCAGACTATGAAATCTTGCAGAAATTTTACATTAATGCAAAGTACTTAAATCAATGACAGGTTTTCTTTGAACATAGCTTAATCAACGAATCAGGCCCGGAAAAACTGGGGAATTTGGGAATGTCATTCCAAGGAAATATGACATGCTCACAGGAAATTTTTCGCAGCAATACTATCAACTTTTGTAATTTTTAAGGTGTTAATAAAAAACTTGCGCTAAGCGCGAATCGACCTAAGTCGAGCCTGTTGCAACCTTTCCGGTGGTGTTGCGTTGATTGTGTGATTCACCACGAACGGGATGTGCGCGAAGAACAAATATATATATATATGTGGCGCGAACAAGCAACAATAGAGCGATTTTTTTTTCATTGAAGAAGCGGCTTGCCTGCGCACTTACGCACTAGGCTAAAGGAAGCTCCCAGTAGCTTTCGTGCTACTAGGGATGTTATGCTTAGCGCGTCGCACGTAGCAGCCACCGCGCTGTTACAATCCGTTTGATTAAAAGCGCACTTCCTCCATTATCATAGGTTACCAAAGATCGATGCCTTCCACTCAAAGCGTGCTCTCTTCACGAATCGCAATAGCGGCAAGCGCTGTCGGCAAGGTATTTTACTCGGCATAACGTTCTTAGTTGTCGTGCAAAGTAACTGAATCAGTGGTGTCTCGAGCTTAGCCAGAGCCTTTGATTGCGATTTATAATATTGTAGAATGCAAGCTTGATTGCTTTGCATATTTGTCCCACCACACATTTCACTGATTATGGTGGTTAACTGGGGGTTTATGCATTGGGCTTTGTTACTGTTCAAGTATTTTCGTTCCATGTCTGGCTTTTCGCCTTTATGTTGCAGGTGACCTGAATCAAAAACTGTCGTTAGTAGCAAGCATTCTCCACTTCGTTCGCTAGCGCTTTACTCGGGCTCATCCGTTAGAGCCCGAGCTGCTCTCTGCACTTAGGTATTTAAGTATTTTTTAACATCATTCATATCGGATTAAATGTTTTTTTTAAGCAACAGATTTGCATAGAGCAGTGTTTTTCAACCTTTAATGTACCGCGAGTCCGCGATCCATTATAGCAACCCACTGTAACCAACGACCCCCATCTAAAACTCGATCAAACCAAATGTAATACAGCTGTGTCCATAAATATATATTTGCGACCCCTCCAAAAATGATTCACGACACATCTGGGCAGAGTTCCCTCAGAAAAATATACACTAAGCAAATGTTTGTTTTAGTGCCCATGCAAAAATGGTATTAATTACAGTATATACAGCTTAAAAACACTCAAAGTTGGGAAGACAAAGCCAGCAACACAAAAAAGTTGAGCGACAACTAGCTGACATCACCCCCACTTATCTAGTTTTACAATTGCTGTTGGGGGTCCCTTTGCAAACAGAGTATTTGCATTACAGCTGCTATACTGGGAGCTGTTTTGAAAGCAAGGTACTTGCACATTGCAGTTGCTGTTGATAGCCTTTACAAAATCAGTGTACTTCCAAATTACGATTGCTGTTGGGGTCTTTTCAAAAGCAGAGTACTTACGCATTAAAGTACCTGTTGTGGGTCATTTTGAAAGCAGAGCACCAACACATTACAGTTGATGATGGTTGTCCCTTTGAAAGCAGAGCACTTAAATATGATCTGCTTCGGAGTCACCAAAACGTAAAAAATTTGCACGTGAAATTCCTCAAGAGGGGCTCTAACAAGGTAAGGCCGAGGCAATTGCCTTGTTCCCCTCCCCTTAAAAACATCACTGATGCTGAGTCCATATATGCATATGTAAAGAAAGCAAACATTAGGAATAGAAATGATGAGAAAGGTGGCGACAAGCTGAAAAAGCAGACTCATAACCGACAATGAAAAACAAGATCTATTTTAATTTGTGAGTGTTTGATTGTGATGTTCAAGGTAGTAGCGTAGCCAGTATACAATTTTTGGGAAGGCCAACTATTTTTACTTTAAGCCAGTAACATTATTTTGGTTTTGGATACCGTCTCTCAAAGCACAAAGTGACGTGATATGCTGGACATTTGAGGGGATGGCATTGCCTCCCTGTTTACACCTATGGTTTAACATGCTTTATTATTCCTTATTTCTTTAATAGGCGCGAAACATGATCTTCTTTTCCACGCCCGACTCGTGACAGCAACTGAGAAGTCTTTTCCGCAAAGTATGTTTGACGCCTAGTTCTCAATCTGCTTAAATCCCGTGACACCACTGCAGTGCTGCACTAGTTTATAACTTTTGACGAATTTCCTCTCTAGTTTTCACGAATATTTTAAATATGTGAAAACAGGAAATGTTAAATCTAACAAAGTTAAATTATTTTCTTCTGGTGGCTTGACCTTGCCTGCAGCCCATCTTGCTTCAATAAACCGTATAATCGCACTTCGCACTTTATACACAGAGCAAAAAACGTTTACTTACTACTATAAACTGTCCCCTTTACACGTAAAGTAGCTTCGTCCTTGGGAGGTCTGTAGCCTAAATGACCCCTGGTCCTTCGCAGCCTCCCATCCTCCCAATGCATTTTATAAATCGGTGTGCTTGGAAAGTCATCGCAGCACTATATTATAATAATCGTGATGGCGTCATTGATTCGTGTGCGCTTTGTGTTTGTGTTTCATCAACGTAAATGTTTTAGCGCCATCAAGCGTATACTTTTCTATTACCTTCAGGTATGTATCCTCGAGTTTATTCACGTATTTGTGTGTTTTTTGTCGTTGCGATGTATGCTTAGGCTTCGCGCGCTGCGTGTGGGAGTGAAGACGTTATGCGCAATAAACGTCTTCTTATTGCTCTTTGTATTTCATTTTGAATTCTTGTAAGCAAGTTTGAGGAGTAGAAAGGGGCGGTACTTTTATGGTCGGCCCGGGCGCCACTTAACCCCGTCACGCCACTGGTTTGTGTTTACAAGTTTAAACTATTTATTCGTATACAAAAACCAACAGCAACTACGATGTTTCATTCAAAACACACAAAACAAAATCCTTAATTACTTGTGCTATTTATCCCATGAATTTTTTGCAGTTTCCATTTTCTAAAATGTAGAATCGCCTTTAACAATATTGTCAAACTGCTTGCAGGAGAGATGTTTTAAATTGCACATCAGCTTTAATAGACTAGAAACTGGTTCAACTTAAAAGATTTCTCCTCTTTCTAGGCTTGTGACTGCATCAATGAAAAAATCGTTCCACATCAGCCTAAAGAGCCATACCGCTGAAGTAAAATTGTGCAATCTTATCAGTTCGATGAAGCATTCAATGGTAAACATTCAAATTCAGCAAATACAGAGGTCCATTTAGCCAGATGTGCAACAAAAAAGTAGGACAAAACAGATACATCTGACATGAATAAATCACATCCATGATCCTTGCCTTCTCTGAGTTTAGTTAGTGCTGATTTAACTTGGCTTGACATGAACATCTGATTGTCTCTCTTGAATCCTTGCCTTCAAAAACTCTGTGCTTATAAAAATGCATTAGTTATTTTTCAGGTAAGAAACGATAACCTTCATATCTGTTAAGATGACAGTCTACGGCAGTGCTTCTTAACCGGATAAATGGCTCACTCCTGGGTGAATGGAAACTTTGCAAGGGTGAATGAAGGGTGAATGAAATTTCTGTTTTTAATTATTTGTATCCTCTGGTGATATGCATTTGTCTTGTTTCTGCTTTACCCAAAACACATCAACAATCGTGAATAAAATGTTAAACTTCAAGCGTTCTAGCTTTGCATCTTCAACAGCCAGCAATTCAATACTTCACAAAAACCGTGCTATGGTGCAAATAACTGTGTCTATTAGGTCATGGTATAGATTTATCGAGAGATGCTATGCTTTACTTGATCTAGTTATGGAATCTCTGATATGCTCTTTGAATGAGTGTCCTTTAGGCCTACTCCTGTGCAAAATTTATCTGCTAGAAGCGCAGTACTTTTGAAAATTTCATTTTTAATCTCCAGTGACAACCAGACACCTGAATACTTATCAGAGTAGCCTTATTAGTCGACGTGCAGTCATAAATAATCGACGTACAGTAGTCGTCTATTTGTGATACTTGTTTGTTGCCAGTTTGGTATTCATTCCAACATTTCATATGTGTTAGTATCTCAACTAACAACTGCAGAATGTCTGCGAAAGATGTACAAACGAAATACAACCAGGGATGTAGAGCCGTCGTGGAAATGACACAGCTCCGGTTCCGGAGCTCTTCTTTTCACGAGCATGGCTCCGGCTACAGCTCCGGAGCTCATGGTGTTTGTCAGTGTGGCTCTGGCTCCGGAGCTCTCTTTTTTCATAGCATGGCTCCGTCTTCTGTTCGCTTTTACACATTAATATTTTCAATTGTCTTGGTGCGCCCCAAGTTGAATGGAAAATTACTTATGTCAAGTACACAAAACTCAGAGAATATACGAAACTTTTTTGAGTAAGTTAATTTGGTACAGTAGTTTTTTACAACCAACGCTCTTACCATGAGGAAATCAGCGAAAAAACAACAATCACAGGTTCAGACCATTCAAATAACAGTTACTAGCAGAAACGTAACTCAAGATAACGGTAACATAAATAAATTCTGGAAAGGCGGTCGCTGGTTTGCCGTCAATGCCTGAGGACCTATTATTTCTTACGAACAGAATCAAGAAAATGGCTGTTTGGAAAATTACATTTGTGTCCGAGCATTTAAACACAGACCAGTTCTAACTGACCAAGTGTTTTGCAATCGTTGCATGCTCAGCTTGTTGCAGTCTTGGCGATTCCAACTAACAGCGCTGCCCGGGCAAGCTATACGCAAAGAGCGCAAGACACATAGTCGGTTCCCTCTCTCACGTGTTCTTTCTTACATGCACACATTTGCATTAACACAAATGCGAAGATGTGTTTAAAAGCTCTTTGTTCAAAGAAATAGTATGACTTCTAGCAAAAATTTCACATGTGACTTTTTAAAAATAGCTGAAAACTTCTGATTTCTTATCTTTTGCACTCATGATAAGCAGTGATGGATCGCAAAAGAAAGCACAATTTAACCTGCAAAGCTAATGAGAAAATAAGGCTGGTTACCGCACTGAAAACATAAAATTTGTTTTCACAGATGAAAACTTCAAGAAAAGTCCACGTTTGTTTACATTGCTTTTTATGACCTCCTGAAAATGTACTGCTAGGCAAAACAATGATAGTTCGCTAGCAAATACAGTAATTAGAACTTTATAAGTCATGCTACTGCTTATAAACGTAATGTTTCCTAGTGAATGTCACCAGTAGTAAACCAGGGGTTCCCACCTTTTTACCATCTTGTACCACTTGGGCACCCCGCACTGTCAACGCGTATCACGTTTTTCAGAACAACTAATTTCATCGAATCTTGGTTTATTCAGATTCAGAAAAATAATACACATTAAAAGAACAATAAAAGAACACAACCAAATTAAATGAAAATTTTGCTTTTATTTACCTTACACCAGTTGGTCGATGAATGGCGTAAATTTGCTAACAGCCCATCGACAGTTATAATGTTACGCTACAATAGGAATACCGGGCTACAGTAAGATTTATTTATTGGGAAACAAAGCCTGATGGGTAAACTATAAAGCAGGAATCACGGTTTTTGTGAAAAAATAGAAGTTACTAGCATACCCGGTAAGTAAACCTTGCTAGTAAGCCTAAACATTTTGCTTTATTGCACTAAGGAAGTCTGTTACACAAAATATTAGAGGTGTTACTGAAAGACTGCTAAGAGTCGCACAAAGGGTGCTTGGGAGCCGCATGCGGCTCTGAGAACAGTGTTTGAGAAACATTGTTCTACAAGAAACACCACGCCTGTCAGCTACAATACCACAGCCTTAGCTATGACAAAAAAAGAAACATCAAAGGCTCGCAGATACATTGTTGCAGTCTGGAGTCGTAACACGTAACAATCACGTTTAGTGTGCTATAAAGAGCACTGTTTTAGGTAAAGTAGGTTTATTGAGCAAACCTGTTAGTATGTAGGAAGGGACCCGGAACCGGAGCCACTTCTCAAATGGACATAACTCAGTCTCCGGTCTCAAATCTTAAACTGAGCTCCGGGTCCTGATTTTTAAGTTGAGTTCCGGCTCCAGGCAAAATGCTCAGCTCGACCGGACGCTCTGGCCCCGCAGCCCTGAAGGCAACACTTTGCTTTGATGGAAGTAAATGTAAGTTTGTAGATGAAATTGCTCAGTTCTATAGGAAGGTTAGCGTCTAGAATAAGTTTTCTTCAAAAATTAAAAAACGGAAGAGAAATGATGATTACATCAAGTATGGAAATTTTTTCCCAGATTAGAAGTGAAAATTCGAGCCATGAGCCATCTGCTCAATGTGCATGTTTTGATATTTTAAATAAAACCGGTTTTTGGTGATTCAAAGTTGCCGAATCATTTACAAAACAAATACGGTATTCATCAGAACAAGCTTCGCAGTTTTTCAAGAAACGGCAGAAATGCTTGTGCAAACAGTAAAAATTCCCTCTATTCATCAGTCGCAAATAATTCTGCTAGTGAAAAAACAAATTTCCTTTTCTGCTTTCAAACAGCGCTTGGAAAATCGAAAGAAACATTTTGCGAAGGTGAATCTGTAACCAAACCAAATTTGAAGATCCTAGCAAATTTGCTGCATGGCGAAAAGTATGTTGTGAATAAAGTAGAGCAGGGGTGGACAATTAATTTGGGTCGGGGGGCACTCTGAGAAGGCCACGTTTAGTGGAGGGCTGTATCTTCTACAGGAGATAGAAGCATGTCCATAGAAATAGAAGCAAGTCTCGTTTCAAGTTAGCCTCAGCACTAAAATTTATTGTGATAAGTTGGAGGAAATTTCAGTTTTGGTGATTTTTTTGCGAATGCTTCTGCGGGCCACTGAAAACTCTGGGGCGGGCCACATTTGGCCCTCGGCAGCTAATTGGCCACCCCTGAAGTAAAGCAATACTGTATTCATGATACAAAACAAGTTCTAGCTTTGCAGCCAGCTGCTTGAGGAAATCTCCAACCTGGTCTTCCATCCCTTTGCAACGATTCAAGCTTGCACTTACCATTTAGCAATAATAGCAAACCAACAGCAGTGACCACACATCAAGCGAATCAGTCGCAATAATTTATTTGCACAAGGAAACTAGTTTCGTGTTCGACACATCTTCAGCCCTATGCGAAAGTTGACAATGAAACAAAGTTTGAAAAACCACGTGCTGTGCTAAGAACAAAAGCTAAATAATAAAGCCAAAGAACGACTCCTTAACTCACTAGACCGATTACAAAACTGCTGATACCGATCGTAAACGGCTATACAGCACTCTGATCGACAACAATACTCTACGCTTTACGCGCGGTCTTGTCTCAGACGATTATGTGGCTTCAACAGGCCGTAACGGGCAGTGGAAAAGTCGAGAAAAAAAGTCGAGAAACGCTTACGGAATGTTGCATTAAACTTTTGGCTTGTAAAAGCAGGACATTGTTACTTTCGTTTATTTGTGCCCTAGCGGCAGTGCAAACGTTTTACTTCTAACTAAACCAATCCATTTGATTCCCCTTGTTGATTTCACTTTAAACTGCCACTGCAACTGAGTCCTGAGTAATCGCAAAAATTTTTCTCGGCTTTTCCACTGCCCGTTACGGCCTGCTGAAGCCACATGATTCGTACAGACAGGAGCGGAAACGTCCGACACTGGTGCGGAGGCGGTTGAGCCGGACCCAGGCTCTTCTTGGGAGGGTCATTCCGGGAGGGTGCGTACCGGTGTCTGAAATTGAAGTGCGGAGAGCAACCGCTGCTACCCGTACTGGATGTGTTCGGCATGGGGTGGGTCATCAAACGCCCTTCTCAGGGCGTGCAGGAGACCCACAGCACAACTGCAGATAAGCTAGTGATTCCCAACTTCTCACTAGCTGGGTCAATCCTGAGCAGGAATCACGGCCTTGCCACGTTTGTCCACGAGCGGTTAAAATGGTCACTGGTCGATCAGACTGCAGAACAATCAGAGACTGAGTGGTTGTGCGTAGACATCACAGGATACAAGATCTTCAACGTCTACAGACCTCCACGCTCGCGACTCACTCCAACGACCATCCCGACGTTCCCACAACCCAGTCTGTACGTTGGCGACTTCTATTGCCAGCACGTCAACTGGGGTTACAACACAACATCCCTGGACAGTGAGAGCCTGGACTCCTGGGCAACATCCAACAACCTTGGACTGTTATACAAACCAAAGGAAACAGCCAGTTTCTTCTCTCGCCGTTGGAACGTCGGCACCAACCCAGACCTGCCCTCCGTGAGCCTCCGCCAGGACAGCCGACTGCCGGACAGACGTGTCCTAGGAAAGTTCCCGCGCTCTCACAACACTGGCCCTCCCTCATAACGCCACCAAGATTCAAGGTTCCTGCCCACAGCGATCCGGGGAAGCGTTGGAACTTTCGCAAGGCCGATTGGAAGCGCTCTTGCCTTCTCACAGGTTAATCCGTCGAGAGATTGCCACATTCGGACACACCAGATATTGAGAGGGCATACCAGGATTTTTGCGAGAGCCTACTTTCTGCGGCTAAACAATGTATCCCACGTGGCCGCCGGAAGAACTATGTGCCATGTTGGGACAAAGAGTGCGAGACCCTCTATCGCTCCTTTATCCGAGCCCCAGTGGGGACTGGCTCTGACAGAGCCGCCTCGTCCCTACTCTCTCGACAACAACAAAAGAAACAGGGGCGATGGGAGGCAGCTGTCAACTTCATAGACTTCTCGCACTCCAGCTGCAAGGCGTGGAGAACCATCAACAAACTTACTGGGAGGTCTGGACGCTCCACTCGCCAGTGCCCCATCTCGGCAAATTCCATCGCCTCGCAATTGGTGAAGAACGGGGCACACAAGACTAGCGGCCGCGAGGCCACCAGGCTCGTCAACAAGGAGCTGTCCGACCTATGGAAGATTCCAACACCTGAGGGTCACAGTATCTCCGAACCTTTTAAGCCGGAAGAGTTTGCTGCTGCCTCAGACGCCTGAAGTCAGGAAAATCTGACGACCTAGCAATCATGCATACTGATAGAGATTGGCTGGCAGTGGAAGGGGCGCTGAGCAAGGACATGGCAACACTAGGTGAATACATCCAGACTTGGAAGCTAAAACTCAGCACCACGAAAACGGTGTCGGCAGTCTTCCATCTCATCAACAAGGAAGCCAAACGTGAGCTGAAAGTCAACTTCAACAACGAAACCCTGCCCTTCTGCTCCGAGCCCAAATACCTCGGAGTAACGTTGGACAGGTCGCTCACGTACCGCCGACACCTTGAGTCACCTCGCAAGAAGCTAACATCACGCGTCGCACTCCTGAGGCGGCTTGCTAGCTCTGGCTGGGGTGCTGGAGCAACAACGTTGCGAACAGCCACCCTAGCCATGGTCCATTCGACTGCAGAGTACTGCGCTCCTGTTTGGTGCCGCAGTGCTCATACCCGCCTTATTGACCCCACCATCAACGACGCCTTGCGAATTGTGACTGGATGCCTGTGTCTTACACCAGCGGACAACCTTCCAATCCTCGCAGGCATCCAACCTGCTGAGCTTCTTCGCAGAGGAGCCATACCATCTCTAGGACCTCGTGCCATGGAGCCTGGACATCTGCTCCACTCAGCGCTAACCTGTCCATCGGGTGCAGCTGCACGGCGCCTCAAATCGAGACACCCATTTGTACCCGACACAAGACTCCGCACTTCAATTCCTGATACCGGTAGTGTGGCTTAACGGCCAGTAAAAGGCGGCGGTCAACACCATATTCCCGCAACACTTGCCAAAGCTTTCCACGAGGAACACTGCTGTATGCTTTCGTGAGGTCGACAATATATGTGTAGACGCCTGTGGCATAGTCCCAAGATTTCTCGAAAATTTGCTGGAAAGTGAAATTTGGTCTGTAGTGCTACGGCCGGGACGAAAACCGCACTGGGTATCACCCAGCTTTGGTTCAATTATTTCGCGGCATCTTTTTTCAAGGCACTTAGCATACACTTGTCCTAGGAGGCTAAGGAGGGAAATGCCGTGGAGTTTGTGCATTCACACCTGTCTCCCTTTTGGCGTATGAGGATGATCACCCTAGTTTTCCAATCTTTCGGTGCTATTCCAGAACACCAGGTCACTTGACACACACGACTCAGACAAAGAAATCCTTGATTCAAAGCTTTGAGCATTTCAGGTTGGGTTTCATCACAGCCTGCAGCCTTTCCAAGCCTTCAGTGTTTTGACAGCAAGAGAGACTTTGGCGGCAGTGACCGTATTTTCCTCCCCCAAATATACCTCGTGTGCATTCGGTGGTGTAATAGTGACTGGGTTCAAGATATCGTTTAAACACTATCTCCACCTACCAAAGATGTCCTGCTCATTGTTGAGTAAGACACTATTTAAGTCTTTGATGGATCTAGCAGTATGAGATCTTTTTGCCGCGAACACGTCGTATGGTTTTCCAGAACACTTTGTTTGCATGCCAGTGATTCGAATCCAGTTTATGTTGAAATTCTTCGAAGATTGCTTTTCGGATGTTTTGTCCCCGTGCGTGGTACGGTCTATCGCGCATCTGCGTACCGCGAATGCGAAGAAGAGTCGGCTTTGTTGTGTAACAATGCTTTGTAGGCTGCTTTCTTTGCACGAATAACATCTTTCACCTCTTGGTTACATCAAGTGGTCACATTATTTTCCACACTGAGTCGTTTCCGGCCGCAAACCCGAGCAGCAGATGATGTTACAGATGCTTTAAACAGCCGCCACACCACCTCCGCGTCCACTGTGCATTCCGGGTGTTCTCGGAACACAACGAGCACGATAAGCTGCCTGCGTAGGTCTTTCTTACATGTTTGTTCACGAAGGCCTCCCACTTTATTCAGTACAGTGCGATTTCCTAGTCCTGCATGTTTGTGTAGACCCCGGCGGCTTTTCCAGATTAGGGCTGCCAGATCACTTGAAATTTTTTCCAAGCAGATTTTGTTTTTCAAAGAGATACGGTGGGCGACTTTCATACTTTCATGGGCGTCCGCAAGGGGGGGCGAAACAGGTATTTCCCCAAAAATTTCTAGAAATTAGAAGTCAGCATCTTGATTCCGATTAATTGGTTTAATACTTGCAATAACATTTTATTTACCGGTATGGCACTCTGACTGCACAAAAGCCAGCTTCACTGTTCTGGTGTGATGCAGTGATGAGCTTGCATTTCACTCATGTCCACTCCTTCGTCTGGAGACTCGAAACATTATGAAATTTGCGAGCCCACTGTTCTATACTGTTCCTCTTTGTTGCGAAACAATAACATGGCAACGAATCTTCAAAGGATCACTTCAAGTTACGATACAAGGGCGGCGGAAGCGGTATAGTCGGTATGGCCAGGGCCATACCAACCAAAATATTGGCATGGCCGGGCCAGACCACTATAAGCATCTGAACGTAGTTTGGAAAGCAATTTACATGCATTAAGCGAGAAAGAATCGCATAGCATGTTCGGCCTTCCGCTGGTCTTACGTCTTGATCCACAGACAGTCGATTGTTCAGAAACAAGACTATTGTTGCATCACAACGCGTTCTCTCTCAAATCTAGTTATTCAACGCTGACTGAAGTAACGACTAGCTGTTATTAACAGTCAACCACCTTCCGGAGATTTCCAACCTTCTTCAGTTTTCTCCAAAATGAACAGATTTATTCGACAAAATAAGACTCAGTTTTGACCTTACTGGTGCTGCAATGCGTCCTTTTTGTATTACGAGGTGGACTGCCAAAGCGAAATTCTTCGAATCGATTTTGCATAATTGCGAAGCTTTGCTGGAAACATTGCATTCTATTTCCGTTAATAACGACGGGGTAACGTGCTTGGAAGTCTCAACCAAAGCAAGTAGAATTCATGCAGAGCATGAGACGTTTGATTTGTTTTTTGCCATCGCAGTTTGCACCAAGTTTATTCATTAACAGATCAGCTGAGTACAACCTTACAGTGTAGGGACCAGTGGCGTAGCTACGGAGGGGCGGGGGGCGGGGCGGGGGCGGTCCACCCCTGGCGGCATTTTTATGGGGGCGGCACTATGGGCTATGCTGTAGGCTGTAAATCTGTGAAGGCTGTATTGAAATAAGTGGTTTTAACGTCGGCACATTACTTGCGGTTGAAGGACGTTTTTATTTTGAGTTATTTAAACTATGGCATGTGTATTTATGCGATTTTATCTTAGCCAAACAATAAACAATCGTGTATCAGGATGTTGTATCGATAGGCTTTTTACATGACGCCGCAACACGGTCCTCAACACGCTTATCAACTCACTTGATGTCAAATTTTACTGATTCACTACACGGTTGATTGATCGACTGTTGGGTCGTTGTTGACGTTTGATCGTAGTGCTTATATGACGTTATAGAACTTAGAAGGAATATGGTAGATGACTGTGGGCAAATGTATGGCTGTGGTGAGCTCTAGGCTTTTATAAGTGCACTTACGTTTTGTACCTTCCACTAAAAGCGCTCTATTGGGTCTAAAAAGCATTTCTGTGTAGATCTAATAAATGTGCAGTTGGATTTGTGCTCGTCAAAATGGATTTCCGTGAGTGTGTAGAAATATAATCTAGCTCAGTATTCTTCAGCATGGGTTCCACGGAACCCTAGTGTTCCGCAAAACATGTAGTGGGGTTAGGTGAGTTTTAAGGGTTCCATGAGGGTTTTTCGTATTTTTAAGGCAAACGATTTCTTGCTTCAGTATGTTGATGCGTCATTATGAAAATTTTTAGATCCCCGTGCTGCATTCAGATTCCAATTATACCAATTAGTTGTACAGGAGGTTCAGTGGCTGGTGTATGGGGCGCCGTTTGTAAAAATATTATATCTGACAGATTTAGCACAAAAACTGCTATCTCTGGCAGAGATAGCTATCTCTGCATGCAGAGATGTTATCTCTGCCAGAGATAGCTATCTCT
>Ga0210059_1006394_pt1 | contig 18900 bp, 16 predicted proteins | sample Ectturendosymbi2_FD_188042 | JGI IMG/M metagenome (GOLD analysis project Ga0210059, IMG submission 188042) | Ecteinascidia turbinata endosymbiont from Florida, USA - Sample 2 (SPAdes) (version 2) | ecosystem: Host-associated > Tunicates > Ascidians > Unclassified | place: Key West, Florida... | reverse complement strand
AGCAGGTTGGATGCCTGCGAGGATTGGAAGGTTGTCCGCTGGTGTAGGACGCAGGCATCCAGTCACAATTCGCAAGGCGTCGTTGATAAGGCGGGTATGAGAACTGCGGGACAAAACAAGAGCGCAGTACTCTGCGGTTGAATGCACCAGGGTTAGGGTGGCTGTTCGCAGAGTTGGTTCTCCAGCACCCTAACCGGAGCCAGCAAGCCGTTTCAAGAGCGCGACGCGTGATGTCAGCTTCTTGCGAAGTGACTCAAGGTGTCGGCGATACCTGAACGACATGTCCAACGTTACTCCGGGGTATTTTGGCTCGGAGCAGAAGGGCAGAGTTTCGTTGTTGAAGTTGACTTTCAGCTCAAGTTTAGCGTCCTTGTTGTTAAGATGGAAGGCTGCCGACATCGTTTTTGTAGTGCTGAGATTAACTTCCAAGTCTGGAGGTGTTCACCTGTGGTTGCCATGTCTTTGCTCAGCACCCCTTCCACTGCCTGCCAATCTCCATCAGCATGCATGATTGCTAGATCGTCAGCATATGCATACTTTCAGGAGACGGTGGTTGGCAGGTCAGAGATGTACTGTAGATGATGAAGAGACGGGGTTCCAGGACAGATCCCTGTGGGACGCCGTTCTTGAGGCGTCGTAACCTGCTCCTTTTGCCATTTCCGGTGGTAAGGGTGAAGCTACGATTGCCAACCATCTCAATGAGCTTGTGGACCATGTGTCTATCAGGCAGCAATCGCAACGGTTTGCAGGTGAGGCCGCAGTGCCATACAGTGTCGTAGGCTGCTCTGAGGTCGAGAAACACAGCTCCGGCCTTCTTCTTAGCCGAAAAACCATGCTCGATGTCCTATGTCAGCAGGGTTACCTGGTCTATGGTCGACCTCCCGTGTCAAAATCACGCCTGCTCCGGCGGGAGCAGTGGGTCGATGATTGGTTCGACACGAGCGTAGATCAGTCTCTCGAGGATTTTAAAGGGGACATACAGCAGGGATATGGGACGATAGCTTTTTGGGTCCCCCAATGGCTTTTCTGGCTTAGGGATCGCAACTATTAGTGCTCTTCTCCAAATCTTTGGAATTTTGAGTTAGCGCATGCAGGAAATTAGGGAATTGCAAAACCAAGATTTGAGAGCCGACCCGGCGTGGAGTATAAACTCCGGGAAGATGGAATCCAGTCCCGGAGACTTTCCTGGCTTCAGGCGTCTGTGAGAAGCGGCAAGCTCCGCCGGCCTAAAGGGTTCAGAGATACTGTGACCTTCAAGTGTTGGAATCTTCCATAGGTCGGATTGCTGCTTGTTGACGAGCCTGGTGGGCTCACGACCCCTGGTCCTGTGTGCTCCGTTCTTCACGAGTTGCGAGGCAATGGAGTTTGCCAAGACGGGGCACAGGTGAGAGGAGCGTCCAGACCTGCCAGTGAGTTTGTTGATGGTGCTCCACGCCTTGCGGCTAGAGTGCGAGAAGTCGATGGAATTTACAGCTTCCTCCCACCGTTCCTGCTTCTTCCGTTCTAGCCCAGAAAGTAGGGGCAAAGCGACTCTATCAGAGTCAGTCCCCACTGAGGCTCAGATGAAGGAGCAATAGAGGGTCTCGCGCTCTTTGTCCCAGCATGACACATACTTCTTCCGACGGCCACGTGGGATACATTGCTTGGCCGCGGATAGCAGGCTCTCGCAAAACTTTTGGTATGCCCTCTCAATATTTGATGTGTCCAGAGGTGGCAATCTCAACGGATTCACCTGTGAGAAGGCAAAAGCGCTTCCAATCAGCCTTGCGAAAGTTCCAACGCTTCACCGGATCGCTGTGGGCAGGAACCTTGAACTTCGGTGGCGTTATGTGGGAGGGCCGATGTTGTGACCGTAGGAACTTTCCTAGAACACCCCTGTCTGGCAGTCGGCTGTCCTTGCCGAAATTCGCGAAGGCCAGGTCCGGGTTGGTGGCGACGTTCCATCGGTGAGTGGAGAAACTGGCTTCTTCCTTTCGGTCATACAGTAGTCCAAGGTTGTTGGATGTTGCCCAGGAGTCCAGGTTCTCAACGTCAGGAGATGTTTTGTTGTAACGCCAGTTGACATGTTGGCAGTTGAAGTCACCAACATACAGGCTGGGGTATGGGAACGTCGGGATGGCCGTTGGTGTGAATCGCGAGCGTGTAGGTTTGTAGACGTTAATGAGCTTACATCCCACAACCTCTACGCACAACCACTCAGTCTCTGATTGCCCTGGAGACTGATCGACCAGTGACCATTCCAACCGCTCATGGACAAATTTGGCAAGGCCATGCTTCCAACTCAGGACTGACCCCAGTGCCGGACCTGCTAAATCATGAAGTGTGTGGGCAATGCATCATTGTTTCTAGCTTTCTCTCTGCATGCTCTCTCCAGTTCGCATCGTGACATGACAGTCTCGTTAGTCTTATCTGAGTGCTTCTGCCACCAGTTATGCCTTTTAAGCTCACAATATTTCGGTATGATTGCATCATTGCAAACTTGGCAAAAGGCTTTTCTTGAGGCACTGAACCAACTTAAGTTCTGAATATTGCAACCATATACGTCGAAACCTTTGACAGTTTTGGTTTACCAGGAAGTTTTTTACCACACATTACTGCTTACCAGCTTAACTGAACCACTTGGAAATATCGTGCCGTGGGATAAAAACATATTCTACCAATGTTGTGTTTTAACTTAACGACCTCACTAAGCACACAGGCAAATGATTTAGGCTTCATCAAGCCATCTAATTACTTGTGATTATGATACAATTATCTGCTTGAAGCAGCTTCTTTGCATCATAATATAAATTCCAAATAATTGCAGGCAGCTGTTTGTGCTTTGTCCTGGTGTTACCCAATTAAATACGTCATAAAGAAGAGAAGTATATTTTTTGATGAAGGTGTAAAAGTTTTCATCTTGAAAAACTGTTGAAACAGGTTTTTGGTCAAGAATTTGTTACCTGTTAAACCTGCCAAACGGTTGATAAGATCCTTCTAGAAAATCAGCTTACTGCTAGATTGAAAATTTTACAACTAACAATGAGAAAATCCTGCTAGATTTAGCAGCAAATCAGCTAAATTGGCAACAATGCTGAGCGCAATCTTATGCCTTTTGTTACGTAACTATACAAAAAGAATCAAACGAGAAATTTTGGACACAGACAGCGTTCAATTGGAAACCTTCGCTTACTACTTTAGCAAATTTTGCAAAATACTGACTTCTTAGATTGAAAAAATCTTATATTTAATGTAATAAATACGATTTACAGTATCACAGAAGACCGCGGGGCCCCCAAAAGCGCGGGGCCCGTAGCAATTGCTACATTTGCTGCTATTGTTAATCCGGCTGGGTCAGTCTGACCCAGCTAGTGAGAAGTTGGGAATCACTAGCTTGTCAGCAGTTGTGCAGTGGGTCTCCTGTAGGATGATGATAAATGCCTTGTTCTTATAGGCTAGCTGCTCGATAATGCTGATCTTGCTTGCAGTGAGCCCCTCAGTGTTCAGCTGGAGTACGTTGGGTCGTGGATCATCTTCAACAGCATTTTTACTGCCGCGCCCTGAGAAGGGCGTATTATGACCCAGACTACGTTGAACACATCCAGCATGGGTAGCAGTGGTTGCTCACGAATCGACAGATTTAGTAAGCATTTCAAAAAATGGCGCAACGGGGAGGGCCACGTGAAGGCATATGTCATCCTCCAGTCTTTCGCTGATAATTCCCCATTGTAAAACGATTTTTGTGTTTTTGGAAGTTTAGGCTCCGTTTTCGACTGAGACCCTCTTTTGTGACCCTCCGCCCAAGAAGGCTGGAGACTCTGATCTGACAGCTTGCAACCGCTAATTCAAAAATAGTAATGCTACGGTTTTGCATTTAAAAATAGCTGGGTTATATAATTGCAGTGAAATGCGTCAGCTCAACTCTCTGCCAGTAAACCCTTCAGTTACTTTTTCTATAGTTATGCATCAACTTACCCTCATAGTTGCGCATTTTACAAGTCCAGAACAGAAAGATCGACCTGGGTTCGATTCCTGGCGGAACGTGTTGTTCTATACTGCAGGGGTCACCAGTCGCCCGCAAGGACCAAGTAGGTCGCCTGCGGGCCTGTTCTGAAGTAAAAATAACATTAGCATGATCAGTGTTTGCACATTGACGAATATCATTAATAATACTAAAATATTTCAAGGTAAATCGAGCAAAGTATTTATTTCAGAAGTGTGTATCAAACTAGTACCCTTCGGATTAATCGGTAACCAGAAAGTAGTTCTCAGATTCAAAATCGTTGGTCACCCACTGTTCTACAGCAATGTTTTCAGTCACAAAACTGTGCGGGGCGAGACTAATTCATTGTTTACTTCATGCGAAGGAGAAAACGATCTGATTAATTTTTCAACTTTGTGAAACATATAAAAACGAGCACCCTAAAAGTTTTTTTCCGGCTTGTTTTGATTCCTGGTGGCGTTACCCCGTGCATCAAAATTATTAGGTAAATAAAATATTTGTTTCGAATCGAAAAAAAAAACAGCACTCTTTCTTATTTCAGCTGCCATTGTTCGTTCACATTCTCGCAGCGTTCTTGTGCTCAGCGACTGGAGTGCTCTCGTTTGTTGAAGCCCCGGTCGAAAGTGGGATAGGCCTTGCGATGATCCTAACATCTGTTCCGGTCTACTTGATATTTGTTCGTCCTTGCACCAACGAGACCTTTGAAAGAATCAAAAGTAAGTAAATGTGTGCTGATAGCTTTAGCCAAGATGTGGAAAACCATTGTGCGAAAGTGATCTTAAAAAAGAATGCGCGTGGCAATAGTTTTGTTTAAAAGATATGACCTTTCCGTACGACAACGCTTTGACATAAACAGGACGATAAAAACGTTGCACAGAGCGCATTTTCGACAAATATCAATAAGCAAATCCGTTTTTGGTGCGCGACACAAAAATTAATGGCACTGATGATATTATGAAGGTGGTTCTCAAACGGCATTACACAGCGTGTGAAGTCGTTCACCAGGACTACTTTGTTTTCACTGCAGTGTCTTTGGTGCGTCCGTTTTTTGAATTTCTAGAATATTTTCATTTTTTTCAATCTCAATCACTCCAATTTGTTCTGGAAAAATACAGTTAAATTTACACTGCTAAGTTAATCATAATTGTTAAGGGGTTTCCTTAATATAAGCCGTGCTTTTTATGCTGAAAGAAAACATTACGAAAGATCCCAAACAGTAACTACTCAGTATGACAATTGAGGGTCCAACATTTGACTTAAAAACTGAAATATTCATGCTATTTACTGATGCAGAGCATGTAGGGTGAAATCTACAAAATATTATTGATCAGCTTGGTGGTGCAGACTTCCTAATGCTTTTCGGATGCTGAAATGGTGATAAAGATAGAACTGGTTGCTTCATTAGGCGGTAGATCTCGCGCTCGATGTCATATATTTTAGCGTTATACTGGATTGCACCAGGGGCAGATAACCTTTTCGGACCACTAGGTCACTTCACGGGTCAAGCAGGCGCACGAGTCCAGAAGAAACAAGGTTTTCTAAAGACGGGTTGTTGTAGTTTATTGTTTAAGTCACACACGAAGTTCATGGATGATATGCGCAGTAGACACATCATAGTTGCGTGAAGCAGAAACAGAAGATTGTTTTGGAGACTGTTCGAGATAAGCGAAAGGGATAACTTGAAATTTGCAAACCTGTTGCTCGATAGCTTTTGACCCTTGGCTGAGCACTTGCACACATGTTAGTTCACTTCATTTGCAACTCACAAACGTGTTGGTGGACCCCGCGTGACGAAGACAAGGTGGGATACAAATGCGCTGCAACTTACATGCAGAACCGAACACTGCGAAACCCTCATATTCAGTTGCAAAATAAAATATTGTTGCAAGGACAAAGAAATCAGGTGATTACAACGTTCAGGCAGCATCAAATCCCTCACCTAACTTCATTTACAGTTAAAGCAGTTCAGTGAGAAATCTGATATTGCATCTTCAAAGTTAGATGCAATGTGCAGTACCGGTGATGAGGATTTCTCCAACGGAATATCTTTAAGAAAGTGATCTTTTGCGAGCTGAGAGCTCAGTTTGCCCTTACAAAAGGAAATCGCAACAGCTGAAGATCGTAAGTGGCAGCTGATGGTAAAAGTTAATGGAAGTAGCAGAAAAAGTAAACTGAGCCAAGAGGACGTACGAATCCTGCTCAATCAATTCTAGTTGCGCATCAGAAACGGCGACGTCGTACGGAAAGTCAAAAGGAGCGCCATCGTACGGAAAGTCAAAAGGAGCGCCATCAATCTTCAGCTGTTGCGAATGAGAACCAATATCAGTCAAGCGTGAAGAATATTCATCCCGCAGAGTCGACAGAACACTGACGCATTCTTCCGTATCATGAAGGGTTCATCGCACGGGGCGAGTTAACGGAAGTAGATGTGGCTTCTCTTCCACAGATGCTAATCGTACAGCATCAGCTTTGTTTCGAATGACCGCACGGGGCTTTGCTGGTCGTGATGAGCACGTCACGAACTTGCAGGGTCATCTAAAGTTGATTGGGGTGAATGCTGATATCACTGAAGAAGCCGAAACGACGGACTCAAACAAGAAAACATTTCAAAGCCTTTGAGGCCCCTCTTGCTGACGAAGAAACGATCTCCCGGGGAAGAGCAAAAACGCGCTTCAAGGCATTGCCAAGACTGAGCCAGCGAACCTCAGTGTGATAAAGAAGATCGTCAGCAGCTTTGCACATCTGCTTTGAAGATGCGGTGGTTGAGGAGACGAGCAAGCAATGTATTCAACAACTTCACTACAAAAGACAATGTTCTTTATTCCTGTTTCCTTTGCACACAACAGCTCCTGATGAACGCTGCAGTGCACCTTGCATACCTTCTGTGCACAGCCCAAAGAGCGGAAGTGGTCAGTGAGCAGCTGCGAAAGTGACATGGTAGAACCAACCATGGCAGGGGCAGCAGTTATCGAGACGAGCTTCGACAGGCCGAAACCGCTCAAAGCAGGCAAGATAGTGTAGAGCAGTGGTTCTCAACCACTGTTCTGAGGGCCGCATGCGGCTCCCAAGCACGATTTGTGCGGCCCTCAGCAATGTTTCAATAGACCTCCATTATTTTGTACAACAGACTTCCTTCTGCTATGAAACAAATCGTGTCAGTTGACTTGTGTTAAAAGTTCTTTAGTGCAGCTCTCTAACAAAATGGTAGTGCTGGAATTTGCTCCCTTCAGCGGAAAAGGTTGAGAACCACTGGTGTAGAGTCTTTGATGGTTAAAAGGAACGCGTGTTAGTTTACGATCCCACAGAGATCCCTCGTATGCTAGCACGGCATCACTTCAACTGTTAGACTGTTTCGTGAATAGAAATTGCCAGAAATCACACAGTAAGAATTCACAAAATATTAATGTACAAATGTATCCTCTAAAATAGCATTGAGAACGCCTTCCTTTCATCGGAATGAGGCAGAAAAACTGTATTGCCTTCAGATCGACGCCACGCACCCAGATGGCCAGTTGCGTAGCATCCATAGTATCACAGCTCTCATTCAAGCGATGGAGAATGCATCGGGAGTTTTGAACTTCATGGAGATTGAGGATCAGACATCCAAGGCCAAGTTTTTCACGAGTGGAGTGACAGCGCAGGCAGATAGCGGGATTGCTTTGAAGGCATCGTGTTGCTCGAGGAAAATAACGTCAACAGCAGCAAGTATACAATCCATTACAAAGTCTACATCAATGAAAGGATGCATTTTCTTGGCAATCAACAAGGTTACTTCAAATGATGCACGAGTACAAGGCTAAGCAGACTAAAAAGTTTTGGATATGTGATTCTTGAAGAGGGATTACTCTTGATTTAACCGTAACTACAAGCAAAGCTTCAGTCTTTAGGTCGCAAACTAGTCTCTGTATCTGCGCACATGTTTGGTATCAAAATGCCTCTTGAGGTTCGACCGCATGGAGGTGCTGTTGGTGTCATTGCAAAACAAGCACTTTGTTAAGCGGTTGGACGAAGAACTCGTCAGTGCATTCAGGGTTGAAGACCTGACCTTCGAGGTCAACCTTCCGCAGACATCTAGTAGCTGTGCGTTGCTTCTGCTCTTAACGCCTGGTAATTAGGGTAGAGCGCGAAAGTTTTATGTTGGTAATCTGGCCACGAAGTAAAGGCAAAAATGATTGGCACTAAACACGATAACTGGAAATACCACCCAAAGTACTAACGCAGGGTTAAGGGGGTAAAGCTCGTTCTATCTCATGATAGTATTGCATAGTGTCAGTAATGTTGTGATTACGAAATATTTTTCTGATGCCGCTACGCAAGAACACGGTGGAAATGGTCAACAATATTTGGAAATGGTGCAATTACTAGTTACCTGGTAAAATGCGACCTGACAAAAATCTGCCTCTCTCAACACGCAAACTAAAAGCGTACGACGTGTTGTTAATTAATTCTGCCGCGATTTTCCTCACCAGCAATTACGAACGCAGGCAGAATCGATGGAATGGTTTTCTGTGCGTTAGCAGAAAACGTATTTAACAGCAGCAAAGCATATGACGGCAGCATTTGCAACCGTGAACAAGCAAGTCCACCGAAATGTACCCTAGCAACAGCCACAAGCGACCTACGCATGGAAAGACCTACCCATACACTCAATCCGTACGTTCCAAGAATGTTTAGAATCCAGGCAACACAAAGCGGAAGGTGAAAGAACTCCAGCACTACCAGGAATTGCTCCGCAACACAAGCCTACCTGTGACCGCTCTTGCACAAAACCCGCAGACATTTTTCTGAGTCGTTCTGCAATCCACAAATGGAGTCATTGCAATGTTGTAAGTTTGTAAAAGAAACAGAATCTTGGGATAGTATAAACGCAGAACTGCAGGTGCAACAGAACAAACACAAAAGGAATAAGTATGCCAAAGTAGGCGTTGTTCTTGCTGTGGCGCAGTAGCAAGTGCTATGTGCAATTAGACCGAATGCAATAATAAATAATTAGGAGTGCGTTAGGCCGAACCGGAACACTAGCTAGGGCAGTGGTTCTTAACCGGGACACACACCTCCCAATGGGGTGTCAATAGATTTCTAGGGGGCGCGAGCCCTTGCGTCCTCTGCAACATGTAAAGTTTTTCAACTGGAGAGTGTTCCGTCCAATTTACTTATTGAAAGTGAAAATCTGAGCAAAAATGGCGGGCTTGAAGCAAAAGGACAATTACTTAAGGGAGACGTGGTAGAGAAAACGTTAAAAACCACTGAGCTAGGGAGCATATGGCCTAAAGGCCAGATGTGGCCGCAGTCACATTTTCAGACTCTGACTCAGCTCCTATTCCAAAATTTTTGAATCCGGATCCGGGTCCGACATTTTTTCAAATTTGAGAATCCGATTCCTGTTCAAACTCCGGCAACCATCGATTCAATCAAAATTCAGCAATCTTTGGGTCCAACAAAAACGCAGAATCCTGCTGGAATCGACTCCGGCATTCCAGATCCGTAGCTACCTCTGCTAAAGACCGGAGGTTGCCGAACCCTGGACAATAATTGGGTGACAAGTGATGGCTTTACGTGAGAGAGTCAGACCAAGGTTGATTAACGCATTTTGATATCATCAACCAATTTCTGAATTTATCCGTTTCATCAATCATGCACATTATATTTTATGTAAGGATGGGCAAGAGGAAAGGAATCAATCACAAAATTTTAACAGGAACTCGATTTCACGTAACACTACGCATCGTCAGTCCTATAATCTGAAAGCAGTGCTAACAGATGAAACGTTGGAAGGTCAAAACAAGGTCAGAGAAAGTGAACAACCTCAAGACTGCAATGAAAAAAACGCGCAGACCCAACCGCGACAAACAAAACAATACGTCTTGCTCAACTATATGCATACGCTGAAGCCTCAAAACTTACTGTACAAATAACAAGAACTTAATAAATCCCAACGCCAGCTGACGATTATTATTTAACACAATAGAAAAAGTCGCTTTCAGATAAGCGTAACTTCTCGCAGGACGAGGCTTCCGAAATGGCTTGAAACAACATGCGTTATGATTCAGTCGACCTGAATTTTGGTCGCTACGACAACCACGTCTCTGCGGGCACGATGGAAATGCTCTGACTCACGCGGACGAAAACGCCTGGACACTGGCCGCGAAAAATGAATGTTTCCGTTGTTGTTGCTGACTAGCGCAGAGATATTTTGAAGCAAGTTGTTTTAGCAAAGGCAACCGTTCAGCATTATCGCGCCACCGTCCTGTAGTGTGTCAGCATTTTTCTTCTGAACTTTCAACTTCACATCGCTTGCAATTTCTGGTCTCTTCGATTGCTCACAACACGCACTGCGAGAGTGTGACGAAAAAAGGAAGAAAAACGATGAGCACAATGCGGCGTTACGCCCGCCTTTTTTCCTTCAATTTCATTTTATCGCTTTCACCTGATGTACGTCATGAATAAACCAAACGTAATACTTGCACGTGTTACACACGTGACGCACACGCCACAGATCCGTCACTAACGCCCTTGTGGAAATAAAGGTCAAATCCTTTTACTTTGTTTAAATTGAAATTTTATGTGATTTAGAATCTGAGCCCTCCGGATTCCCTATTTTAAATTGCTCATTCCCACTTGCATGTTGTAAGTACTGTCTGCTTCCGTGATGTGTTAGCTTAGGAGGCACTTTTGTTTGACATTTCTAATTCATAACGAATCATTTGCATTGTTATCTAAGTCTGTGCTTGGCATACTCATAAAATTTCGTTGGTTTTTGGGCTTTGGGTTTGGCATTCAAAATCAGAGGGCTCGTGACCCGCAGAGGCTTGTAAAAGACTGAGAGAAGATACAGAGAGTTTGTCCACCACAGATACTACTGTAAGAGACAAACACACTCAACGACAAGCCTGCAAACAAGGGGGACAACCGGGCAATAACCCCCCGAAATTAAAAAAAAAACATTTTTAGTTGATAGGTACAACAACAAGCTACAATCACTTCCCCTCCCGGAAATATCAGCTGGTTGCGACCCAGCTCAGCAAAGCATAAAATGCATTTCCCTGGTTTCCTGGTTTTAACCAAATGTTAAGAAATCGTTTGAAACGTTAAAGCACGTTTGGTTTTCTTCCATTATAACAGTTTGAAAATTTGGTTTCAGGTTCAATGACAGCGTTCTTGCAATGTGTTGTGGAAGCTGTTCCATCAGAAGTGAAGAGTGAATGAACGCCTTGCGAAGTGGTCTACAGTTTTTGCAAGGCGATGGGTCTAGAGACCACTGGTTCATTTGTCGCAGGGAGCCAAACCAAGACTTACGACTTTGATAGAGAAACGCACTAAAGCACACAAGTCAACTGACACGATTCATTTTATTGCGAAACGAGGTTTGTTTAACAAAACATTAGAGGTTTTATTGAAAGACTGCTGAGGGCCGCACAAAGGGTGCTTAGTGGCCGCATTCGGCCCTCAGAACGGTGGGTGAGAACCACTGGTTTAGACTGTAGATCAGTGGTTCTGAACCTTCCCCAACTCGGACACCCCTTTTCCTAAAGATCTTGGCTTGGGGATCTCCCGTCTGCGGTTGTGTCATTGGTCAAAGTGGTGGTCGTTGTTGTTTGTGCATCTGTTGATGAAAAGAAAACACTTTAGCTTTGCTTCTGGGGACCCCCAGATTTTTCACGGGGGAACCCGTTAAGAACCACTAACCTAGAGGGTTATGTAGTTCACGGCTTCTCAAACTATGGGTCGCGACCACATTTGGGGTCGTGAAATGTAATTTTGGGGTCGCGAAACAAATTACCTCGACAAATCAGATATAAAAGTTTGTGTACTTTACAAGAAAATTTAAAATTAGGCGTGCAGTGAATCTACTTCCACTGCATTTTGTGGGACAATACCGTGATTGATGTTGTCAATTGTTTACTAGGTTGTCCGCCTGTGCTGTCAAATGATAATAATCAACCAAGCACAACAAGCTTTGCGTTGTTACGCCATCACTGTTTTAACGTACTAACCAATATTGACCTTGTTGCATTCATTCCGACACGAAGGCATGCTTGTGTTTTAGAACTCTAGGTCTAGTCTTTGGGCTAGACTAACCTTTTTCAGAGCACACTGAGTAGTTTTAGACCAAAGATAAAAGCTTCGTACGCAGTTTCAGAAGTACTTTCGACTTTGATTCAGGAAGAGTTGGATCCACAAACCATACACATTTGAAATTTCACGAGGCAACACACCTGCCATGCCCAGGATGAGTTTTAGGAGTTATTAAAAGACACAGTTTTCAACTGGAATTTTCAAAACAGAATTTATGCCACTTTTCGATAAGAACAAGAAATCAATGTCCAGCCATGTCTGATCTAGCCATTCATAAACTCTTAGCGTTTTGCACAACATATTTGTGTGAAGCTGCATTCTCAAAATTGACAATCATCAAATCCAAAAATCATTCCTTGTCGAAAAATGTTGAAAATGTCTTGTATTAAACTTCGAATGGATGATCTGTGTAAAAATAATCAAGTGCCTCCATCCCATTAGTTGTGCTTAATAACTTCCATAAACTGAATTGTTTTTTGATTTTTTTTGATTTTTTTCTCCTTACTGTTGTCATTACGTGGAAGTTTTATTCCTGTGTGGTTACTTTCGTGGAGTGTGTGCATTTGTATGATTTCGCCATAGAGAAAAATGCCTCTTGATATTTGTAATGGGACCTTTACACGTATCATGAACATCTTGGCTTTCTATCAAGGAGGCAGCACAGATGAACGTTTTTCAAAACGGGGACGCAGAACAAAAGTTTGAGAATCCCTGATGTAGTTCACGTTATGTTATTCATCAGGTAATCGCCGCTTACCTGACACGTCCAATGCCTCAACAGATGTGTTTTTGGGTTATATACTGAACAGCTGCGGTCGATAAAACTCACAGCATTTGTGTTCATCGGCCAAGAAAACGTTTTTTTTAAATTAACCTTTGTGACGAAAAAATCATGTGAGCACCTGCGCCTGTGCCGACGATTGTAGAAAATTTTTTCAGAATCTAGACAGTTAAACTCCTGTAGCAACATTCAATGCCAGTGCAAAAAAGAAACGAAAAGCGTTTCATCGTCTCTGATTAATAGATAGCACAAACATGGTGGTAAAGACGTTACTTAAAAGGTTTGGCGAGAGCAGCTTCCATCTGACACCAGCATGTGTATGGCTGCACGTGTCTTTTCAAACTTTTCACAAATTTTGCATTTCACAATATCGCCGTTGTGTCTATTAAGGTTTTATTTCAAATGCCATGTTTTATCAGCCAGTATGTCATGAAATAAGCACGGGCGTGTGTATACGAAGGCCTATAAGTTTGCTCTCCATGAAAAAAACTGTGTTTAATGGGATCGTACATGTATTGGATACTGAAGAAAATTGGCATTTTTCATGTAAAGCCCGTGTGTACGTTCTACAGTTTTGTACTTGCTTTTCCGCATGAAGCAAGTGATTTATTCAACAGGAAAGTTTTCAATATAACTCATTTCTAAACTGTCGCTTTTGTGTGTGCGAGCGCTTATATTTCGAGCGAACTGACCGCGTTTCACACAGTTGAGGGTCATGCGCTGCTTTCGCGAACTGCGTTTTTGTTACTGCGCCACTGTCGAACTGTTCGTCTTGCGAAGCATCCTGTAAATAAAGCTTTGTGTTGCTGCATCTGGAAAGCCTTTCAACGAACACGAAATGGTGAGAGCTTCACTACATTCTTTCTTCGGCTTGGCAACTTCAGGTCGCTTAGTTGGAAGACAAGGCCAGTGCTTTTAATATGACTAGGCTGAGCCCGCTGTTTGTAGCGTTTAGTGGATACTATCAAGCCAGCATACAATCAACAACCAACTGCACACTTGTTCCTCAGAACCTACTTTGGTTCTCAGAGCGATGCAGCAAGATACTGCAAGTGGAAGTAGCAAGCAAGCCTTGTGTTTGCCAGGTGCACTCGCCTGAATTGACATTTTGTGAAGAACATCCAGTCATCCACTGCCAGGCGTGTTTTTGGAATCTTGCCTTTGGTGTCTGCTTGCCGTATGTTTGGATTTATTTTGATCAACTGGTTTGTGGACGTTTCCAGTTATCGTCGCGTTTCTAAAAGTATCTGGGAATTTTCTTGACACAGCTTTTTTCGAAGGTGAAATGTCCACCGAAGTCAAATTAAAAACGCTTCGATTACACAAAACACTATTTTCTTGCATATTCGCTGTTAACTAAGTTACGTCGTGCGCAGACTTCCCGTTGGATTCGCTTGTTACTTTCCAGAATGTTTATGTAGGTGTGATCCTAAAATTTTAAACTCTTTTTCGCATGCTATTTCTGCTTTACCAACCATGTTACTAGCTTCTCATACACTGACAATTCCTGACTAAAGTTGCAAAGTAACAAAGTCTTTTCTGGCATCTTTTGTTGAGTTTTCCCCAAAGACTTTTTTCTGTTTTGCTGATTTGCGTATTCAATTTTGATTGTTGACTGCGCTTGCGACAGGTTTATAGCTCAGTTTTTTTATCAGCCTATTCATTTTTTTTTAATTGCTGGTGCCGTTGCAGAGCTCAGGTGTTTTTGCAATACTGGTCAAGACGCTGTTGCTAACGTGTGGTAGCATTTCATAATTTTTGTTGAGGTAGTGACTTGATGGTGCTGTCATGTAGCACTACGACTGAGTGTTCCGATTGTCTGGTATCAGTTGACTCGTTTTTTAGCATTCTTGACAGTCTGCAGCTCTTCTGCACACCGTGCGCCTGGTAAGAAAGCTACAGGACATATTTTCAAAATCTATCGTAAGACCAGGCCGAGAGTCGAACTCGAGACCTCAATTTGTTGTTGATAAGTTCACCTAATGACTAGGCTGAAGCTTGCGAAACTTGTTTGTTGAAAACCTCCCACAGAACATTAAACAATAGGATGAGACGTGCCAAGAACTGTTTGTCGCGAATGCCAAAAGGTGACACGGGCGTTGCTAATAAGGATCGACCGATGAAAGAAAAAAGATTAAGATAGGTTTGAGTACCTTGATTTAAAGCGGGCCTTCTTTATCAGATTTTGATTGGGTGGACAATTTTAACCTCGAACAACCAGACCAGTAATTTTTGGTAGCCTGCGTCGGGATGGCAGCTCTGTCCTTTGTTCTAAGGACGTTTGACTGGGGTGGAGGGAAATGGCCTTCGCTAGAGAGGAAGGTGCAGGGACTGGGGAAAATTTTTCACCAGAAAGTGTTTAAAAAAAAACTAATTTCTAAACAAACACAGAGTTCTAAGCACCCTGGATTTGACCCAGACTTATGAGTAAACATTTTATCGATTTACTCACTCCACAACCACATTTCCAAGTCCTTTACGTTACGAGTCTTGGGCTTCTAACCAGGACGGTAACCAGGGGAGCGAAGCCCCCCCTAGAAAATTTTTCACCCCCCCTGGAAAAATGTGTTGGACATAGTTTTAAAATATTGGACATAGTTCAAAAAATTTGGGCCCCTCTCGGAAAACTCTTCGACCCTCCTGGTGTCCCAAGCTGGTTACGGGCCTGCTTCTAACTCACAAAAACTGAAGAGTTGAAACTACTTTAAAAAACTAATTTTTAATCACCAAATTGCCGTCCCCTAGAAGGTGCGGCCGGAGATACCACCCATTGCTACGCCACTGCTAGGGGAATACCATTGTCAGCAAAATCAAAATATCAGAAATGGTCACAGTGTATTGTCAGCTGTAGGGGGCCAGTTGCAAATGAGGCCTGTGGCATCCAGCGTCAGTGGCGATACTCATGCGGTTGCTTTTACTGACTTTGCTTTTAGCAGGTGAAAAAAGGATGAAAAATATATCGTTGAAACGAATCCATGAACGGATGCTAATTGCACTCTAAAATGCAACGCGAATTGCTTGCATAAAATTGTGTTCTAATAGCTTTTAAGAGACCGTTGCACTTCTGCTGCGAGATCACAAAAGTTGCTGCTGAGTGAATAGACAAGTAAAACCTCAATGTTTGCTGTAAGCTTTCAAGAATTCAGCCGCCTGGGCTCTGCTTTCTTCACTTTGGGATGATCCAAACTTGCACTTATCTGTATTCAAGTAACTAGTCTCTCAAGTACGTGACGACGAGCGAGACGCACATGAAAGAACAAGCAAAAACGAGCGCGGCAAGTAATACCACAAGTGCAACAACCTAACCACATCGAGATGCTACAATCATCATACATCAATATAGTTATTTCACTCTAAATGGCAACAAGTGAAGCTGCAATATATTTGTTAGTATGCCGTCCAGGCATCACATCTCTGCGTGGCATGTGTGTGTGAGTGTGAAACATTGTGCTTGCAGAAATGCTTGCTTTTTCTAGAAAGAAAATGATCAGCGCCAAAGTAAAAAAAAACGATATGAAAGAAATCCTCAAAGATTTCAAATGCGCACCGACAGCCTTCCGTAACACAAAGGAAAAGCACAAGACTAATGCTCTTACAAGCACCCTGCAGGACCACTCTCCAAGAAAGTTCTAGCAAAGTATCAGAAACGGAAATAAGAAAGCCATGCTTTTATCCACACGGGGCGCAATCGGCAATGAAGCTTTTCAACCATGTGGAAAGCCCAGTTTGAATTTTGAAGCATTACTGTAATCGTCAAAAAGAGCAGCACTGACTCCTTTGTAAACCAAAATATAAAACAAACATGAAAATGTTCAAGAGATTAATAATGTGCAACAGGGATAAGCTTGAATCCCTAATTCACAAGCTTCTTCAAAACCGTGCTGCTGGCAAATTGTTGAACACATCATCTGTGCTGACCCAGTGTGTGCTTTTATCTCAGTAATCGTTGCAATGTGTTTTTAATGCACAGCAAAATTCCGCAACAATACATGAAAACTGTTATTGCGCCTATTTACAAAAATAAGAAAGGTGACAAAATTGATGCTCGCAAGTACAGACTTTTTTCTCTCACAACAACTATCACCGAACTGATTGGGAATTACAATTATCCTGATGTTTTCACCATATGTTTCCGCAACTGACAACAATTTGGCTTTAAGCCACAACATGGAAAGGACATGTTTGTATTTTTTTAAAATATATTTTATCGATTTATGTAGATTGTAGACAAAGGCACTCCAGTGTTTTCAGCAGTTTTAGATGCATCTAAGGTGTTTGACAAAACTAACCACAGCATGTGAAACTAATTAGGTTTGAACACCTCTGCGTTACGTACAAAATTTTACATTACATTTCTGTCGAACTTTACATTACATCCCCAGGACCAGGAACGTAAGTGTTTGCCCATATCAAGTTACCATTTTCCTCAATACATTTGATGACTTTTTTATTAGAAACAATTTGTATTCATTTGTTAAACGATGCGCATTTTCAGCCTACTCCATTATCTTCTCACTTCAGTTGTCTGATGCTTATGCAAATCTCTATGTCTTCCATTATGAAACGATTTTGCATCACCATGGGCGAATGCAGTAGTTGGTGTTTTGCTTCAGTGTTTGTTTATCTTCAGCACTGACTGCACGTACGAACTAACACACCCCGTGATGCGTTGTGCGAAAGCATTTCTGTAACGCTGTGCTGTTTTAACTAACGTGATACGGACCTTTGTGTGAGCCAAACACCTAAATAAATAAAATAGACCATGTTCAAAGCAAATATTGCTGTCTATAGCACTGAGATAAAGTGGAGGTTTTACGCTATGCCCGTTACATGTGCGACGAGGGTGCTTGTTGGGCGGTGAAGTTGTCACTCTGCAAGCAACTAACTGATTGTTGTCAAGCAAGTTGCTTTAAGCATGATCACGACTGAACTTTGAAACGTAGATGGAATGCAGTTCCACGAATAAATTCTCAATGTTGTTGACTGTGTAAATAAAAGTTAAGTGGATGATACAACTTCCAGTAAGGTCACGACTATGCTAACATTAGAATCGTTGCGTAATTAGCAACGCTTGTTGCTCGATACAGAGATTTAAGTTTTTTAGCTTTGATCCGCAATGATCGTTTGCTAAAGCAAGTTCATCATGTCTTTTTTATAGCTTGCGTTTATGAAGAGTTGGTTTGCATGAAAATAACACTGAGGAATGTGAAGATCATACACGCCAATTGACGGGATTGCAAATTCCAATCTTGGCGGTTTTCAGATTTTATCAGATACACTTTGATCAAAAATTTGCTCAAACGTTGATTTCTCCTCAAATATATATCTGATGTTTTCACTCGAAACCTATGCCTAGGTTGGCGTTGCTTTCAAGAATTTGATCATGCGCAAGTTACACGCTTTCTGTCTCCTGAAATACGACTTGAAGGTCTTATGGGTTTAAAGACTAACCTGAATAGTTTTTATGACGAGGCAAAAAGTAGATGAAGTCACCACTTATAGCACGCTTTGCAGGTTATTCCAAAAATATATCACCATTACTACAAAAACTAATATATTTTACTTATAGCTTTTCACACAAGAAACTGCAAAAGTTTCATAAATGCACTTTTAAGCTGCCAGAAAAGTTCATTACTACTGAATTTAAGTGAGAATTAAGCATCTAAATTCTAAAGTATGTGATTTAAGCGTTTTCCAAGGCAAAGTACAGTAATACAAATGGTGCTACAGAAAGTCAAAATTAATCAAAAAAATTTAATCTGTTTGATCATTACTTATCATTCATTTAACAGGTTCATATTATTCCTTGTCGCGGCACTATTCAGAAAACCACGGCACTATAAACAAGCCACCTCTGCACGAAGCATACACCGTTACTTTTGTCGAACAACCAAGTTGTCACACTCTGGATATCTGTGAAAATAAATGGTATCACCTAATTGACGCGCAAATCAACATTCAGAATATGATCCTCCCCCATGTGAAATAATTATTACGATGCTTTGTGTTGTTTGACTCAATCCGATGTTGTCTTCCGCTTTGTGCGCTAGCTTTTCTCTCA
>Ga0210059_1006393_pt1 | contig 18903 bp, 11 predicted proteins | sample Ectturendosymbi2_FD_188042 | JGI IMG/M metagenome (GOLD analysis project Ga0210059, IMG submission 188042) | Ecteinascidia turbinata endosymbiont from Florida, USA - Sample 2 (SPAdes) (version 2) | ecosystem: Host-associated > Tunicates > Ascidians > Unclassified | place: Key West, Florida... | reverse complement strand
TCATCGTAAAGATCTCAGTCTTCCGCATCTGAGGATGTGTTCACTGACGTTCTAGCTTATCGCGTTCGCGAGTTATGGCTGGACAAAGGTTTTAGAGCCACTATAGTGGCTCGCGTGGTCGTTTAGGGTTTAAAGAGAAATAGGAATAAACATATATTACTTACCAATTGGTGTGAAACCCACAACTCAGATCTTTGGTCTTTTCGGTGATCAGAAGTACTCTGACTCAGTTAGCGGAATTTGGTTTATACACGAGAGCCGAAACGTTACAAACTCGAAGTTAGATTGGGCTGTGGGTTTTACTGCACGTTATGCGAGGCGAAATAGAAAAACAGTTCATCTTGGCGTGAAATTGCGCAAACCGTCAAGTACCGTTGCCGACCTACTGAACAACCACGAGGGACGATATACCAGAGATGAGCACGGATTAGGACTGGATCGGACTGGATCAGGACTGAAGCCAATTCTGGCCGGATCAGGACTGGATCGAACTGAGAAAATTTTTGTTGTTTCAATGTGATTGTTTTGAACATATCAAAAATTTCAGTTGTAATTAGATTTTACAGACTTGCCAAATGGTAGCGTGTATTTTGCCATCCATGGCAAAAGCTCTGTTGAGACTATTTTCCAATTTGAACTATATCCACCTTTGTCCACATATAACGCTGAGTTCTTATTAGCAACGTGAACATAGTTGAATGGTTAGTCTCTATGCCTGCTGCGTGAGTGTATAATAGGATTACCTGGCAATAGCACATTCAATAATTTTGTTTGGGAAGGGACAGTAAGTGATGTAGTCGTTGTCAATGACGTCGTCTTGAGTCAGACTGTTTTCTGTTTATTTTCTAACAGCTGAAAATTGATACAAAGCTCTAGAAAAACTCTGAACAAGTTTGTTTCGGGGGAGGCCATGACCTCTTCGGTCTCATTCTGGCTGCGCCACTGTTATCTGGCAAAATGATAGCCTACTTTTTCATTCAAAATTGTTTTAAATGTCATTATGACCATTACAGTAGGCCTACTGTTGCGTTCGGCAACACACGAATAACTTTGTGGCACCGTGGCGTTATTCGCATACGGCACAGGTCTCCCAAACTGTTGCTACCGAGCGCATGATTTTAATAAATGTGTTTCTGATATTGCAAAACATACAAAACATATTGATATTGCAAGTTATTTTTAGGTCATCTTGATTTTCTGTTGTGCAAACACAACTGCATTTCATATTTCTGACTGGAAAATTTGGTAAGGGGATCAGTAGGTTACATGTATGAGCTTCACAATCATTCTATGCTTTTTTTGGCAGGTAGCAAAAATTTGTATAGAAAATTTGCCTAACAACCAAAAATGCTGCATTTTCGCCTGAACTGAGAAGTCATTGGCAAAAACAAGGTTACAATCCGTACAAAAATCAGGTTGGTACTGATGAATAGTTAATGTGAACTATCATTTAAAATTTGCAAAAAATATGGAGTGTCCCCAGCGAAGTTTTCGGACGTAACTGCAGCTTCTCACTTAGAAACAGTGGTGGTAGCCAAGAAGCAAAACTTACGTTACATGAGCTTATTATGTTTACAATAAACGCTGGACATATGCCAAACTTTTCACTCTTACAATGTGGATAGCGCATTTCATTTTAAAAAGCCGGATTAAATCATTGTTACAATTGAAGAACATTAAATCCACGTTTTATCAGCAAGTCTAATTGACAGAAATTCACACCACATCACTGATCCAGGGAAATATTTCGCATGTATTTACTTTTAAATCAAATGTGTTGCCCCCTGGCAGCTAGAAGGTATAAGACAACCAACCTGTGATTGAATTTAGGTATCAACTTGTTTTTCAGGTGATATTGAGGATATTTGCAGCTGTTGCGGGAACAAACATTCGCAGCGAGATTAAAAATGGGTAAGAGATAGGAAATTGGAATGTTTCAACCAATTAAATGATTCAAAATAAGGAAGAGGATAGTGTAATGTGTATAATATGGTAATAGATTTACAAGTGCATCATACTGTAAGAAAAACTCTCAATCGTCTTTGCCACGTTCCTCTACCACCTAATAAGAACTGAGCTTCAAACAACTGTCTTCCTCAAACCAACAACTTTTCCTAAATTTTTAATACATTACATTACTGCCTATATGTGCATGGCAGAAAACAAAAGGCAAAGCAGTCCAGAAATCGACAAAGAAGCAATAGGGAGCTAACGCACTTCAAAACATTTTCTCTACTACATGCTGAAGAACATTTGTGAAAAAAAATATGTGGCCAACACATAGCCAGCTTGTACGCACAATTAAGACATTCTGAGAAAATTACCAAATGCTGTCAAGAATTAATCTGTATATGACTTTCCTGGGTGATGTATCAAAATATATCAAACCGAAAATTTCACGCAGTCGTCGCTTTCATTTTGTCCGCAGATTGGATGCGACAACTGTGCAAGATGGTTCCACAGCACTTGCATCAACCTCACGCAAGAGCAGGTGCGAAAAACGATTAACTCAACATTGTGGAAAGGGTCATGCTGCAACAAGTTCATCATCAAAAAAAGGAAATTAGCGATACCAAATGACATGTGTGTTTAAAATTCAAACGTTTGGAAATTAATAATAATAATAATGATATTTTATTGCGGACTCGTGGTCCATATCACAGACACAAGAGCACAAAAAGTGGTTAGCTATACATCAGCGGACATTACAGAAACGGTGTTTGCACATGACCAACACTGGGAGGAGCAAAGCTGTTTATACTCACCACAGCTGTATCGTCATTCGCAAAAGCACAGAAAATGGATAACCATACAGTAGGGCATCACACAACCGGTGTTAGTAGTACGTGTCCAGCCTTGAGAGGAGCAAGGCACTTTCCCAGCACTTCTTACTTTTTATGCTTGGTGTGTACACAGTGTCCACATATTTTTGCTACACAAAAGCCATACTGATGAGACGCAAACTCCGAAATAATTCACGGACAACTACTGCATTTGTTCTCCATACAGGAGTGTTGAATAATTGAGGAAAAATGAAGATTTGTAAAAAGCATCAGACATTTGAAGCGATCGAATAAAAAAGTTGGATGAAGATGTGCATCGTATAAAAAATCGATACAAGTTGTTTCTTAGCACGGCATCAAAGGTCGTGACACAATGGCTAACCTGGTATAGGCGAACACTAACATTTCTGGGTATGTAATGCATAATTCGATAGGCATTGTTATATGCAGTACGTAAGCACTTCATACTAGTCTGCGTGTATTTGCTCCACAATTAGCAAGCATACATTGGCATGCAATAGGCACGAAATAAAGTGTTTTTTACTGCAGGAAAGCACTGATCAAAAGTGCCTCTGAGTTTGTTTGCTGCACAGTATAGTGATTTCACTTGTCTCTGAATGTCATCATCATCCTTCAATGATGCATTTATCCACGCACCAAGATATTTCACTTGCTGTAAAAATTGTACATGTACACCATTTAGAAAAACATTTGATGGGGCAGGTTGTTTATACTTTTTTGGGCAAAAAAGAACACCACTTGTTTTGTTACAATTAAAAGTGGTTTCGTGTTCAGCAGCATAGTCACCACAAATATTCAGAAGACATTGCAGGCCACTAATACTGGGGCTGAACACACATACATCATCAGCAAACATTAGATGATTCACAACCATATTTCCCACAGTGCATCCCACCCTGGCTGATCCCAGCTGGATTGAGAGTTCATCCATGTAAACAGCAAATAAGTATGGGCTCAGGACTCCCTCTTGCCTTACCCATTGGTTACAGTAAAGGGGGATGAGTAGTTGGTTCCCCATTTTACTTGCATGGTTTGTTGCCTGTACCAACTCAACAATAGTCTTACTATGCACATAAGTACACTGCGCTTATTTAATTTAGCAAACAGCAGGTTGTGATTAGTTCTGTAAAATGCTTTAGATGCATCTAAGAAAGCTGAAAACACTGGGGTATCTTTGTTTACATAATAAGACACAGTCTGTTTAAGTAGAAAAATACACATGTCAGTGCCATGTTTTGGCTTGAAACCAAACTGGTTGTCTGTTGTGGCCTCGTGAGTTTTACTTCACAAATTACCAGATATCAGTGATGCGTCCGAGTCGATTTTGTCGAGTCAGAGTGGATTCAGAGTCACGAGCCTCTGGAGTCAGAGTCATCGAAAATATTTCGAGTCGTGTCAGAGTCATCAAAAATTTTTTAGAGTCGAGTCAGAGTCATGACTTGGTCGAGTCGAGTCAGAGTCGAGTCATGTGAACTGTCGAGTCATTTCGAGTCATTGGTTTGCAAGTTCGAGTCAACGTCGAGTTACACGAAATTTCACGTTGTTTCTGCAACATTTTTTTGCTATGAAATGGCAACCGATAAGTTAGAAAATTGTGCCCAATGTTGTTTTAACAAGTTTGATTGCAGGTTATTTATATCTAAGTTCAGTGAGATTGCATTTTACTTGTCTCTTTCACTCTCAGTCATTTCAAAAAATCTAACCCAACCTTGGTGCAAGTGCTATAGCCTCTCAGTTAGGATTGTGTTGAATGTGCGATTCACCACGAACGGGATGTGCATGATGAACAACACCCATGTGGCGCGAACAAGCAGAAACAAAATGATCACAACGTGGGATCTTCACTGTTGCTTGCTGCAACAGTGGGAAGCTTTGCGCACTTGCTGCTCGGCGTTTCCAATCGCAACAAAGTGGTGCTTTGACCAGGATGTGAAGGTGGTGCCAGGTGCAACCTTCACAAATAGAATGTGCAATAGGTGCGGTTCATTGCAAAAATGAGGGGATGCTGTTGGAACCTTTCAGTTGGCGTTGCATTGAAAGTGTGGTTTTCATATACACAGCTCAATACATGAAAATGACCAGACATGAACATGTATTTGTATTTAAATCTTGCGACATTTCAATACATTGATGGATTTGGATGTTATCATTTTTACTTAAACAGAGTTTGATTGGAATTGATTATTTCTTTTGAACTTCTTCTCAACTTTTACTTCAGTTTGGAGACTGCAGATTACCATAACTTTCGGTTCAGTTTTGAGACTGCAGGTTGCTGTGGACCGCAGGTTAAGAGTGGATTGCAGCCACCTACAGTCTAGGAGCCATTTGTTGCAAGCACAATGCTGAGTCTCCCTGAGCCAACCAAAGAAAGAGTCGATCCGACAAACCTCAGCACAATAGCAATTGAGATTACTCATTTGACCAGTTTCGCTCTACTATTGCTGCTACGAATTCTACGTTATATGTGGCGTAATCACGTCCCCACCTGGGCTCAGGCAAACGAAAATGGCAGGAATTTGGATTTAAACAAGATTCGGTTTTCGCATTTGCATTATATCTTGCAATAAAATTTAGGGTTGGATTTGAATCTAAAAAACTTGAATCACTTTATTGGTATCTGGAAAAGACACAAGGTCACAATATGAGACCCACTGCCGTGATCACGATATGTAAATACTACATTAAGCCATGATAAGGTGTCAATATATTGTGCCCCTACTGACCCCTCAGTGAAAGCAAAGTTTTCGGTTTGCCTCTACGCAAGTTGGGGACACTTGATCCTTAAAATGCAGCATAGCACAACTAGACAGTCAAAACAGAAACTTTCCCCCAATCTTGATCATCACTGAAGCAAAATATCCTCATTTCTTTGTGTGCAAACGAACTGGGTTTGTCCATCAGGAACTCTGAAATTTTGTAAAAATGACCCTGACTCGAGTCTTGAGTCATTGACTGTGATTCGAGTCGAATCATGCTGTGAAAAACGTGACTCGAGTCGAGTCGTCATTTTTTTCAACCTGACTCGAGTCGAGTCCGAGTCACCGAGAATCGTGACTCGAGTCGAGTCATTGGCTCAAGACTCGCTATCACTCCCAGAAACTAACGCCTTCATGTTCAAAAGCTGACTCTTGGCAGAAAAGTCACTAAAAAGTTGTACATGCATTGGAAGCACCTCGTGATCTTCCTGGTTTAAAACAGGTTTTAGTGTATCAGTGCTCATAAAGCAAGGTCAATGTTTCGGTGTCGGGTGTCAAACTGAGATGAGTGCAACCCGTAATTCCTTTGCGGCTTTGATCTGCATAAATGTGCGAACACATAGGTATAAAAATGTTTGTTGGACGATGGCCGGAAAGTTGTTTAATTTTCGTTTGAATCAAGGCGTCATTTTTGACATTTACGACAAGTTTTCGCATATCAATGCTGATAAAACATGGTCAACGTTTCGGTGTCGTGTGTGAAACTGAGATGAGTGCAACCGCAATTCTTTTGCCGTTTTATCTGCATAATTGTGCGAACACATTGGTATAAAAATGTTTGTTGTACAATGGCCGTGAAGTTGTCTGATTTGCGTTTGAATCAAGGCGCTATTTTTGCGATTTAAGACAAGTTTTTGCATATCAGTGTTGATAAACAAGGTCAACGTTTCGGTGTCGTGTGTGAAACTGAGATGAGTGCAACACGCAATTCTTTTGCTGCTTTAATCTGCATAAATTCACGAACTCATAGGTATAAAATTGTTTGTTGAGCGGTGGCCGGAAAGTTGTCTAATTTGCGTTCAAAGGAACACGGTTTGGCCAAAAAATATTTGCAATTTTAGCCTTGTTTGGAAATTTTTTGTGGTGCTTTTCATCAAATGCCGTTGAACTTCATACCTTGAGGGTTTTCTTTGGAACAGGGCTGCTGCAAAGTTCTATTTTTCACCAAAACATTTTTACCGAACCTCGTATCCACCAGAAAAGTGCGGCTCACTTTACTTTGCTCAAGTAGCCTATGTACTTTCCACGATGGGTGTAAGCATGGAATCGATCAGCAAATTTATAATAGGAAATTGATTTCACGTAAAATGACGCGTCCTCAGTCCTGAAAATTGCAAGCAAAGCTTACAGGTGAAAAGTTGAAAGGCTGAAGCAACAGCAGAGAAAAAACAAACTCAAGACTACAATCAAAATTTTGTAATATAGTAATATTAAAGGCTACAGTACAAGTACAAGCTCATAAATCATAACATCTTAACAAACTGACTGACGTCAAGAATACTAGTGGCGACAAAAAAAACTGACTCATGAAATAAGTGTTTACTCAAAAGTTAAAAAGACGTTTACTCAAATAAATAAATGACTGAAACATCTAACTAGTTGATGCTAATGGCTGAAAAATTTCTTTAACTATAAACTAACTCTTGGTGAAATGACTAACAACAGTAGAGAAAAATAGTAAGCCATGTTCGGGCAGTAAGTCTCTAGGGTACACATTTAAGCCTGCCAAGAGTTCGCTTTAAACGCTGCGGTGAGAGTAAGCAAGGTGTGTTGAGAGAAAAGGTAGCGCACAAAGCAGAAGACAACATCGGATTGACTATGATTGAGTTGAACAACACAAAAAATATTTCACGTGGGGGAGGATAATGTCCTGAATGTTGAGTTGCGCGTCAATTAGGTGATACCTTTTATTTTCACAGACATCCAGAGAGTGACAACTTGGTTGTTCGACAAAAGTAACGGTGTATGCTTTGTGCAGAGGTGGCTTGTTTATAGTGCCGTGGTTTTCTGAATAGTGCTGCGACAAGGCCATGAATCATCGCAAAAAGACGAAAGCAAATGGCAGTTGACTGATTCCTCGAAAGCATACAGAAACACTAGTGCTTTTAAGTGTCACTTTACTTTGGTAGTGATTTGGCGCCCCTACAGTGACTCGACGCCCCGGGATTTGTGCATTTTATTCAAGATTTCCTTTAGATTTTTTAATCTGACCTGTAGATTTACCTTATGATGCTGAAGTAATTATTAGCGTACTACTCTTTTTGTTGTTAATTTGTTTTCTTCGATATAGTTTCACTCACTGGAGATATTTTTGTTTACCATGATTGATATTGCTTTGTGAACCCTATGTAAACTGTTAGCCTACAAAAATATTTTGCTTTGATTTTACAATGGCCATGAATTTTGTGCTAATCTAGAGCTTATGAGTCTGACTGATGTGGGAAACTTATGGGTTCACCTTACAACTTCTTGAAAGCAATAAGTAATAACAACTTTATAGTAAAACATTAAAAGTAAAACATCAAGATTTGTTAAAATTGGTTGAATTTTAGGCAATGTCTATTTTGCCACCAGGATGGCAGCAGCAAAGGTCTTGGTAGACAGGAAGTAAATAAAAGTAAAAGATAAACCTACAACCTAACCTTAACCATAACCGTAGCCCTAAGCTAACCCTAATCCTAACCTAACCCTAACCTAACCCTAATGTAACCTATCCCTAACCTTACACTAAGCTAACCTATCCCTAGCCTAATGCTAAGCTAACACTAACCGAACACTAAGCTAATGCTAACCTAATCCTAACCTAACAACACTAACCCCTAAAGGTAACATCTAAGCAGAGCCTGGAAAAAAGCAAAGAGAAAAACAAAACGAAAGTCGGCAAGGCGAGAGTTGAACCGCCAACCATTGGCATAACATCCGGGTGTAACACCTGACCATTACACCACGAGCAGGACAGCGTTTTCCTGACATAGTGACATTTTTCTTTGTATTGCGTCATGCCACGAGACTGAATGTTCGACTGGCGGCACAATAGGAATAGCTCCAGCCAATAAGTTGCTGCCAGAATGTTGGCGGTAAAATAAACACTACCTAAATTTCATTTTTCTAAGCTATTGTCACATTAGGAACCTCAGAAACTGCAAGTGAAGTGGAACATGTCACAGTGCTGCAAAGGCAAGTGGTATGCAGTGATGCTGGTTATAGTAGTAATAGTATTAGTACACTGGGAATGACTTCAATCAAATCAAACTTGCACAAAGGCCAATATTCTGGCAGTGGCAGCATTCCTTCTGTCCACAGCCAGGGATAAGCATTGATGGAACCATTGATTGCCCTATCCCATTGGGTCTTTAGAAATGAATCAGTTGCTATTTAACAATATTTTTAAATCAAAGACATCATGTTCAAAATTTATTCAACATAAAAAATATTCTGTCTTAGTTTAATGTTTAAAGTTATTTTCATAAAATACTATAAACTGTTTGATCAACTGATGAACTAGTTTGAAAAATATAATGAAGAAATTGTCTCTTCTCCATTGCAAGTTTTCTAATTGGTATTCCATATTCAAAGATCTGACGATTAAAAGGTGGGAAGTAACGTATTGCATTTCAAATTTTGTTTTAGCAAACTAATGTCTGTTGATTGAAGAAGATATATGCTTATATGCTATGATTAAAGCATTGGCAAGACCTGGTGTGTTTTCATGTACCTTAAAACCATTTTATCTGTGCAAGCTGGTCCGGCATTGTAATTCTCTACAAGCCAGTAGCATAATTATTGCACCTCTGGAACATCGACAGATTTTGCGAATTTCAGGAAAAGATTCAATTGATTTATTACAAGGTCTCCTTACAAATGATGTCACCAAACTTAACGACAAACAATGCATGTTCAGTATGATGCTCAACACACAAGGACGGGTGGAACATGATTTCCTTCTGTATAAGGAAGTTGGTGAAGATGCAGACTCTGTTTCTGTTCTGCTGGAGTGTGAGCACACAATGGCAGAAAGGGTTGCTCAATTGCTAAAAAGGTACAAACTTCGAAAGAAGGTTTCCATTGATGACAAAACTGACTTGAAAGTTTGGCAGGCTATGAGCAAAGAACCTCCTGAAGATGCCATGAAGCTGGTGTCCAACACATTTATTAATGGAATGTGTTTTGCTGATCCACGTGCTCATGTTTTAGGTTGCAGAATTGTAGCTAAGACATTAGCTGTACCAAGTGATTGGGTTGGTGTTGCTGATGATTATCATCAACTACGTTACGAGGTTGGTGTTCCTGAAGGAGAAAAAGATTTACCACTTGGCAAATGCCTTCCACTAGAAAGCAACCTTGACTATTTAAATGGAGTAAGCTTTGACAAAGGTTGTTACCTTGGACAAGAACTCACAGCAAGGACTTATCACACTGGAGTGATCAGAAAGCGTTTAGTTCCTATTTCTTTCTCTGCTTCCCATCAGTTGAAACCTGGTGACAAGCTTATTTCTCAAGATGGTGAAATTGCTGGAAGGTTGCGTTCACTCCATGCGTGCCATGGTTTGGCATTGCTGAAACTTAAATATCTAAGTCAGATTTTGTATCACCCTTCAGATTGTCACCTACATATAACACCAAAAACACCCTCATGGTGGCATGTTGATTGATGTCTTTAAGCTGTGCAGTTTTTTTCATTTAATTTTTCTGTTTTGGTAAAGGTATTTGTATGTTTATTGTTAATTTTCAAATCTCTGATTTATGATTTGTTTGTTATGTTTACATGAACATGTTTTCTTTTCGGTGCATGAAGACTATATAATGAGATCTGCTAATGTGAAAGCTTTTCCATGCATTTGAAAACTAGATAGAGCTCTAATAGAAAATGGATATATATATTGTATCCAATAAATGGCTGGAAAGTAGGTTGCGTGAAGTAATTTTTGGTCTTTTTGAATATATATTTATATGAAACATCAAACGTCTGTGACATGCGTGATTTTTGCACATAAAAATGATTCAGAAAATACATAAATGCAATGATCAAGCAAGTGTGATTGGACAATTCATTACAGTTGCTGAAACAATGGCAGAATTTTGAAGACCTTGCAATTTGCTTGCGCTAGTCTCAAATTCACCTTATTGTAATAAATTTTCTTGGCATTTGTCACATGTTTTGCTGTGGATGCGCCATTTGCCAGTGCTGTTCTTACAGAAGAAAAAAACTTTATCATTTTAGTTCAAGCTAAATCTGTTTTTACCACTTGCATTAACCTGGTGTTTGCATGCTTCATTTAATTGGAGGTTTCATATCAATCTCACTAAGTTTTTTAAAGAAATGGCTTATCACAACGCAATGGGTGCAAAATAATTCTGCATGTTCTGTGTAAATGTCATGATAACTTCTTCCAATTTGGTTCTTATGCCAAAACCTGCTCTATCTGTTTTTGCTGATACTAGTGAAACAAAATTATTCTTAGAACTTCCCAGCATGAATATTTTATGTAATTATTTCACTTATTTAAGAAAGTTGAGTTTTGTTTCTTGTGTTTCAGCATATTGTGAATACATAAACAAGTGTCCTCGTGAATTTCTGTATGATGTAAATGTTTAAGTCATTCCCTTGTTTCGCAGCTGCCTTCTGGTAATATTGAATTGTGATTATTCTATTTTTTTCTATCTGTCTGCCTTGGTACATATAGCAACGCTATTCCTGCATAACAAGCTATTTTGTGATTTAACTGGTTAGCTCAATAGGAACTAATTCATGTAAAGTGTCATGAAGAGAAACGCATAATTTTTTTCTGTCAATATTTTAACGTGTATGACAGGGGTTCTCAACCGTGCGGGAATTCCTCACCAGGTGGGAATTTTGTATTTAGGCCAAAGAACTATCAATTGTGAAGAGTTTAGTTTCTCTTCTTAGTGTACTGATGTAAAAGTGTTCTTTACAAACTAAATTTCTAAGGGGGGGATTTTATCTGTGAATAACAGTTAAAGGGGTGCATGGGATAAAAAAGGTTGAGAACCACTGGTGTATGATATTCAAACCTTACGCTTGCTATTGCTGTAATATCCATAAGCAATTGCATGTCTTTGAGACTGCTATTTAGTTTCATTTCTTATCACGCTTACTTTCAGCTTTATTATTCCGCTTCCTGATGATTTTGTGGATTATTTGAAGAAAGATGGACCTCTTATTTTGCCGCAAGGTGTAGACGTGGATGCACATTATGACAAAAGCTACGATGAAGACAATTTGTCGAGTTGGAACTCTGTTGAAGATTCTTGTCAAAACGAAGTAAGCTGTTGTCAGTAGTACCGTTTACCAACTTTTATAGATGTTCATTACTGAATGCTTGTGCATAGTTGGTTTAAATATAATCCAAACATTAGCAAGCAAACATCTTCCAGGTATTTGGATAAAAATGAAAAGCTTGTGCACTTCACCTGTGGTAATGTGGCCTTGATGCCATCTGTTTAATTTGTAGCTTGAAAAGCTGAGATGTTGTGCATCAAGTTGCAATGCTAGATTGAATGAAACAGTTGTAAACTTAGGCTGGGAAATTTTGCTGATGTCACATTTACAAACCTTGTATACCTAGAAGTGCTTTCATAAGAGGCACTAAGCAGTAGTGGCAATTAATTTAGTGGTCGGCTAACTTTCGTTATGGTGGCTCAGACCGTCTTTTCAGTTGTAATTAAAGGCCCTTGCTTATTCTTGAAGGGTCTATTTCAAACTTATGCCGTATTCAGCTAACTTCTACATAGCAATATCATGTTAATGTCATAACTGTATAATGACAAAAACAATGCTTTGTTAACGTCAAACAACCAGTGTTCTGGAGTTGTTGAAGTAACCTATGTTTTAGCCCACGCATCCGGTGAAGGAGGGTAGCTCTTACATTGCACGCGGCTAACAACAGAAAGTGTTGCGCGGCTCAGTAAAGTGCTAATAGGCCACAATTTGGCCGAGGCCCACAATTTGCCGATCATTAACCTAATCCGTGTTGGCACGTGTTATTTCTGGCGTCTTTCTTCAAACTGCGGCTCTGACTGAAAAGCGTTTAACTTTTCGAATGCTTTCTGTAAGTTTTCGTTTTTAATTACAGACACCTGCGCCCGAGTTTGCGGACTTGGTGGATCGAATCAGGAACCGGATCGCCCGACTCGGAGGCGCCGTTTTTCCGAAGCTGACGTGGAGTGCTCCGAGAGATGCTGCCTGGATGACGAATAACTCCCTCGAATGCCGCAGCCCTGGTAGGTTATGAAACTCGACCGTTGTGGTTTTTCAAACTCGACCAATGTAGGTTCTGAAACTCGACTGTTGTAGCCTTCGAAACTCGACTGCTGTGAGTTGATCATGCCACAGCGCAGCAACGCGAAGTTGACTTCTAGTTACATCTGGACGTCGACATGTTTTTACCTTGAAACGAAAAGCTTACTTCAAAGCAATTCAAAAGCAATGTCAGCCATAAAACGTTCCGCACCAGCTTCATGGTAAGGTTGAGCTTGAGGTCGGAACAGACTGGTTAAGAGGTCCCAACCACGTTGCGTAGCAATAACATTCCAACAAAACCTCAGAATGTTGGTTGAGTTTAGAATCAAATGTTCTGAAATTAAAGTGCAGCATTCGAAATCATTGAACGCTTTTCTGATATATATGTTTTAATGCTGAGTTAACGAGTACTTGTTAATATTCAATTTAATGCCTTGCCAGTCGACGTCGACAGACGTTTACAAATACTCAGGGCGCCGAAAAACGTCACCCCCAATGGTGCAAACGTGTTTTGTTCGCAGAACGCACGGGACTATTCCACAGCAGACAAGGAACGTTGGGGAAAATGTTTCTTTCATGCTTGAGGTTGTGTTTTTGAGAACTTGATTGCAGACAAAAACGTCTTGTCATCGCCGTACAATCGTTTTACCTTCGCCTCTGCCATCTTGTTCCTTCCCGCCCGCGCACACATGTTGCTATTATTTTGCAACGCTGCAGAATAAATTAATCCTCAAACAATGCGACGTCATTTACTTTCCAATACGTCACAATCACGCCGCGCACCAAGAAGCTGTAGATCAGGGGCGCTCTCACGTTTTCAGCATGCGAGAAATGAACGAACGAGTCGAAGCGATCTACATACTACAAAAATGCAAAACGTATATGTACAGTATTAATAAATATATTGAGAATTCTTTTTACAATGTGTGTAGATGTACCTTGCATACCCACTCGGACCCATATTGCACAACACAATTTACTATCTACATTTTCATCTCATTACCTGACTTCACTCTGATGACTTGCACTGAATGGAATCAGACAGGGTTTTAATGACATGCGATCTACTCACAGTTCCTTTGAGATCGCTGGTCGGTCGCGATCGACTTATTGAGCGAACACTCCTGCTGTACAGAACTAGGGACGGCAATTTCAGATAAATTCGAGTCGCTGTCTTCGGCGACACTATCAATTTGCGAAACGTCCAAAGCAGTCGAGCAACTTGCGTCCCACGCAAATCCACTCCCTCCACAAGTCCATATCCATCAATGGTCAACTTTGTTGTGTTTGTGCACGTACCTGACAACTCGCCGAGCGCTCTTCTCAATAAGCGCGCTGTTGGGTCCTAATATTCTTCGTGCCTCTCCCAATTTCTTTTAAGATGAAGGGAAAGTAGTAACACTTAGTGTTTTGTTTTACAAATATTATATCAAAAATTCTTTATTGTTGAAACTGTTCGCATTACACTTAAAAATTTTTGTTTGTAATGTTTTATTCTCCTGACTTAAAATTTTTGTTTGTAAAATTTTATTCTCGTAACTTTCAACCTAACTTAAAATTGCATTAAAATTTTTTTTGTTAAAATCGACGTACAGCACAATAATTTCGTTCGTGGGTGCTGCCATTTGAGTTATGTAAGACCGGAGCGTGGTGATCCGGGCGCGAAACCATAGTAACACCCTTCAATGAACGTTTGCCGAGTTACCGTAAATGTTGCAACTCGGATTTGGAGCCATGAGGATTGCTGAATGTATCGTTTCGTAACTATATGTCGATTTCATCGCCAAATAAGAAAGATTCAAAACATGCAAAACGGTTGAGAAATGGCCAGTTTCTGAACAATGGCAGAGCGGAAGATGTTGCGGTCGCCGGAAGATCTTTGCGTGTAACTGCGACGAATGGTTTGCATCTTGTAAATAACCCATATGTAAGGGGGAAGGTGGGAACTTGAAGATGAAAGTGCACTTGTTTTCTTCTTTTGCAGGCGAAATAATTTTGCTCTTGAAGAGTTCCAGTTTCGTCGCCTACGACCTGTCTTCAGCGCCTGGCCTTTGCGAGGGCGCAGATGAGACTGAAAATGTCGCTCATGAAGTACGTTGGTAAAGGTTTTGCAAAATTTTTCTATAGGCCTAAATGCCAGTGCTGCAGCAGCACCTTAATCGTGTCGTCACTCCACTGTTTTTTTCCGTCTGCCTTGTGCGTTTCTTGATTCTTTGAGAATGTTGTTTTTTTTGTTTTGAAAAAAAAACTGTAAAAGTTTTGCGACTTTCTATGTTAAGAAGTGGAATGTGGTAGTTAACATTTTTGATCCAGTCTTATCCCCGATATTGTCCGATTCATGCAGCATGGAGTCCATGATGAAAAGACAATAGTCTTTTCATCATGGACTCATGGACTCTTCTCATCATGGACTCTTTTCATCATTATTCGTTTTTTTGAACCATCTGCATGAATTTACGTACATTTGCTACTGTGAAAAAACGTGGTTTTGTGAAAAAACGTGGCAGTGAAAAAACGTGGCAACTGTGAAAAAACGTGGCTTTCGCTGCTTACTTTTCTTGGACTTACGGAAGAAAGTACGTAATCACTTAAAAAGAGACGAAAATCCCCATTAGTTTAAAGGATGAAGCTGCCACACAATGGCATGTTGGCGTTTCCGGTTGGTTGCGCACGTATTGAGGCCTATGCACTGGTCAACGTGCTCACTTCATGCGTTATCACACTCAGCAGTTGTACGATTAAAGCATTACGAACATTCATTTATCCGTTGTATTTCCCAGCCAGGGTCTTTTAATTTTGGAAAGCTTATCCGAAAACGACACGGAACAAACAAAAACAATTTGCGAATGGCGCGTTCCGTGCTTTGCCAAACGACGGTTGCAGATCAGGCTGCAAGACATCGGACTCGATCTCGCCACGCGCGCGCCCGCACCAGCGCACCTTCTGAGCTTTGCCGCTCAGTTGCCCAAGGCCCCCCCTTTTTTAAGGTTGAATCAAATAGTTGTAAAGCGAAGGCTCAGAAATTTTGTTGATGTCGCATTTACAAACTTTGTGAAGCTAAAAGTGCTTTCATAAGAGGTACTAACCAGCACTGGCAACTGATTTAGTGAAAGGCAAACTTTCGTTATGGTGGCCGAAAAGGCCGCTCTTCCAGTGGTAATTAGGCGCATGCTCATTCGTGAAGGCCCTATTTCCAACTTAAGCTGTTGCGCACGTATTGCTGGCCCTTCTTTCCTCGGGTGTATCGATTGCATTTCGCGCTTCTTTCTCCTCCCCTCTCCAGCTCGTTCTGCGCAAATGGGCGAACCTCGTTCCCGGAATGGAGTTCCGCTGTTTCGTGAGGGACGACCTGTTGCTCGCCGTATCGCAGCGCAACCATCGCCAGCATTACCCCTACATCGAGAAAGAAAAGGTCGACCTGGCGACTGAGATCCAACGCTTCGTGACGGACGAAGTTATTGGCAAGTTCCGCGACAATCGATGTAAGTGCGGGTTCCTTCTTTTGCGGCGTCGACGCGTGTGCCGCGCGTGATAATTGTTTGCGTTGTGTTTTTCAGCTTTTGTTTTTAGTTGCAATTTAGACGCTGTGTTGTTTCCTCTCATGTCTTGATCAGGCAAATATCAAGAAACGCATCAGTGTTTTTGCAGATTTTTAAAGATATTTTGAAAAATAAAATATCGTTTTTTTGATAAAATGCATTTCTTTTTTTATGAAAAACCAAACGATTAGAATGAACAAGAAGTTCACGCTCGTCGATTTTTGAAAAACGTACCTAAAATATATAAAACATGCCTTTTGCTGCTATGCAAGTATCTTTTGCACTTGGTTAAAAAAAAGTTATGTTCTGTACGTCCCCGTAATGAGATTGCTTCGCAAATTAATGTTTGCATCAAATGCTTGCAAGGTGTCCGTTCCTTGAAACAAAAGAGAAAAGTAACATGAAAATGTGTAGAAAAATATTTACCTTTGTGGGTGTTTCTTTCAGATGCCGTGGATATATACAAGAAAAGAGACGTAAGTTTAAAGTGTTTTCGTAAACTGTAGCTTCAAACTCGTTGTTCCCGACACAACTCCGAAACAATTTGCTTTGTGATGCAAACCTTAATAAAGCTTTTTTCTCCGAAATTCACTTCTTGAAGAGAGTTTTTGCATGTCACAATTCCCCAATGCAAGCGTCACAATTGTCGTGCGCAGTTCCTGCGTGCACTGAACCGGAACCGCAGTGTAAAAGCAGATTGGAAGCCAGAGCGGGGCCGAACCATGGTGTTAAAGGGTTAAGGCTTGTCGTGTAATGGAGCTGATGGACCAGAAGCAGTGAATTCCCAACTCCGGGGTTCCTGCTTGAACCGGACCTGAGTCTGTTTGAAGTTTGTGAATCCCGTTCTATTGAGGAAGCGGATGAGTAAAACCGGTTGACATTGGTGCAGTGTCGAAAACGAAGAGGATGGCTCCATCGTGACGGAGCTTTTATTTTATTTTAATTCAATGAAGATATGCGTGTTCCTGAATCTAGCATGTGCGCAGATTTTTTGTGGTAAATCGCAAATTGCGACAAAAATAGCGACGGTTTTGTGGCGCCACGTCAAACGTTGGAAAACTTCGTTCCTTCGTTATGCGAGATGGGGAGTGGCGGCGTTCCTTCACTCCCCCCCCCGACTACATTGTTCATCTATCTCATGCATGCCGTGGACCTGACCAGGTGAAGAGGGCTGCTCTGTGGCGCCACCTACACGACGTTCAGTTGCGTTCTTGAGGCGCGACACATCTTTGTGTTACGTGCGTGTGTTGTTTGTTTTTAAATTTGAATGGATACTGCGTTCAAATAACATGTCTCCAACAAGGCGAGTGAGTTGAAGCCATAAAGCAAATTCTATTTAAATGAGATTTTGGGACTGAACATAACGTAGAATTACCTGAAATCGATTTCATATTCTAAATCGCGAATGGATCCAACTCCGTCGCTTTGATGGAGACTTCTTGAAGCGTACTAATACTACTTGCTTAAAACACTTCTTGTCTCGGGTAATAACCTTAAACGAAACTCGCAGGGAAACTTCTGGATCATCGATTTCAACCCCTTCTTTGAAACGACCGACCCACTCTTATTTTCCTGGGACGAACTGGAATCGGGAGAACTGACGGAGTCTTTACCCCACGTGCCCCTTGTCACTCCAGGTATTTGCAAGAAAAAGGTCTGAGACAACGATGCGTAACATCATGAATATGACATTCCTGTTTGTTTTCCAGGAGCCGAGACAGTCGGTCAGTTCCGCTTCACTGCTTCTGACGTCGCGATGCAGCCGAGCGAGCTGCTCTGCCACCGACTCCCGAAAGACTTCATCGATTTAAGCGCCGGAAATGACGCAACAAAGCTCATTGATCTGATGAGAATGGTGAGCAACGTCTGGTCCCGTTTGCGATGTAATCCTTGCGTTGCCTCAAGAGTCGCACTGTATCAATCCTCGCAGCCATAGGCGTAGCCAGGAAAGCCCTGCGAGAAATGCCCCCCAAAATTTTTATCACTTCTAATCATTTTGAGCTTTGTGAAGTGGCGTCCCAAACAAAAATACTGTTGCTCGCCTAAAGTCAAACATTGTGGCTTTTTGCCCCCAAAAAATTTTGGGTTGGTTGGCCACGTCACTGCCCGCAACAGAAAGAGTTGTTGCGTTGCTAGGGCGTTTTGGTTCAATGTTGCTAGGGCGTTTTGGTTGAATGTTGCTAGGGCGTTTTGGTTGAATGTTGCTAGGGCCTTTTGATTGAATGTTGCTAGGGCGTTTTGATTGAATGTTACTGGGGCGTTTTGACTGAATGTTGCTGGGGCGTTTTGATTGAATGTTGCAAGGGCGTTTTGATTGAATGTTGCAAGGGCGATTTGACTGAATTTTGCTAGGGCGTTTTGATTGAATGTTGCTAGGGCGTTTTGATTGAATGTTGCTAGGGCGTTTTGACTGAATTTTGCTGGGGCGTTTTGATTGAATGTTGCAAGGGCGTTTTGATTGAATGTTGCTAGGGCGATTTGACTGAATTTTGCTAGGGCGTTTTGATTGAATGTTGCTAGGGCGTTTTGATTGAATGTTGCTG